>JAAUXT010095766.1_pt1 | contig 20091 bp, 15 predicted proteins | sample 7278171 | NCBI WGS metagenome assembly JAAUXT01 (sample SAMN14350112, study PRJNA611818) | marine sediment metagenome | isolation source: surface marine sediment (1.8m) | place: French Polynesia: Moorea | collected 2018-08 | reverse complement strand
TGAACCAAAAGAGCCCTAAAGTTCCCAAATCAATCCTCATCTTGACTATGAAACTGCTGTAGACATACTTTTGGAAGACCCTGCCTATAGGTGATTTGATTTTGCTTGCTCCAATTTTGCTCACTTTTTCCAAAAGCTCACAAATCGAACCAAGCTCCTCAAATCACCTAAAAACATTTATTTCTCTCTGAATGAAGTGCCATTTCGTCGTGTTTGTGTGTCTGTGGGTTTGGGCAGTTTTGCTGGTCTGAAAGGGGAAACATGAGGGGATTTTCTTTTTCTCTGAGACAAGGTGCACGTGCCTGTTGCAGCTACATATTGGAGACAAAGAGATGCCATTGACAAGTGATTTGGGAGGGACGAGAACCCTTCTCCCTGTCAGATGACTGCCACGTTCTTTGTGCCTCAAGGTGCTGAAAATGGTCACAACACAAACAAAAATTCCCCCCAATGTTGGTTGTTGGGTTGTGACAAAGAACGCTTTGTTTATTGAAAGAGCACAAGTCCAAGCAAAGGAACAGAAAGAACACATTTGCCAAAATTGTAGTTCACGGTGGAATTGATGTTGTGTTGGAGACGGAGCTGAGAGTCGTTGTTGTCATGCCGTGAAAGTTTCCGACTCCGGTGTCAGTGGACCCAAACTGTAGGCACACAACCACGTATGCGATGAAGGTTCCCACGATCTGAGTGAAAAAAAGTCGTCGCCTTTTTTGAAATCATCAACACAATTTGGTTCAGTGCTTTTCAAATCACTTTTGCACACAAACCGTGACAACCGACTCCTTGGTGATCATGAAGAACCCAGCGACTGTGATTCCGACGGGCGCCTGGGCGAGCTCTTGGAGAAAAAGATTCACCTGCAATCGACGTTCATGCGGAGATCCAAACAAAGCCAACAAATCAGTTCTTTTTGGCAATGCGGGTCGTTCTTTTCCCACCTTGTTCAGCGTCGTGTCAGGGATACTTCTGAGGGGCACTTCTCGAAAAGTTTTCACGATGCTGTGAGCCTGTAACATTACAAAATGAAGCGTGGCTTTCAAACGCGAAAAAAGAATGGAGAACGACGAAGCAATCACCAGACAGGAGCACGGACACACGTACGTCCTATTAAGTTACCTGGCTGTGAAGTATCACCAGAGGTGGAATTAGAACAGCGGCCGTGGCAGTGGAATTGATCAGACCCATCATCCAATGGTGCACGGGTCCTTTCTCAATGATTATTCCGAATGCGGCAGCGCACTGAAGACCCAGCGATACCAAAAGGAAAAGGACAACGAAGCGAGAGAACAACGTGTCTACGCTGTTGACAATGGTGACCAGTTGATTGTATCTTTCTACAGACTTGAACAGATTTTCTTCTGAAAGAAAACCTTCTTCTTTCACCCGGCTTCTAAGTTTTGCCACGCATGTTTGAAATTCTGTTGACAAAACAATTGCAATTGTCGCCAGCAAAAAGCAAGTTGCCAGAATAGACATCCACCCACAGTTAATAAGAACGTTAGCTGCCACCGCGTGAATGACCCTGTCAACTTTGGGTTGTTTTGTTGTGTGAAACAGAGAAACAATAGGACGAAGTCTACGCACATCGTCATCTGTCAGTTGCAAGAACTGGAGCACAATTTCAACCGTGATGCCAAAAGTGTACAGCATGCAAAGTATGGGCACACAAAGCAAGACAAATATCCAAACCTTGTGGATAACCTTCAAAACAGATTGTCTGTGTTCCACAATGTCCTCCAAAAGGGAATTTAGATTCTTCCCTGTCTTGTAGTGGGTGTAACAGAGCAGAGCGAAATTGAGAAGGACCACAGGAACAAAGATACAGTTCACAAGTCTTTCCGACAAACGTTCCATCAAGATCGCTGTCGGCATATACCCGACACACAGCACTGTCGTCACCATCGTGTTGATGATGAAACACACATTGACGGCTGGATGAATCCTTCCCCGAGAGATCCTTGTTCCGAACAACGCAAAGCCGATGAGAAGTGCCACTGGAACAGCCAAAATTCCGTACGACCTGAAGCCTCTCATTTTCTCCGACATTTTTGAAGAAATATCAAAACCCTGGTCGTTTGTTGATGAAAAGTTTATTTCAACACACCATCTCGTCTCGTGTGCACTGATCACACATTTGAGGAGACAATGGATGTTCCAACAGCAGCTTTTAGCTCGAAACAACCAGGATCCGTGTCAAATGTGTTCAGACAGAATGACGCACAATGTTTCAAATGCATTGAACAACAAAGCAAACCTATTTGTCGCGATGACTGAATACTCGCTTGATTCCATTTAGAGGAAATCGATTTTTTCTTGCACAGCTCCAAGACAACGAGTTTGTTGTTGACAACGATGCCGTTGCTGTTATTTTGGCCCTTGTGTTCTTGGATCTCTGTGCGGTTCAAGGGCGTCGCCCCCTCACCCCGCCAATCTCCCGAGAAAGAATTTACCACCCTTACAACCCTATTTCCTTTTCCAAATAAACACTCAAGAAACCATGCAAGATTCTCGGAGACTTTCTCGAGTATTTCCGATGACAGTACTGTTGTTACAAGTTTGAGATGCTCTCAAAGAAAACATTTTCTTTTTCGAATTTTCGGACGCACACAGAACAAGATCGTTGTTTCTGCCCACGAGCAGCAGCACTCCCTGGTCGCCTTTCTTGTTTTCTTTCACGCACATCCAAATCCTGAAACCTGAGTCGTTATTTTTGGAGGGGGGGGGGGTGTTCTGCAAAATCTTCATCAACATGCACTGGGACCACCACGCACACTTCTTTCTTCGGCAAAAAAGCACAAACAGTTAGCCCACTTTTGACCCCAGGGTGCATGAGTGTGCGACGTTTACAAGTGGCACCCAAGGCCAACAGTTATCGTCACAGGTATTGTAAAAGACAGTGCATTTTGCAAAAGGTGGCTGGGTCATGACATGCATGGCGTCAAGAGAACATGCTTTTCTCATTGTTGGTGGAAGAATTTTGTGGTGTTGGAAACCATTGTTGTTGTGGTTTCAACAGTCGGAGAAGAACACTCTTTTTCGATGTCACCTGTGAAGCCGAACTGCAGACACATGATCACATAAGCAACAAATGTTCCCAAGATCTGAAACGAAAACACAGCAAAATGATCTTGACCACATCTACCAAAACACGCCTGATCGAAAAAGGCAAGTTTGAAGGTGATCGAAACCTCATTCTGCTTGAGTCCCAGAGAACAGAAAGATCGACGAGAAGCTCCTCTGTACCCACCGTTGTCACAGACTCTTTGGTGATCATAAAGAATCCTGCAGCTGTCAGTCCAACGGGATCCAGAGCCATTTCGTGCAGGAACACGTTCATCTGAAGAACGAAGAGGCAAACATTCGCTGTATTGTCTTTGAGAAAACTCACTGCGCACGTTCATCCACTCACCGTGTTCATTGTCCTGTCCGACATGCAACGCAGAGAAGTGTGGCGGATCGTTTCCACAATCCGATGAGCCTACATTCAAAGAAGCAAGACCGCTGAGTTCTTCTGTTCATTGAAGAAAGATTTGGTGAGAAGAACACGGCTAAATTGACACGTCAAATTTGAAAAGTACCTGGCTGTGGAGTGCAGCTAAAGGTGGCACAAGAATCGCGACAGTGGCTGATGCAATGACCACTGCCAACAACCATTGTTCAAGAATTCCCTTTTCAACAATTATCCCAAACACAGCTGCACACAGCATAATCAGCGAGTTCATCAAATACAAGGCAACAAATGGATTGAACATGGCATCTGCTTTCTTCACAAGTAAAGTCAGAAGATTAAACCTTTCTGTTGTTTTTATGAAAGTTTCTTCAGAAAGTGAACCATCCTCGTCAATGAATCTTTCAAAATTTTCAATACATGCTTGAAGTTCCCTTGACAAAACTGTTGCGATTGTGGACATTAATGTGCAGGGACCCAAAAATGACATCCAATTGCACACTGAAAATACAGCGCCAACTGTCACGAAAATGATGCCGTTAATCAATGGATCTTGTGCTGAAATGAACGAGAATGTGAACTGCTCCAGTAATTCCTCCTCAGTCATTTTTAAGAAATCCACTAGAGCAAAAAGGCAGACACCAAGTGAGTAGAATATTGAAGCGATACTTATGCACAATGTTGCACAGACCCACATCCGGTCAACTTTGCTCAAGCTGATATTTCTGTGCTTGCTGACATCCTGAAGCAAAGCTACCACGTTGTATTGCTTGAAATAGATACGGTACAACAACAAAAGGTTGACCACTGCCAGTAATGGAAAGGCAGTGTTTGCAAGTTTTTGAGCCAAAGCTGTCGTCCTCAGTGTGCCATAGGCAAATCCAACTGCGAGAATTGTTGTCACTGTCGTGTTGATGACAAAAAACACGTTCACTATTGGATGAATGCATCTCTGAGAAAGTCTTGTTCCAAACAAAGAAAAGGTGATCAAGAGGATCACTGGCAGTGATAAAGCCCCGAAACGTTTCAGCATATCTGTCTTTGTGGTGCTTGAAACAAGAATTTTCTTGAACGTTTCGCCTTTTCTTCTGGCGCTGTCATCGCGTTTTCCAACTCGTGGTCGTGCCTGACATCGCTGCGCTTTTTTGGGGGAACTTGAGTTTTGGTTTGCTTTCTGTTTCATATACAGCACAACAACAGCCTGCAACATGCAAAATCCAATTGGACTAATGTGTTTGCAGGATAAAGCACCAGTGATACAACAGCAAATAGGTCTTTCCATTTCCATTTCCACATTAATGTGCGGTCTGAACCGTGTTGTTCGCTTCCTCTGCGTTCGTCATCTCAGCTTTTTGGCCACACAAAATATATTTTGTGATGTTTGAAAATGAGTTCACCTGATGTTTGGTATTTTCGTTCCTTCAAGGCAGAGTTGTGAGTTTGATGCATTCTCCCCATCTTTGGTTGTCTTTCTGAACCAGCAGGGCCCATTTTCAGTCTTTGCAACCAGATGTTTTTGTGTGACTGTCCCGTGGCCTCCACCTCCTGTTCACATTCTTTTGCAACAAGGTTTTGCAAGTCTATCAAGCAACCATATGTCATCCTGGTCCTTGTCAGGAAACTGCAGCGGGACCTCGTCCTCTGCTGATTCCTTGCGGACCTGAGAGGGTCGATGTGAGGTTGACAGGGTGTGTGTGTGGGGGGGGGGGGGGCAGGTGGCGTGTGACCCTGAACAAGAAAGCTTTGCACAATCACTGCTGTACATTTATTTTGATTGACAGAGCCACTTGTGTGAATCTTACGGAGCATGAGATTGGCGATCGGTGTTGGGCTGGTGGCCCACTTGGGCTGAATGAGTGAGACATCAATGGGCAGTGCCGTGTCCCTGTATCATGCCACAACTCACACAACTATTTGGTCTTTCTGACAACTTCTTCTGCTGTTGGATTGTCTTTCCGTCCACTAGTTCTTGCCAATAATGTTGCCGTGTGTGCTGTTTTTCCCTCCACGGTATTGCCTTGTCATGTCTCTGGGCTGTCACACCAACCACGAATTACTCGTACATTCAACGAAATTGTTGGGTTGTTTTTTGCCGTAATCTCGACACAAGTTTACTCAAACTGACAGAAGGCATGTCCAGTCATATCGATGTCGCAGAAACCGTCGAGGCGGTCGCTTCTGTGGTCGTACAGTCACTGTCCGCTTCAGCCGAAGCTGTCTGCACACAGATGACTATGTAGGCCAGGTAGGTTCCAAACACCTGCAACAAAAACAAGCTTCTGTGGCAAGAATCCCGCGTTTGTGGACGCAGAGAATGGTGTGTTATGTGGAACCCTCTCACCAATCCAGGATCGAGCCAGGGGCCTCGTACGGGGACTTTTGTGGGTCAACGCAAACGCAACAAGTGGTGTTCTGTCTGAAAGCTGAGTGGGCCCTGGAGTTGAGTGAACATTCCCTTCTTGCGCGTGTTGGTGAAGCAACGGGCACGGCAGTGAAGAAGAAAGCTTCATCCAACTCTCGTCTTGGGCAACAAAGCAGAGAACGAAGGGTGTCGACACTTGCCGTGAGAGCAGACTCCTTCGTGAGCAAGAAGAGTTCTCCAACGGTGATTCCAACTGGCACCTGGGACAAACCTTGCAGAAACGTGTTCATCTGGAGGCAACAATGTCATTTTTGAAACTGCTTCAGTGAAAACGACACGTTCACGAATTACGCTCCTTTTCTTTTGGAAATTGGCAAATGGTCCTCACCTTGTTCGCTGTTCCGTCTGAAATGTGTTTCAAATTGGCTTCGTGCAGAACTGCAGCAATGCTGTGAGCCTGAAAACGGGGTGCCACTCAACTTGGTTACAAATTCACACATACAAGAAAGAAAATTTGCTCTCAAGAGAGGACACTCAAAGGATTTTTGTTGTTGTCACAACACACAAAACACCATACCTTGTTGTTCAAGGCTGTTGCAGGAGGCACCAGGATCACCAGAATGACGACAGACAACATCATACCCATCATCCATTCTTCCAGCTTGTTCATACCCAGAGACAGGGAATATACGGATGCACACAGGATGCCGATACTCAGAAAGAGACTCAACCCAACAAAATGGCAGAACAACTCATCAGCCTTGGACACAACACCTGCCAAATTCTTGAATCTTTCCACAGCCCCAAGAAAGTTGTCGTCAGAGAGGAAACCTTCCTTTGCAACACTCTCTTCCAATTTTGCAACACACTCTTTAAACTCTTCAGCCAGGATGACACAAATGACAGAAACAGTCAGAATCGGGCTAAGCACAGACACCCAGGCCACAAATGCGTAAACCACAGTCTCCTGTATTGCGAGAATAACGTTTACCACGTGGTATCTAGATTTTCCAAAATAGGAAACCCATTTGAAAGCCTCGTCTGTTCGAAGTCTAACGCTCAGTTCTGTGTAATTCAGCTTGGAGACGTATCCCAAGGCTCCCAAAACAACGCAAAACATGGCACAGATGTGAATCACATGTTTCTTGCCCAGTCTGTGAATTCTCACTTGACAAGTGTCATCCAAAGAAGCCATGATGTTGTATTGTCTGTAACATGCACGGAATAAGAAAATGAAATTGGCTGAGATAATCATGCAAAATGCGTTGTTGAAGACGAGCAGCGCATCTTCATAGGCAGGTGACTTGACAATGAAAGCCACGGTTATCGCAATGACCAGAGTAAAATTCGCTATAAAGAGCAAGTTGGAAACAATGTGAAGAATCTTCCGAGAGGGCCTGGTCCCAAAGAGCCCTGACACGATCATAAGAATCACTGGCAGGCACAACACTCCGTACTTCCGGAAGAAAGACACTTTGTTGAGGAATACGGCCATGTTGTGAAGTAACCATTCGCCTCAGCGCAAATCCAAATGTCTGATCTCGCCACCGAAATCCTTTCTGACTGCACCAACATCAAGTTCACTGACTGAATGTGCTTTCAGGTGGGAAACTGAACTGATTGAACAAGAGACTAAGAGCTCACTGTCATCTCTGCTTGCTGCACACATATGAACAACAATTTTTGCTCAATAGTCGCAGAGCAAAACACACTTTTTTCAGCAAACAAAAATCCATTACCAATGCATCCTTTTGCATTAATTACATACTGCATGGTTTTGGAAGACAAAGGCCCAGAAAGGAAATTTTTGGATCGACCCTTGCACGCGTTCAAACTTTTGCGTGTTGATCAATGGACCAATTGCTGCAAAGGTGTGTACTATGCAACAGAAAACCCAGTCGGAATTATTTTGAATTCCCATTTGCCACAAGGGATTTGTTGTTTACGAAAACACTAAATAAAGTGGGGCTATTAGAAAAATATCACGCTGTTTTTGCGCAACAAGCAGCGGAGGTCCGTGGGAACCAGACCCAGCCAGAACCTACAATACCTACAGATACTTCGTGACGGAATTCAAGTCTGGCAACCGGTGTTCTGTTGCTTTGTCCTTGTGTATCTGGCCAACCTGCATGGTTGTGTGGCCCCAATCTTTTAAGCCAATGGGGACACATGGAGCTTTGCAATGAGCCGAAAAGCCAAAGCCCCAGTGGACACTCTTGCAAAGAAAAGCACTGTCGTACCTCAAAGCCGAATGCCAACGTACACAAAGCAAAAAGTAGCCCAGATATTGTTTGTCAAAAACGACTAGCCTGTCTGGTATGCGTGCTCTCTTTGAAATCTACATTTCCCGGAAAATTCCAGGTTTGACACCTACACTCTTCGACAAGCAATGCTGCCTAGAACTCGGGCTTTTGTTTGTTTATTTGAAGTGCTATGGCAACCACATTGCGTTTTCACATAACCCAGGTCATCTATCACTGTTTACCGTCAACTTCACCTTTCATCTTGTGCGATCTAGACTTGATATCAAGAGATTCCATTTCTTTTTTATCTGACACTTGGATTTTTCTCATTGAGGACAGAGAGAAAACCAAAAAACTCAGCAACCAGACAACATGGAACATCAATATTTCAGCAAAAGACGAAGGGCGGGGAAGCAAACAGAGCGCGGGCAAGTCGACAGGTTTTGTGGAGCTCTGGTAAGGTACACCTTGAGTCGTAGGATAAACACGGGAAACGTTAGAATCGGCTGTTTACACGACTTTCCTGCCCATGTCTCCCTTCCACAGGGCCTCAATTGTTTCGAGCTTGGGCCGGTTTTGTGGCCGTGAATCAAAGTAAGACACTATTGATGTCCAATTTTGAAAGCTTTCAACAAAATTGGTGGACGAACTTGGAGTCTTGACCTCGACAGAACCTGCCTTTTGGGATGGCCTGTGGTTCTAACCATTTAGCTGGGTGGAGCAGGGTCTGAAGGAGCAGACGCGTGTCTCCTCCAACCAGGCCACTGTCCAGTCACATGGTCGTCATATGGATGTTTGTTGGCAGGCCAACGTGATTCTCCTCGAGTGGCCTTGCACTTGCACCCTTGTGCTGCTTTTTCTTTTGCGGAAGCACTCTGAGGGGTGGGTCGCCCAAACTCAGTTGCAGCAAATAAAGATCGGTGCATCCGACAGTATTTTTTACATGTGTGCAGCTCTGCGGGGTTGTAAGTCATTGTCAACCTGAGTGCCGAAAAATAGATACAGTTGTCTCTCCAGACCAGTGGAACAGCTTTCGGGCTTTCCAGTTTTCCTGTGCAACAATAGCACGGCAAGCACAGGAGGCTCTGAAACTGTCATCCGGCTGACAACTTTGGGGTACACATCTGAAAAGAAAACAGTCTGTATGCAAAAGCATTCTTGAACTCAGGCCTTCAATGTAAAAACAACACGCAGAAAATCACATTTGGAAAACGACCAAACACTACCCTCGGGGAGATAGACTCTCCCTGTGTGTGTGTGTGTGTGTGTGTGTGTGTGTGTGTGTGTGTGTATGTGTGTCTGTGTGTCTGTGTGTCTGTGTGTCTGTGTGTGTCTGTGTCTGTGTCTGTGTCTGTGTGTGAGAGAGACAAAGAGACAGAGACAGAGAGAAAGACAGTAAAATGAATTCATGTTGTTCTTTCTTCAGAGGCAAAACAATTGGAAACACGCACCGACAGAACATGCCCAACTGCTCGCATTTGCTCAGATGTGGCGGATTTGCTGAGTCTTTATGCTTGATCTGGTTTCTCAAAATCCCGCTGATAATTGCGACATTCGATCTTTGTTCTTCTCTCACTGTTGCCCAGTCTCCTGTGTGAAGTTTCCCAAAGTTTGTTGTAGTTGGAAGGTTTCTGCCCAGACGAAGACGTACACAAAGCAACCACCGACTGGCAGTAGAGAAAAAAATCTTCAGGCGAATTCATGTGGCAAACCAGCCGCTGTTTGCTCACACCTGAAGTTTGTCGTGTCCGAAGTCTGAAACAAGCTTGTTTGAAAATCTGAAGGCTATTGTTCCCTTTCGGCCCAATGATTTGTGGTGAGAAAGCAGCGGTTGGAAACAAAATCTGATGATTTAGACTGTAGAAACATTGGGCAACACTGGGACCTCACCAGAACCGAGGCCTCACCAGCACGGACACCGGCCATCCAACCCATTTAACAAAGTTGATCTTCGATCGATTCTCTGCGGGGGAATTCAACATGTGGTGTGTCGCTCAATTTCCTCGAGATAAACTCAACTTTTCAAGAAATAAACTCTAAAGAATGACCCAGTGAGTGGTAACAGTGCAAGACCCAACGAACTTGTGTTTTTGGAGTTCGAAACAGAAGAACAGCAAGCCCCTGCTTCCACAATGGCAACCAAATCAAGGCTGTCATTTCCTCGATGGTCAGCAATTTTTTGGAACCATTTCTTTGAGAAACATTTGACGGGAGTGTTGGAGCTAAAATGCCTGGTGTCTGCATCTGTGAAGCAATGAGTGGGAGGTCACTCTGCTTGCGGGGAACCCAGCGAGTGAGTACCACCTGCACGCGTGCACGCAGTAGCCAGGGTTGCCTACATGCAGGTACACGCAGGGTGGGTACAGTTACTGCAGCAGACAGCAACGCTCAGCACTCGCTCCGGAGTAGTGGCGACAGGACGAGCTCAGCTCGGCAGTGCGCGTGTGGAAGGAACGAGGAGTGACACAGTCCGACTGAGGGCAACAGGGACCCGCATGCCTGGGAGGCTTCCAGCACCAGGAGATACGGACCCGTTGACAACTCAACCATTCCTGTTCCTTCGTTGTTCTGGATAGAGCTACACAAGAGCAGGAGTTAGATAGGGAGAAGTCTGAGAGGACGTCGCACTAAATTCGGTCCATTCCATCGCCTGCAGCTCTCCCGCGGGCTCCAAGACTCTGAGGTCTCAGAGGTTCCACTTCCTCTTCCTGATGACGTCATAACCTTCGTGATACTCGCACAATACTCAGTCACGCTCCAGTGAGCAGAGTGCAAAACGGACAAAATGAAAAGGACCAAGCACCGTTGCATGAGCAACGGAACCCTGTTGACAGTGTACATCGTGACACTTTTGGTTCTTCTGGACGACTTAGGACACGCCTTGCCTCAACAAGAGAACAAGATAAACACAGGTGGGTAAAAAAAACAAGTTTGCACTTGCCGATACTTTGTCCACTGTGGCAGCAGTTGTTCTTGTGTCAGAAAAAAGTGAGCTTTGTATCGTGGTGTCTGCAAAAGCTGGGGCAGGTGCAACCTTTCTCAAAAATTTGTTTTTGTCTGGAAGGCTCCTCAAGCTGAACCTGTTCTGGACCCTACGACACGTTGTTTCATGTTGGAGAGTCCTTCTTCGAACAAACTCCCCATGGTTTGGTTCCACCGGGGGGGAGGCAGACTTTTTTGACAAAAAAAAGGGTTGCGATCCATTCTTGAATGGAGATGCGCGCACAATTTCCCATACCGCACAGAGCGCATCCACGCGCGCACCCTGTCGCCGGATAGATTCGGCCGGCAGATTAGACCTGCAGGAACAACAGGTAAATAGACAGGCGTCTGGAGTGTCTAAATAACTACGAAACGCAATCTGTCTATCTGGATATCTCTGACGTAACGCGCTGCTACAATGTATCCAGAAGTGTCAGTCTGTGTAGGCAGTGGGTCCCCAGCAAAAACCAGATGACTCTGGTTGGAAAGACGAAAACTGATACAAAACACATGCGCTAATTAAAAGATGAGTCTTTACCCCTGTCTTGATCTGATGTGCACCAAGGTGTTAAGGCATCCTCAGCAGTCTTCGGGCGATGACCAAATCAGTGAGATACGAGCGTTTGTGCCAACCTACCGGAAGAACCACGAATATTATTGACAATTGTTCTGTTGCATTCACAAAATATGTCGGGGAATGAGCGCCCCCCCCCCAGTTTGAGCGACCTCCAATTCTGTTTGCTTGGATTTGTTTTGGACAGACAAACCCGAGACATTTTTACCAACGATAGAAAAGCGTTTACTTCACTCTGGTTCTGCTGTGCGAGACAACCGTGCAGCAAGCGCCTCGGCATTGTTTGTTTGGAATTCCTCCTGTGATTGTTTTCCAATTGGATATTCGAAAACAAACTATTTTGCAAACGTACACGTATCACCAGTCGTAAGAAACCACAGTCGAGTCTTCGCAAAAGATTTTCAGGCCGTTTAGACGTCTGAAGCTGCGCACAGCAACTTAGACACCGATCGGCAAGAAAACACCGTGCACACAGGAAACTCTCCGCACATTAGCAAAAGGCAAAACCACTTTGGAAAAGGTCCGACAGAATTGTCAGGGTTTGCTCCCCACCGCTGTGTTTTCCTTTCCTCCACGCATAAACCTCTCGTCTGGAAGCTCTGACAGATTCGATGGTTTCAGAAGGGTGCGCACGTGTTAGCTGTCCGTTATCTGGTGTTTAGGTCTGTGCTGACCAACAGCTTTTCAGCGGGTATGTGCCGATCGGTTCAACATCGGGCGGGCGAAGTGCTTCCAGCTTCGATCACATGCCGGGTCACGGGAACTTGTGTTGAATTGCTTTGAATGAAACAAGCAAAGAAAGCGTTTTCTACAATACAATTCTGACGTTGGTGTGGCCTCTTATCATCTTTGCTTCAGACGGAAAGCTTTTGTTGGGACAGAGGCGATTGTTGATTCATTCGTTTGCGGAAAAGGAGTAACAGATTGTTCCTCTCCGATGAGAAGAGCAGAGCAACTTTCTCTTTGATCCATCTGTAGATCTGCCTTTTCTTTCCGCAACATTTCATAAGGTTGTCAGTCTGCGTGTTGTTTGAGTGTGAGAACGAGTTGAGATCCAATAAAGATTTCTGCTTCTGTAGATCTGGAACCGGCATTGATATTTTACCCCACGCGCAGTTCCAAGTCAATTTCTGTAAGAAACGAAACGACAGGAAAATTGGAAAATTGCTTGAATGAACAACTCAGCTTCACTGCATTTGTGTCCTTGCCACACAGATGATTTTTCAATGAGCCAGGAGATGATTCTCTTGTGTGACTGAAACCAGGCACAAACCAAAGAATCATGAAAATTTCCTGAATGAACATTTGCAACTCAGCTTCAGTGCATCTGTATCCTTGACACACACACACACACACACACACACACACACACACACACACACCTTTCTTATGGGCTGGGATTGTTCTTCTGTATGAATGAAACCAGACACAAATCAAAGAATCTTTCAATACCGGTAGTTGCGCACGTCTTTTGTGTGTTGAATGTTCAAGTTGTGTCCGCCACAATAAGGAATCACAATCCCTGATTTGAGGCGTTCTTGGCCAATGGGTCAAGTTCTGGCACTTTGTACCTCCAATTTGCACCATAACACTCAGACAGATGTTCGTGGTGTTGGAGAGTGCTGGCGGGGTGGTTTTCACTCCAACAAGATTGCAAGGGTGCGCGCATTCCACACGGAGAAAGTCTTGCCCCTTCGACAACCTGAATCTGCACCAAATCTCTCGTTTTTTGTCCATGATCTGCACTTCAGAGTCTGTGCGCACCCTGAAACAGAAAAAATTCCCACGAAGAGAGGACCCGTGGATGAGCTGTGTTGCATATGCGGTTGGACAGGCATTGGACCATTTTGTCCCCAGGGGTGCCCTGCTGGTCATGACCAGACTGATCCACATCTGCAGCAAAGAATGCCAATTTAGATTGTGACCATATCTGTGGTGTCTGATTAAAAATGTATGAAGTATCAGAACGGATTTTACCAGTGAAGCCTGATCCCCACAGGCGCTGGCTGAATCCCTGGAAAAATGAACCTGTCAGGAGCTGGGTTTGGCGCGGTTGGGGGTGAGTTGAATCGACCCTCAGAAGGACTACAGCGCCAGGGAACAGGGCGTAAAACTGCGTGCCTGCACCTGCCTCGTTTCCGACACGTGGTGAGCCACGCCACCTTCTTCACAGTGTGCTTTCCTTCAGTCTTTGAGCCAGACATTTACAAGTGGCACAGTCGTTCACCTCTGAACGCGAAAGCATCACTGATCGCTGGTTCCTATGTCGATTATTGTCATCCGAACCGCACAGAATCCCAGCACAAAGTTGTCCATCTTCGAAAACTCGCAGTGTGAGGTGCAGGATAAATTGAAAATTGATTCGGAAAAGCGGTGAACCTCGGGTCACACCACACTCTCGTACGCAGCAGGACTCTGTTTTGCTGCTTGTCAAATCTGTCATTCCCCATCGTGCGGAGCTTGATGTATGACCGACTTTCTGCCACAAATGATTGCATGCTGCTTCTGTTGTCAAAAGGGAGGCGAACACGGGCAGACCAACATCCAAAAGCAACGATAGCAAGAGAAGGAAGCGGCCCTTTGATTGTATCCTCCTGTTCTGTTGCATTGTCATAAATGAAATTTCGGTTCAGAGCTGCATGGTCAAAACTTCATGGGATTTTTCAAGGTCAACCCTTTACCACGGAGACAATAACATCGAGGGCCGGGTTTTGAGGATGCGGACGATATTTTCAAGAAAATTTTTGTTCACGTGATTTGGAGAAATTTATGTCTCTCAAATTCAAACCTGCGTGAGGCATGCCTGTGCGCAAGACGTTCTCGTAGAAAGAAGAGGAAACACTCACAGTTGCGCGTGTGTTTACCGAAGGAACGCGCGCAGGAAACTCGATGCTGCGCGGGTGGTTCCACCGAATCTGACTTAGATCTGGAAAGTTCAGAGCGGCGGAAATAACTCGGTTGAAAGCGATTTAAAAAGTCGTTCCAAAGTCTGTGAACCAGACGAGTTGAGCGTTCCTCACCCAACTATCTGCAGACATCGGAACCCTGCAGCAAATGTAAAAGAAAAACAAAAGAATCAGCAACAAGAATCTGAAACAGATCAGGCTGAAGATCGCAGTGAACTGTTTTCCTTGACAGAAAAGGATCCCGGGATTTTGTGTGCCAAATCTATTCAGAGTCTAATTCAGTCCAGATTGCGGTTGTGGGAGAGTTTACTTTTGCGGTCTTGGTCTATTTTGGCACAGAAGGGTCTCGGGAGCTCCAGAATAGATTTGTTTTTCATCGGGATTTCTCGGCCAGTCTTCACCACAACCGATTGAAACTGCTCAAAACCACGATCATACGGCAGGAAAGCACAATCTCTCGCTTTTTGCGAGGGGGTTGCCAAGACAATGGGACATCAAAGGCAGAACAGTACGTACGTGCGTCGTTTGAAAAGTCGCAAAGTACAGAATTCTTCCCATTCTGGGTTGAGGACAATCGTGCTTCTGGCAATAGGTCTGTACAAAAACATGAGAAAGCACGTGAGAAACAAAGGAACAGACAATAACACGGCAAGGCCGACAAAATTTGATCTCACGAAACGTTTTCTGTTCACTCTCGAAAGCCTTCTTCCAAAACAATCAAAACGTGTGCTGGTCTCATTCTGGCTCAAATCTCTCTGTTGACTCTGCAGTTTCATGCATGTCATGTGCATCCAAAATGCAGAGCAAGGGTTGAGCTGAAGTTGCAGAAAAACTCACCCAGTTGCTCAGGGAGCATCACCCCGAGCTCAGGTTTGTTCGCGACTTTGTTTAATTTCTTTGCAAGTACAGATACACATTTCAAACTATCAGGTGGCAATATACTTGGCTTAACAAACTGATGCAAGCTGCAAATATATGAAATTAATATATACATGAGCGTGGTTGGTGTTTTTATACAACCTCAGGTCCAAGATGCAACACTGAACTTATCTGTAACGTGGTACAAATACAGACGCTCTGAATTAGATGTTCTGCTCCTGAGTTAACATGGTGCAATGTAGTCAGTTCATGCAATGTTCACAATTAAGTGACCCAGAAAGCGAGGCACTTTTTCTAGCACGACGAGCGTTTCTGGTTTCGTGTTTTCCTTTGTTTGACCGTTCATTATTCTGTCCGCTCAAGTACGACGACTCTGTCGTTGCTGCCAAACATTTATTGCACTCAACATTGAACAATGAACACTGATGCACGCAAACTTGAACTCATGCACTCAAACTTGACTCAACTGCGCCTGTACTTCAGGCTCAACTTTAACTTTTTGAATTTTCTTTCTGCTTGTTTCGCGTCGATCCTTTTCAAAATTGAACAGAATGCGGTGCAGTTGCCTTCAGAGTCTCCACTGCGACAAGGATTTTTGTGAGCTCTGTTCACACCCGGGACAGTCTTCAAGGTCACGATTTCTGGCTCGACCTTGCTCATGACTTTGTCACAGTAGTCGGAGTCGTCCCATTCAAATGGGTCTGACTCAGTTTTCTCAACACCCTGGTCATGTGTTTCGACCGCAACTTTGCCAGTGGCATCACGCAAAAGTTGGGTGTTCGAGTGTTTATACATGCGTACGGCGTCGCTTTTATGGCACTTTGTCGGAGTGGAGGGAACCAAAATCCCGAGACCGAACGAAGGGCAGTTTGGGTGCAAAACAGTGCGCCTTGTTGTCGCTTGGAAGGGCGACAACTTCGTGCGTCTCTGCACGCGAGTGTGCCGAAATGACGGCGTGCGTTTTTTTTAGGGTGAGACCGAGTCCAGAAGAGAGTTTCAGCAACAGCATCGATTTCAGTACTCGCGTGGTTGGGTCAGGCCCCGCCCTTCCTGATTCCTTCAACTTCACACGTTTTCATTGGGATTTGCGCCTTTGTGTTGTTCGTATGAGATTGTGAGTGTCATTTATTTTTGAGATTGGATCCCCTCCCCGTTGTGCAGGGAAAGGTGGGCTGTTTTGGAAGTGGCACATCTTTGTGCCCAAGCTCGTAAGACAGAGCACAGGGCGAAAAAATTCGGAACCTCCCTTTCGCGCTGATCGTCTTCCGTCGCCTTGTGATTTGGATTGTGACTTCTGCTGAAGTTCTGTCGCACATGTTGGCGAGTGTCAAATATTTTTGTCTGCTCAGCCTGTGTCTTTCAGCACTGTGATTTTATTTGCTGTGTTACGCACCTTGTCCCTTTAAACGAGCACACCAAGGTCTGACGTCCAGACTTGCAGGAAGAGCAACGCAGGAAGAGCAACGACAATTTGCGGTCATCTTTCTACTGTTGAAAACTTTCGCAGCTGTTCAACGGAGAATGTTCTGCTCATTGATGAGACTGCAGCCCTCATGTTGATGTTGAATACTTTCCTCTCCTGGGGGCCGCGACCTCTCGCCCCAAACACAACAAACACCCACTTTCAGACAACCGCGGCAATTCACAAAAACTGCAAGGAACAATCATCAAGCTTGCTGTCGAGAACAACAGAAAACTGCAACTGCGTGGCATGCGACGTGTGATGTCCGACAACTTTTTCGTTTTGTGGTGCCAAGCGGTTTCATGTTGAAATTCAAGTCCTGGACAATTGCGAAAACCTCTCAAATCATTCATTGGCCGCGTGAGACGAATTGGACGCCCACCAGAAAATCACGAAAGAGGTGACGTCCATGACGCCCTCCCTGATTTTCTCTTCACGCACCCACCCTACAGATAATGAGCGGACCCCAAACCCCACCCAATGGTTGGTGGACCCCCTCATTTCTGCGACGCTGCGCATCAGCACACAATTCTCAGAAGGAAAATTCTCAAAAAAAACACACCAAAAAACTACAAGCGCCCACGTGTGTTTGCAGAATGCGGTTACAACGGTGAGACGTTTGCGAGCGGCGCGACGTGGAAGCCGTACGGCTCGAGGGACCCGTGCTTCGAGTGTCGCTGCGACAACGGCGAATTCCAGTGCTACACGCTGACGTGCGAGCAGGTCACGTGCGCCAACGGCGTGGCACCCATCAGCGACCTCGGCGAGTGCTGCCCCAAGTGCCCCGGTGAGTGTGAAATGTACGGGGAACATTCAAGAATTGTCAGCGCGAAGATGTTGGAGCAAGCCCAGTGCAAAAGCGTCTCAACAGGAACCCTGGAGATTCCAAAATAATTGTTGGACAGTCTGTCGTCGTTCAGGAGATAACGCCCAGGTGTTTTGTTTTGAAGAAGCAACAAGGTTGTGGGTGCTTCTTGTGTGAGACAATCTTGCATGCAGATGGTAGACTCTGAGTGGGTTTATTGAGTACTTTCCTACATTTTCTGGACATCTTTCGACATTGCCTGGAACACTGGTTGCCTCACACTGTTGTACCACATGTCACCCTGATTGCACATGTGTGTCTCCTCAACGTGTTCAGTTTTCTTGGCTCCATCAGAAAAGGCTGAGGCTCAATTGCGTGCAAGCCCGACAGATTCAATCATGGTAACACTTGTCCTGAAAGAGTGAGAAATGTCTTGTCCACAGCAAGCAAAGTTCTGCTGGACAAACTGCAGGGCTCGTTTTGCAAAGAGTATCAAGCTGGGAAAGTTCCTGGTTCACCCAAAAAATTCCACTTTTATTTCTGTCCTTAATCAAGGTGGTCATAGACCTAACCAAGGTCCATAATGCTGACCAAGAAAGATGAAGTCGAGGACTGAGACTTGCAGTTGTTCTCTTCCGAGCATCTGAACTGTGTCTTGAGTTTAAAGTTCGGTCGAAAACACGCCTGTGGTGGTCAAGAGCAGGTGGCTCAGCTCTGAGCAAAGTGTAACTCCTGTTTCAGTCCTGTGGCAAAATTGTTGCCAGTAGGTGGTACCAAGAGACAGCAATGGAATTAAACCGTTTGAATTCCAAAATTCTGTTGCAAAACAAAAGATATTTTAACACTCGTGAATGAGAGTTCATACTTTCATCAATGTTGGGTGTTTCTGAGATGAGAAATATCTTGGTCAACCGCCTGCCACAATCCGCATTTCCGCAATCCTCCAGAGTGTGCGGGCGAGGTGTATGCATGCAGGATGGTTGTTTTCTTGTCTTATCTGATGACAAAAGGTAACACTGGATCCTTGACTGGATTTCAAGTTGCTGGGGTTGAGCCTGAGGGTTTCTGGGTGCACGAGCGACACCTGATCTGCCAACTAGCGGTTCTGGGCCCTGGTGCCCAGACGCACTGCCGACGTGCAGAGCGGATAAGAGCCAAGGACATGGAGACTTGTGCATCAGGCGTTGTTGGAAAGCCCTTTGACTTTTGCAGTTTCATTTTCATGCAAGATTTTGAGGAAGAGATTTGATTGATTGGCTAAACTCCCCATTTCAGTTTTTCTGTTATGGAGGCCATTTGAGCGTTGGTGCTCGCCTCTCTCAGTGTGCTGCCAAAGGATTGATCAGAACAACCCAGATCTTTTGGACTGAAGCAACAACGTTTCCAACAAAGACCTAACCTTCCCTCTCTTGAAATTTCCTGGCCGCTTGTTTGTAGCAATCTGTTCCTTTCAAGGGCCTGCTGATAGTTGGCAGGGCCACCTCTCGGGTGTAGCATGGACGCTGCAGTCGAACGTTTACACGCGGCCATGCGCCTTGTCGCCCCGTGCCAAATCATGAAGCCACTGTCGTACACAGATGGGTATCTAACTGGGTTGGGACTTTCTTACAGCTAAAAGTGTCTGGAATTGTGTGTCAAATTTGCAAAGTTCAACCCACATAGACAGCAGACACCTTCGAGCAAAGCACAAAACGTCGTGTCGCGTTTCGGGTTTGGATTCCTTCACCAGGAAAAAGAACTGATGGTGAAAAAAGACGAATTGGATCTGATTAATTCGGATGTTTTGCAATCGCAACAGAACAAACAAATTGCAGACGAAATGTATCGCAGATTTCTGTGTTGAGGTGAAGATATTCGGGAACGCTCGAGGTACCGATACAGAACCTCAGCGTTTCGAGAGGTGTTGACCACCTCAAAAGATTATCCGTCTGTTCCTTTGGTTGCAAGGTTCCTGAGCGAGTGGTGAAATGTGCTCAAAGTGGCGCGGCTTGGTGCGAGATGTGGAGTCTTCTCAGACCAAAGAAGGGTGGTCCGAGTCAAACAGTCTGATTTCAAACCCTGCATCTTTCAGCTGACAATTGTCAGCTTCCTTTCTCCCTGGACAAACGCTCACATCAGGAAACAAACAAAGCGGATCCGCAGACAACTGTCAAAGAGATTTGTGCCAAATTGTTCGCGTGTGATTGTCGTGCAGACAAGGTCATCATCTTTGTGCAGGCACACAGGAGCTGGAGTCGTTTGAGGGACAAAGAGAGAAGAGCCCCCCCACTATGGGGCAATGCAAATGAGGGCGGGAAGGCTTCTGATTGGTCTAGAATTCAAAATACAGCCTTCTGATTGGTCAAAAGGTCATTTGCCCCATAGTGGGAACAAAGGAAAATAACGGTCATTTCTTTTGTTATGCAAATGAGGGCCAGGTGTTTTTGGATG
>JAAUXT010004071.1_pt1 | contig 20091 bp, 24 predicted proteins | sample 7278171 | NCBI WGS metagenome assembly JAAUXT01 (sample SAMN14350112, study PRJNA611818) | marine sediment metagenome | isolation source: surface marine sediment (1.8m) | place: French Polynesia: Moorea | collected 2018-08 | reverse complement strand
GATCTGGAACCGCACCGCACTGTCAGCCACTCCCACAAGGGACAGCTCCGCACCCTCAGCCCCACCGTTCAGGCACAGCACTGCATCCTCAGCCCCCCCCTGCAGGGACAGCACTGCACCCTCAGCCCCACCCTACAGGAACAGCACTGCAACTTCAGCCCCGCCCTGCAGGGACAGCACTGCACCCTCAGCCCCACCCTGCAGGGACAGCACTGCAGCCTCAGCCCCACCCTGCAGGGACAGCACTGCAGCCTCAGCCCCACCCTGCAGGGACGGCACTGCAGCCTCAGCCCCACCCTGCAGGGGCAACACTGCAGCCTCAGCCCCACCCTGTAGGGACAACACTGCAGCCTCAGCTCCACACTGCAGGGACGGCGCTGTAGCCTCCCTGTGCTCCAGTACCTCTTGCATGTTTACCTCCGCGTGAATGAGCGGTGACGTTTTATCTCCGTGTGGAGTTGTGTTTACACGCACGTGTCAGTGTGAAAAGGTCCGGGTACCAGGGCGGTGCGCGCAGGCGCAGTCTGACACTCACCAGCTCCACCACCATGTGACTTACTAAAGCCGTTTTCATATTGGGTGACGCGTGGTCGTATTTTTGACGTCGGCGTCAAAATTTAACGTTGAACCCAATGGTGGAATTTTTGACGTCAGTCCAATAAACGACGGCGCGTCACCCAATGTGAAAACCCCTCAACGCTGGTGGGTCCAAAGCTGGTGCCACCCTAGTCCCCCTGGGTGTATCCAGGGTCGACCCAGGGGCCCTGACCTGGATTTCTTCTGCCAAATGCATGAACCAGGGAAGCTCAACGAGGGTTATTTTTTATGGTGTTATGGGGGCGGGCGCTTGCCCCCCCTGGGTCCACCAAATGGTCCCAAGCCCCTGACAGAAAAGAAAACCCCATTGATTTTACGTTGCAGACCTCACATTTCACTTCATTTTTAGATGGCAGAATGACTTTGAAAACAGGCCCCAAGTCAGGTTCCACCCCCCCCCTGCCGGACAAGATGGTGTATCCATCCCAGGATGCCCCGCGAAGTTTGTGTGATTTGTTTGTGCGCATTCTGACAGGGTTGGAGTGATGTTTACACGAGATTCCCCTGCGCTTTTCTGACTGCAGTGAGCAGCCTGCAGCTCCTACACCTGCTCCACCTGCAGCAGTATTGATCTATTGATCTGCACTGATTGGGGATCGATTGTTGATTGCAGGGGCGGACCCAGTTTTTGGTGCTGAGGGACGTGGACTGATCCGAAAATTCACTCTGCAAGGGGTGACCTCTGGTAGATCCAGGGTCGCCCACGTGACCCCACTCTGACCCCAACAATTTTGGCCACAGACATGAAAAATTTTGGTTGCGTGACAAATTCTCTGGGGGAAGTTGGGGCTCCCGACCCCCCCCCCCCTCCGACAGGCCTGACCTTGATCTATGATCAGCTGATCTGTAACTCGTGGGGTCCAACCAGGTGGACGGAATCAATCGAATCAACCCCCCTGGATCAGATGGAGAGAGGACCCCCAGACCCTGTATCTGACCCCTGGGTCCAGTGAGGTGAGGGTTTAGTTGGGTGAGGGTCCAGTGGGGTGAGGGTCCAGTGGGAAGGTCCAGTGGGGTGAGGGTCCAGTGGGAAGGTCCAGTGGGGTGAGGGTCCAGTAGGAAGGTCCAGTGGGGTGAGGGTCCAGTAGGAAGGTCCAGTGGGGTGAGGATCCGATGGCTCTGATGCTTGGTCACGATTCCTGAATCTTGTTGAGACACCACACATTATTCTTGATAAAAGCCCCCTTGCTTCACGCATGCGATGGTGTGGTGGATCGTATGATCGTAAATGCGTTGAACAACCATTCCTGACAAAGCCTCACCCCCCCCCCCCAACACGGCCTCTTTCAACATCGTACGAACATTGCTCGAGCGACCCCTGAACTGGCAGGGCGCCTGAACAGATTGCGAGAGAACCCTGGGGCTGGACTGAGGTCCTCCTCCAGAACCAGAGCAAGGAACTTTGGCCACAAATTTGCCCGCGCTGTTGGTTTAGCCTGACGCTCCCATATTTGGGGAAGTTGAACAGGCAGGGGAGGTGGATGGATACGGGGGGTGTGGCCTGCAGTTGCAATGCCCCCTTGGTGACCAATCACAAATGGCCTAATGGGGTCACTTTTTGCTCTAGTTGAAGAAGCTGATTATCTCTGATACAACTGAGAGAATTGAGGCCCATCTGGTGAATCTGCTGAAAGTCCTTCAGTGAAAAAGACCAGGATCACCCCTGAGAGCTGTGTCATTCTGATCAAATCCTGGGGCCACAGCTAGTTCTGTCTTCACCTCCTTCATTATACTCAACCATCCTGCAGTTTGGCAAAAACAACCCCGCCATTTCAATCCATCAGTGTTGGGTCTCATTGAGTCATTTCAGAAAAACTGCAAAAGCAGCTGATGCACAACATGAACACTGTTGAAAGAGCACTCAAAGCATTGTTCCACAATTTGTTGTTGAAAGTTATTTTGGCAGCCTGACCTTGTATCATCACTGTGGCATCAAATTTGTATGAAAGGCCCAGTGTACACAATCAAGGCCTTTGCTGCTTCCCTCAAGAAGATTCTCACTGCAAGTGCAACACATTCAAATAACAAAGGAAACGGGTCTAAAACAGACCCTCCAGCCAGGAAAGCTCTCAACCTGTGCGCTTTTGTGTATCTCTCAAAGCCATTCTTTGCATTTCGAGCTGTTGCTGGAGATTTGTACACCAAAACAGAACAACTGTGCAGACAGCTCAGGTGATTTGCTCCAAAGTTCAAAAACAACATTAAATCACATCATTGCAGGGTAAGATTTTCTGCAAAACTTTCTATTTCCTTTTGTTTACTTCATCATTTTCATTCATTGATTTTGGACATGGACAATATGTCTGCCAATTGTGCCATTGGCATCCAATTAGCTTGTCTACTTGTTCACATGTCTTGTGTAAAGTTATGCCCAATGAAGAGTTGGAAACAGGTGAGAATGAAAACTTCTGCAACCCCTTGACAGCCTTTATCATCAAGAGGAGCCCCATTCTTGAGGTTGTTGGTAACCTCCAACTGTGGTTGTCTCTGTGGAATTTTTGTGTAAAAAATGAACTTTGGTGTGAGGAAAGATGGTCATGACCCTTGGGTGGTGACTTCCTCCTGGGAGAAGTCCAGCAACTCACACATTGGCCAGAAATTTTGTCACAATTTGACCAGAAATTGTTCTTTATTTTCTGACTGAAGTGGCAGGATCAACCATATTGTGTTGCTGAGAATCTTCTTCCCCACCAAATACATGAACTTTGCTGAGCAGGCTTCTCCTAGTTGGTCTGTTGATGCAATCCCAATGATTTTGCTTTTGAAAAAGAATTCATCAGTTGATATCACAGACATGTGCTTTTTGAAGCAAATCCAGCTGAACAACATCAGGATATTGGTGCAAACCTTATGTATCTTTGTTCAGTTGCAGTGAAAGGTTGGGATCAACAATTTCAGTTGACTGAGGAATTGTATTGTGTCTGTTGTTGTGGACAAAGGTAAAGAGAAAGAAAGAGTCACTTGCAGACAGAGAACACAACATTACACTTTTTCACAAACATCATTGAACATTGGCAAAAGTGTTGTTTGTCCATTTTGCTCAGTGCTACAAAAAGAGCATCCAAAACTTAGTAGAAAACTTGCAGTTTAAAGGACTTTGGCAGCCTATTCTTGTCCTATTCAATAAATCAATATTGTAGGCATAATTGGACCAGTGTGTACTGCATTGGCCTTTGTCAAAGTGCAACAGGGAGTGTATGGAAATGCTACTTGTGTCAACCTGGGTTCACAAAGACAACGAAGAAATGAAAAGGTCTTCTTTGCAGAAAACCTCTCAGAATCAAATCATAATCTTTGTAACATCCCAGGTGATTGTGTATCTGACCAACATTGGTGTTGCTACTGGATATTTGTTATCAACTGAAACACATCAACTGCAGCTTTTGTTTGCTTCAAAGCTCATCAACATCTGTGTTCCAGTTCAGGTGATGCTTGGTTCATGATTCCCTGGTTGAGCACCATGATGTTCAGATGGTTGGTGGCAACCAAACTGTTTGGGCTGTTGGGCGAGCAAGTGGAACACCTGTATGCAATGGTTCTCAATCTTTTGTGCTTGATTCACAATCTCTGCTTTGATTTCAACTGTCAACAAAACTTCATTTCAACAGGGGGCTGAGCCAGAGGAAAGAATCAAACACAGATGGACCTTAGAACATGTCAAGTGGCCAAACAACACAGGGCAGCTCATATTCCTTTGGTATCACTGTGCAGGCAAAGAATGACTCTTTCAGAGACTGGTGGGAGACGTTGGTAGTCTGTGGTACAAAGCGGAGAACTGAGGCCTGCCCAGTGAATCTGTTGAACGTCCTTCAGTAAGAAAGAGCCAGGACTACCCCTGAGAGCTGTTTCATTACCCTGCTATAGTTTTGGCAAAACAACTGAACTCTGGCCATTTCAATCATTTCAAACTACAAAAGCCTCAGAAGCACAAAAATGGGAAATGTGAAAAGTGCACTCAAAGTATTGTTCCAAAATTTGTTGTTGAAAGCTTCTTTGGCAGCCTGACCTTGTGTCACTCAAGGCATCAAATGTGAAAAAACACTCCAGTGTGCATAATCAAGGCCTTTGTGATGTTGATTCATACTAAAAGTGCAACAGTCTGTATAACAAAAACAATGGATTTCAAACAGACCCTTCAGCCAGAAAAGCTCTCAACCTGTAGCCTTTTGTGTATCTCTCAAAGCCATTCTTTGCAGTTCAATGTTGTTGGAGATCTGTACACAAGTCATCACAGAATAACTGCAGAAGACTCAGGTAGTTTTGCTCCACAGTTCAAAAACAACATTTATTCACATCATTCCAGGGTAAGATTTTCTGCAAACCTTTCTGTTTGCTTCTGTTTGCTTCATCATTTTTGCTCATTGATTTGGGAAGTGGACAAAATGTCTGCCAATTGTCCCAACAGTATCCTTTGCTCACATACCAAGAGAAATTGAACAGGCAGGGGATTTGGGTGGCCAGATGGCACAGCCTACAACTGCTGTGCCCCAGTTGGTGCCCAATGGGGCTACATTTTCCTGTGGTTGAAGAAGTTGGTTATCTCTGATACAACTCTGAGAACTGAGACCCGTCTGATGAACCTGCTGGAATTTCTTCAGTGAAAATGGATCACAACTACCCATGAGAGCTGTTTCATTCTGATCAAATCCTTGAGACAGATCTGGTTCTGTCTTCACCTGCTGCATGCATACTCAACACTCCTGCAGTTTGGCAAAAACAACCCCACCATTTCAAGTTAACATGTTCTGGGTCTCATTGAGTCTTTCAGAAAAACTGCAAAAGCACCTGATGCACAACATCAACACTGTTGAAAGAGCACTCAAAGAATTGTTCTGAAATTTGGTGTTGAAAGTGGTTTTGGCAGCCTGACCTTGTGTCTCTCAAGGCATCAAATTTGTATGAATGCCCCAGTGTACACAATCAAGGCCTTTGTTGCTTTCTGTCTCATTGATTCACACTGAAAGTGCAACAGTCAGTACAACAAAATCAAATGGATCTAAAACAGACCGTCCAGCCAGAAAAGCTCTCAAGCTGTGTCCTTGTGTTTGAGTTTGAAAGCTATTCTTTGTAGTTGGAGTTGTTGTAAAGATTTGTACACAAGCAAACTTCATATGTCTTTTTTTTCAGTTGCAGTGAAAGGTCCAGATCAGCAAGGAAAAATCTGTCACACAGAACATAGGTTCATCCAGAAATATTTTTTTCAAACAATGTGACAAGTCACACGTGTTTGTCTCCACTTTTGTTATTTTCATTTGCAGACAAAACAACACAGAACCTTTTCAAGCCATGTTACAGTGGTTGACTATCTTCTCCTTGCTCCTCACTGTTGTGGTGTTGGCTCAGGCTGAGAGCAATGGAAGGTTGAGGTCCTACCTGCTGAAAATTGATGAGTATGTGGAGACCATCAGGCAGCAGGCTGAGGTGAATGCAGCACAAGCTCAAGTCATCTCAGAGCAGAGGGCAGAGATTGCTGAGGCCAACAGCAAGTTGGAATCTCTGAACAGCAAAGTGGCAACCCTCAATGCTACAGTCTTAGAGCAGATGGGAGACATTGATGTCTTCAAATCAGGCATAGAGACCCTGAACAAGACAGAAGGTAAGAAAGTGAACTTGTTGCCCTGTGTGCACTTGTGATCTCCACCACATTGGTTATTTTCTTACCAATTCAGGAAAATTCTACAGATTTGCCTGAATTGTCCAAATTTAGGTTTTGTGAAGCAAAGAAGTGAAATTTCAAAACCACACTGTAGACCTGTGAAAAGACAGAAATATCATCTTTCTCACAGATGCTGTGGCTTTCCATGCTGTTCTCACATCCTATGTTAGTCTCAACATCCCAGAAGCAGTCAAATTCAATGAGGTTCTACTCAATGAAGGAAATGGGTAAGTTGACCAATGATGGAGATGGGTGGGTTGACCAATGATGGAGATGGGTGAGTTGACCAGTGATAGAGATGGGTGAGTTGACCAATGATGGAGGTGGGTGAGTTGACCAATGATGGAGGTGGGTTAGTTGACCAATGATGGAGATGGGTGAGTTGGCCAACAATGGAGATGGGTGAGTTGACCAATGATGGAGATGGGTGAGTTGACCAATGATGGAGATGAGTGAGTAGATCATACAAATTTGAAGAACATTTGCAAATACACTATGAATAAAGTCCAAATGTCAGAAATCATTAGAACATGAAGATTCCTGCCACCTTCTCTTTGCCTGTTGGAGTTCAGTTTTAGTTCCTGAAAAGGAGCTTGACCTTTTCTTACTTTGGTAGAACAGCCATGTCTGCTCTGTTCTAGCTACAACAAAGACACAGGTATCTTCACAGTTCCCCCTGGTGGAGATGGGCTGTACTACCTCTCCACCTACCTGGTGTTATTGACTGGGAAACAGGCAAATTTTGACATGACCATCAATGCACAGAAATTGTGCACAGCAGCTGGAGATGCTACCAATGGGGATGTGAGTGAGTCTCCTGGGGCTTCCTGCAGCGGGATGGCCAGGCTGGCTGAAGGTCAGTGTCAGCTTCACTGAGATACCTGTGAACAAAAGATTATCAAGTTTTTTGAGTGTGGATGTTAACAGCAGGGAGAGAACACAATAGGAACTGCAGCAGACTGAAAAACAAATATTTGTGGTTTCCTTCTCATCAAGATGAGCATTTTTTCTGACAGGTGACAAAGCAGATGTGAGGTACATAGCAGGACATGACACCACACCTCTCTTCACTCACCTCAGCTACTACCTCTCTGGATTCACTGCCTTCAAAGTCACAAAATAACTCTTTTACCCCTGCACTGGAACAGAAGAAGACAAGACAACATCATGTTCATTCAGTATAAGGAAAAAGTACTTGTTTGTACTTGTTGCATTGTACTCTGACCTTCATCACACTTCTCCTTCAAAGCCTTGTGGTGTCTCTGAAGAGTAAAAACATTTGTGTGCAGAAAAAAAGTAAAAACAACATAAGAGAACATAAGAGAAGGTTCTTTGATATCAATGTTCAAAGTTTGTTTTGAGAGGGGTTCCTTTCTGAAATTGATAGGACAAACTCATGTTGTGATGTTGCCAGCTTGGCACCTATTGAACAAGTGAGTGCAAGCTGCCAGTGACATGTGACTGTTCTCATGCTTTTTGTATGATTTAAAGAGGTTGCACTGTGTTGAATGAAGGTCACTCAATTGAAGGGACCAAAACATGGGTGACCAAAACAGATCCCCTGAAGCAGTCAGGGAGTTTTCCTTGTGAACACCTGTTTCCTGGTGAAGATAAATTTTAAATTTATATCTTTTGGGTCTTTATAAATTTGTACAGGTGAAGGACAATAGCCAGTAAGGAATCTGTCAATGTTGAGTTTTTGTTTTTGTGAGGGTAAAAGGTTCAAATTTGGGTTTGTTAAATTTTGGGCTTCAATGTACAAAGTGGGTAAAAGTACAAATACCTGATGAAGGTTGTATATTTACATGAAATGTTGTATTTTGGTTGGGTGTTAGACTGATGTCATTCATTTCTTCATTTCCAAAATTTACATATTATGGTTTTCAGGTGGGGCCATTTGGGATTTTAGGAAAGTTGTGAAATAGACATTTAGCAAAGATTTTGGTACAATTAGGTGGCAAATTTCAAGGTGCAGATAATTTGGGTACATTTGGGTGTATTCTTAACAACAAAAATAACATAAATATATTGATGAAAATTTATCCTTTGTGCATTCCACTCAAACGCATCTCGGTCTCTCTGCATGCTGCATTCTCAAATCGACATCAGCTCCATGGAGCTATTTTTGTGCAAAACTTCTGTTTTTCTGTAACATCAAGTTCTACATTTCTCTTTGGTTTACTTTTCCAATCATGTTTTGCAAATATTGATAAACTTTTAGCTTGTGTGAAGGTAATAAATATTTGTGGGGCTATTTTTGGAGTGAACAATGTAATTGTTAGTAAAAAGATCAAGATTTTAAACTGATGTTGAAACACTTCAGGATTCTTCAACAAAACACCAAAATTCACAGTTGGAGCTTGTTGTGTTGTGTTCTGTGTGAAGGTCCTACCCAGCCGGAAATAAACCAGACACAAGTCCCACTTGAATCTTGTTACCCTGTATTCCGCGCTGGTGAAATTAAACTCGGGGTATCCAAACAGAAGAAAGGGGTGAGGGGCCCAAAAGTTTCTGATCCAGAGTCACGCATCTCACTGAGCGCCTCTCGGAGGTACAGACATCAACGGATCCTGTGCAACTATCTGCTCAATGCCTTGGCAGCTCGAAGTGTATGCAGAGCTCCGCGTTCGACTTTTGCTCTCTTTGCCTGGCACTAGCCACCAGGGTTCACCACCAGGGTTCACCACCGATCGAGATAACTCGGTGCGACTCAGCGTGTTCACAGGTGGAAACCAATGGTCTCTGGGGGAAGTAAGTCCAATTTCTGAAGTGAGGAACAAGGAGAACAATGCAGCACAGCCACACTGCACCCAGAACATCCATTTATGGCATACACTTGAGCACTAAATGATGGCTGCATAGGTGGCTGAGTCCCTGTGAGGACCATGCTCTTCTCTATCAGTTGAGCAGTGACCTGGATAGTGACCCAAAATGGCTACAGGTGAATGCATGTGAAACTTTTTCAGAGGGAAAAGGTCATTTACACACACTTACACCTGTAAGGCAGCCTCTTGTAGAAGTCACCCTCCAGTCCACAAACACAAAAAACACACTTTCATGCACACACACGTGTACACACACACACACACACACACACACACACACGCGCGCGCGCGCCTACTGGGCCTGAACCAAGAAGGAACTGTCCAAACTTTGCAGCCAAGAAAACAGAGTGTGTAACTGAGAGTCCATTGGTGAGGAGTGGATAGTGATGACAAGAGAGACCACGAGTTGCTTTGTTTCACGGCAGGCAGCGTGCAGAGATTCGCCATCAGTGCACACTGTTCTGCTGTGGTGTACCTATAGGTGGGTTACGTGTGATGTGTCAGTTGGTGTGAAGAGCCTGAGTCATCATCATCATCACGGAGCGTAAAAGCTTCACTCTGGATGGGACCTTGTCACACGAGGGTAAACACACAGCTCCAGTGGATCCAGGGTCAGGGGGGGGGGGGTCCCTACCTCTGTCTCCACTGACATCCAACTCCCTGTTCACACTGCTTCCACGATCCGTGACGACTGCATCCATCCATGACGGAGCCAAAACCTTTCCGTCGTGGATTCAAGGAACCAGTGTGAACAGCACTGTTGAAATATGTGTGCACCATTTCACGCACAATTTGTGCACGGCATTCCGTCACGGACACGGACTCAGACGCCCATGCAGAGGCTCAAAAAATGTTGCGTAGTCAAGGTTCGGGAGGGACAATGGCGAGTTCATGCACCACACCCGTTGGAGCCCACCCACACCCACCACCTCGAACTTGATGTATGAAAATGCAAACCCCCCTCGTCCTGTTTCGATGGGCGGGCACATGTCAAAGCGTCAAATTTCCTGCCATGCTTGATCTCCCCGAAACCAGGGGGGTTTGAGTGGGGGGTGTTTGGAAGACCCGTCACCTGCCCCCTGGAATCGCTACAACACATCAAGAGCCAGGTCTATCCACACCAGATGCGTCACCTGTGTGAGCCAGGTGAGGGCGCACTGCCCGCCTCGGGACCAGGGCAACCCCCGTCACCAGTGCTGGTGCATTCAGGTCACTGGAGAACTGTTTTTTCCTCATAAACGTGCCTGTAGAACCAAGGTCGAGAGAGTGTTTTTGCCTTGATTCTCTTGTGTCAAGGTCTCATTCAAAGAATGTTGATCTTTAACCCTTCCTTTGTGCAAAATTTCAGTGCAAAACGGTGACAAAGGTGCAAAAAGCACAAAGACGCAACGCACAAGTGTGAATACGGTATAGACAACGTCACACGGAACGTGGAAGGACAAGTACACGAGAGGAAGTACACATGAGTACTTGGGAAACCACAGAGGCCGTTATTGCTGTGAAGAGTTGGCCTCCAGCTGAGTCACACCGCCACACACGCGCCATGGGGAGGGGAGGGGAGGGGAGGGGAGGGGAGGGGAGAGGAGGGCAGGGCAGGGCAGGGCAGGGCAGGGCAGGGCAGGGCAGGGGTGAACTCACATTGTAAAAACAAACACAAGGAGTGACCCAAGGAGAGGAGCCTGGGTCCACTTGTCTCCTGACAAACTGAGAGGTGGAACAAGTGAGGACACTTCCTGGATCCCCAGCCCCTGTACCCCCTTGATCCTCACTGGTTCCCGGAATCCCCAACGCGGACGCACTGGTTCCCTTCCGGTAGCTCCGCCTCCATCTTGTCTCCTCTCACTCCATATTTGGCGCTTCATAAGTGGACCGCCTCTCAGTCGGAGTGTTGCCTTATCTCCACCACAGCACAGCACACTCAGACTCTGTACGTACAGGAATCTATCACACGCGTGTTAATCTGTAGTACAGGCTTCAATGAGGCATTCAAGGTGTGTGTGAGAGGCAGCAGTTCAGCTCCACACTGAGGGATTAGGTTCTTCACCTGGATTTACACCTGTGCAAAGACGAGGGAAGCGCCGTCATGAACACACGTGGAAAACTGTGCTGAGGACGGGTGGGAATAGCGACTTTTGGCGTGACGTAGAACGTCACGTCAGTCCGACGTCACCGTGGTTTTGTGCGTGATTTTTCACGTCAATGACACGTGCAAAATGATGACCACGTGGCTTTGACGTCAACGTCACTTTTTGCGTCATGCTAAAAGTCGCTATTGCGTCAAATCGATCCACACAAGTTCAAACAGTCCGTGAGGACAATTTTGGATCTAAACGTGATCACTGGGGTGTGGAATATGTGTTATGGACGTGCATGTCGTCACACCTGAGTGAACGCGCGTGTGTGTCGTGTCGGCACAGGTGATAAAGACCAGGGAAACACAGCGCGCATGTGCATAACGGGGTCATTTGAAAACGAGGATCGAAGACAGACTGGCGCAGACTGTAGTGTGTGTGTTACAATATTTATGGTATACTGTACTCTGGATGCTTTGTGCATATCTGCATACACCTATACGGGAATTGGACGCAGTGTGTACCAATGCATCCCAAGTCTTCACAATGGCGGTTTTTACATTGGTGACGCGCGGTCATTTTCTTGACGTCAGCGTCAAAATTTAACGCTGAACCCAATGATGGAATTGTTGACATCAGCCCAAAAAATGACCGCGCGTCAACCAATGTGAAAACCTTCAGTGGCGTGTGTGCAAGGATACATGTGCAGTGCATGCATACCAACGCATACTGAGTCTTCACAATGGAATCACACAGGGATCTGAAACTAATGTGCATGGTGTGCGCACCTGTGTTCGCTTCACGCTGGGTGCGTCACGCGTCGCGTCGCTGCTCACGTCAAACCGCACCGACGTGAAGGACGCGCACTCGGTCGTTTTGAATTGGACCTCTACGTGCAGAGTCGTGACCTTTTTGCACCTGTGTCTGTTTCACACTGGATGCGTCACGCGTTGTGCCTCTGCGCAAGTGAATGGGCGCTGTGTGCGTCGCTGATGTAACGCATGACGCATTCAGTGTGAAACAGATCCCGACGCAGCGACGCGTGACGCGTGACGCATCCGGTTTGACGCAACCCCAATGGACTTGCGTAGGGACGCAACGCTTGCTGCGTGAATCAGGCGTGACGCACGACAATCACCGTGGATACGTCACGCTCGAAACGTCGTCGCGTGTGGTGACGTCATGAATGACGTGTGACGCACGACGCAACGCGCGACGCTCCAGCGTGAAGCACCCATTATCGCTCACAGCACGGAGACAGTACGGATAGAGAGAGACACTGTTGTCAAGGCTGTGTGTACTCGGAGGTACCTGTGTGTACTCGTGACGGAGAACAATGGACGCCAACTCCAGGTACTGTCGTTGCCATGGTTTCGCGTACTTTTTCTCCCACGAGGTTCGCTCACATGTTCCTGTGATTATCATGACGATGAATACATGTCAAGCATGTCAAAACATGTCACGTTTTCAACAGCACGACATGTCAAACAGCATGTCACACATGTGACGCTTTCAACACAACACGCGGCATGTTTACAGCATGTAACGGCAGGAAACGACTCGCGTGCGGACGGGTCGTTGCGGCGGGGTCACATGGTTCCCACTTCCGGTGGATCCAGCTGTGCGGCTCACGCTCTGGGTCGCGATTCTGCGTTGCTCTGCGTAATATATATGTGTGTGTGTGTGTGTGTGTGTGTGTGTGTGTGTGTGTGTGTGTGGTGTGGTGTGTGTATGTGGTGTGTGTGTTTGTGTATGGTCTGTGTGTATGGTCTGTGTGTTTGTGTGTGTGTGTGTGTGTTTGTGTGTGTTTGTGTGGTGTGTGTGCTTGTGTTTGTGTGGTGTGTGTGCATGTGTTTGTGTGTGTGTGTGTGTGTGTGTGTGTGTGTGTGTGTGTGTGCGGGGGGTCCGGATCGCAAAGCCTTCTGCATTTCTCTTGTGCTCTGCGTTCTGCCGTGAGTTCCATTCGACTTTATGCCGTCGTAGCCACGTGAAGCACCCCACCTGACGCCCTCGCCCCATGACGCACCCCACCCCCCATGACGCACCCCTCATGACGCACCCCACGTCCCCACCCCACGAGCCCCACCCCACGTGCCCCACCCCACGTGACGCACCCCACCTTGACGCACCCCTCATGACGCACCCCACGTGACCCACAACACGTGACGCACCCCACATGACGCACCCCACGTGACGCAGCCCACGTGACGCACCCCACGTGACCCCACCTCTCGGCGCGGCGCCGCTCACATCCCCCTGATTTCCCCGGACGCCCGTCCGCAGCGCGTTAACTGCGCCGTAACGTCGCCGCACGTCGAGCAGCGGGCCGGTAACACGCTGATTGGCTGCGCTGTGGGAACGTAGACAAGAAGCGGGTCCTGTTGACGTAGACGTGAAGACGTGCAGGGTGACCATGACCTGGGCTCGCGCTTCGCCTGATTTGACCTGCATTTGACCTTTGAGAACTCTGACGTGACCTTGAAGTATTGCGCCTTGAACTGTGTTACTTTTCAGGGAAAGCAGTTGGAGAAACTTGGAGTACTGACACGTGACCTGTGTGTACTGACCCATGACCTGTGTGTACTGACGCGTGACCTGTGTGTACTGACGCGTGACCCGTGTGTACTGACACCTGACCTTTGTGTACTGACCTGTGACCTTTGTGTACTTGCAGGAAGCACAGCAGTGGGGACCTGCACAGCCGCCTCAAGACGAGGAAGCTGCTCGGAGTCGGAGAGACGGACGACGGAGACGTGCACAGGTCCAAGGTCAGTCGGTGCACAAAGGTCACCAGGTGGGGGGTCAGGAGGGGTCACAGGGGGCAGCCACAAGACCCTCGGGACCCCAGATGATGGGTTTCTCTCTATCTATCTATCTCTCTCTCTCTGTCTATCTATCTCCCCATCTCTTGCCCTTTTCCACCCTCCCTCTTTCCTTCTCTAAGTTTCTCTCCCTAAGCTCTCTCTCAATCTGCCTCTGCCTCTCACTCTGTCTCTCATTTTTTCTCTGTCTCTCTTTGTCTGGCTGGCTGTCTCCCTCTCTGGCTCTGCTCTTCAACCATCTCCTTTTTCTCTCTCTCACTATGCTCTCTGTCTGTTTTCTCCCTCTCTCTCTCTCTCCTTCCCTCTCTCTCTGGAGCTCTCTGTCTGTCTCTCTAACTTTCTCACAAACTAATCAGCGTCCAGCCTCCTTCAGGCTCCGCACCCAATCACAGCGCTCCTTGACGTTGATTGGCTCATAACGAGGCCCATCGCCCAATCAGAGTGCTCCTTGACGGGACCCAGCCAATCAGACGGACAGATGGACGCATGATCTGAAGGCCTGTCTCCCGCTTGGCTCACTCATGCAGGCGGTGAATCCAACCTTTGGCCTTGTGTTCGGGCAAGAGGAAACAGGACAAATTGACCTCAATTACGGTGATTCCCCTTGGGAGGTGGGGTGACCCCGGCTGGACACGTGAGTGTTTGAGGAAACTGGCAGTGCGAACCAACCGGTGTCTCAGAAACAACACCACCTGGAACCCTGAGGTCCATGAGTTCCGGATGTCTCTTACACCGGGGACGCAAACACCACACAGACGCGCTGTGAGGATGTCTATCACCATGACAACCACATCACGTCCAGTGATTGGCCAATTGCCTCGTGGTGGAACAAACCTCATGGGCCGAGTTGTCCAATGATAACGCGTCCCCAGAAAAGCACGATCAAACCCTCTTTGATGAAGGCATGGGAAGGAACCTTGGGGCAACGCCACTCCAAACCCTCAGTGATTGGCCAATTGCCCTCTTGGTGGAGAAGGCCTGGGGGGGGGGGGGGCTCATGACCCTTGCGACCCTGGATAGCTGGCGCCCTCTAGCATGGTCAACCCTTCTTTGATCAAGGCAGGGAAGGGGCAACGCCACTCTAAACCTGCGCAGAAAAATGGCGCGCCGTCACTTTTGCCCCCTGCGCCTCAGAAAAGAAACAGCGCGCCCAGCAGTTGTAAAAAATGTCTCCATTGCCTGGAGTACACCGTGGCCCCAAGGTCGGACGTACTGAGTGACGCGTCCTACAGTCCCGGGGTGACGCGTCCTGCAGTCCCGGGGTGACGCGTCCTACAGTCCCGGGGTGACGCGTCCTACAGTCCCGGGGTGACGCGTCCTGCAGTCCCGGGGTGACGCGTCCTGCAGTCCCGGGGTGACGCGTCCTACAGTCCCGGGGTGACGCGTCCTACAGTCCTGGGGTGACGCGTCCTACAGTCCCGAGACTGGTGATGCCGACTCGCTGTGGCCTCTGCTCCTCGGAGATCATGTGTCCGCGGGTCAACACGTGACAGGTGACATGTCTGCCCCCGGAAGGACACGCCCCTCGTGACAAGTCATTTTCTCCCTGAGATGACCTGGCCTCAAGACAGGGAGAGGGCCAAGGATGGCCTCACACCGGGTGTGTTTTGTTGGTGGGGCTGAGGTGGGCCTCACACTGGGTGTGTTTTAGTGGTGGGGCTGAGGGCGGCCTCACACCGGGTGTGTTATAGTGGTGGGGCTGAGGGCGGCCTCACACCGTGTGTGTTTTAGTGGTGGGGCTGAGGGCGGCCTCACACCGGCTGTGTTTTGTTGGTGGGGCTGAGGGCGGCCTCACACCGTGTGTGTTTTAGTGGTGGGGCTGAGGGCGGCCTCACACCGGGTGTGTTTTAGTGGTGGGGCTGAGGGCGGCCTCACACCGGCTGTGTTTTGTTGGTGGGGCTGAGGGGAGCCTAAGACCAGGTGTGTCTCCCATGGTAGGCCGAGGCCTCTTCTCACACCGGGTGCGTCTCTCTGGTGTGGCTGAGGTCTCCCTCACACCGCTGTGAAACAGACTCGCACAGGGGCCCAGCACGCGGTGCGCCCAGTTTCATCCGGACTCAATCAATTCTAGAGTCAGAAACCTGCATTCTTTCTCTGAATATTTTGACAAGCATCAAATTTTGAAATGGCTCATAAATACAGTTGGGTCTTGAAAGTTTTATCAACAAGCTACATGCTACGTGTACGTGTTACGTCTACGGAGCGCTTTGCTGAAACTCTCAACTCTGCAGTCTGACGCAGGGACGCAGTTCTTACTTCCACGCACCCAGTGTGACCCAGCCCGCACCAAAGCCGCCCTTTTGTGGCGGGAACTTCATCAACAGAAAAGGCGCGGGTCGCCTGGAGACACTCCGTCTCCATTGGCAACAGGAAATTGCTGGCAAGGACACTTTCCGCAGGGCCTGCTGCACGCTGGTTCACATTGCGTCACGTTCAAGTCAATGGACGCTGCGTCGTGGCTGAAGGGGGCCAGGTCGCTGCACGCTGGGAGCGTGTCGGTCGGTCGGTGCTGCGTCGTCTTTGCACGAGGCCTGGCTGCGTTCAGGACGCATTCTCACAAGGTGCGTTGCACATTGTGCCACAACCAGCGATGCAGGGTGCATTGACTTGTGCAGATGCAGCACTTCTGTGGGTAGCCATCGTGGGCTATTGACTTACGTCCTTGCAGCGCTGTTGAGAAGCAAAACAACCCTTCTGCACCAGGCTGCAGAAGTGTCGTCCCTTGACCCACCCACTGGCAGTGACACAGTGCTGCGACTTGCACACACACACGTCACACACACGCACACACCACACACGCACACACACGTCACACACACGCACACACACGCACACACACACAACCCACCCGTGCGGTGTGAACCTCGCCTCAGGCCCTTGTCCCCTGCACAAAGCCTCTAATTCGCAACAGGTCGCTGGTCTGTCTGCGCATGCGCGCTGGTCGAGCTTTATCACGGGGCCATAGAAGCTTTATCCGCGGGAAATTGGGCCCTTTGAGAGAACCGCGGCCCCGGAAATACAGCGCTCGAGGTGGGTTTGTGGGGGCCTGGTGCATGCCAGGTGCGTCATGGAGAGGGAGGGTCTGGGTCACATCAGGTGCGTCATGGATAGGGAGGGTCTGGGTCACATCAGGTGCGTCATGGACAGGGAGGGTCTGGTGCATGTCAGGTGCGTCATGGAGAGGGAGGGTCTGGGTCATGTCAGGTGCGTCATGGAGAGGGAGGGTCTGGTGCACGTGAGGTGCGTCATGGACAGGATGGTTCACACCACATGCGTCAGGGACGTGTGTCTCTGAACAATGTGTTTTGGGTCTGAATAACGAACGATGCGGCACGGGGTGTTTCTCCGCACTTGAGTCTCTATGGGCGTTGAATCGTAGGTGATGACCATCCCTCGTCGACGTGTCAACTGTCAGCGTTATGGACGCCATGTTGCTCGAAGTCCAGAGGCCGGGGCCGGAAGGCAGGGTCCAAAGTCCAGGGCCCACAGGGTCAGGCCAGTGGACCAATGATCGGGACCAGAGACCCAGGACCCAAGGGTCAGTGCAAGGAGTCCAGGAGATAAGAGACCAAGGACCAGGGGTGGGAACCCTGGATTCACCCCAGAAAGCCTTTTTCATCCCTCAAACCCACGTGTGGTGTGCGGAACATGGGGCTCCACTGGCTCCCGGCAAATTCCATCCAATACGGACAAAAAACGATTCGAATCATGTTTCGTACAATATCCCATATTCATGGGCTTCATTTATTTCTTCCTCCGGATGCACGTGAAGGCGTTTTGCCTTGCGTTCCTGAGGACGCTCTGTGTGATGGACGCAGTGTGACCTTACCCTTTGACCTTCATCGCTTGAATGACGCGCCCCCTCTGGGCGTTATTCGTGACCTGATACCCGAGTCCCCCATCGCTGCGAACATAACGGGTTCTGGATGTTGACAGTTTAATGCCCTGAAGCCGCCATGCTGGATTCCCCACGTGACGCGATGTGACCTGAATGCGGGGTTCTCTGTTCCTCTCACGCTGCAGGGTGATGGAGGTGATAGATGGGAGCAGGGGGTGACCCACGAGGGGGGATCTACAGTGCTCAGTGGATCGTGTAGGGGCGGGTCCAGGGGTGGACCCAGAGGTGGACCCAGGTGTGGGTCCAGGGGTGGATCCAGGGGTGGGTCCAGGGGTGGACCCCGAGGTGGACCCAGGTGTGGGTCCAGGGGTGGGTCCAGGGGTGGACCCAGAGGTGGACCCAGGTGTGGGTCCAGGGGTGGGTCCCAGGGGTGGGTCCAGGGGTGGGTCCAGGGGTGTACCCAGGGTGGGCTCCAGGGGTATATCCCAAAGGCGCATTCTTGTGGGGGTGGATGCCAAGGTCAAGGTTCACAGGGCAGACGCCCTGGGGTGGTGGATCTGTAGGGAGCAGAGGGCAGGCCGGACCCAAGAGTTGGTCAGACTCCGAGACGGGAGCAGGGCCCGATCCACGGGGGGATTTCTTCTGTGCAGTGACGGCAGAATCGTCTCCCATGGGAGACTGCATAAAAACACCCCAGGCGCCAGACCCCCCCCCCTTCTCGGAAGGGTGACGTCACCACATGGCACAGAACCCACCCCGTCCCACCGCAGCTCCCTCTGGATTCGCTAGATGGCGTCAGTGTCAAGCCGCCTGATAGGGTTTTCACTTTGGGTGACGCGCGGTCGTTTTCTGAGCTGACGTCAAAAATTCCACCATTGGTTTCAATGTTAAATTTTGACGCCGACGTCAAAGAAGAACGACTGCGCGTTACCAATGTGAAAACCGCTTGACACGCACGTGACACCACAGTGACCCTGATGCAGACCAAAGTGCGAGTAGTCTGGAGCCGTCTGTGGCGCTCATGTAAAATGCATCGTGTATTTAGTGTCCTCCCCCCGGGGGAAACTGGGAGATTCATCACAGTGTCAGCGCCTCGCGCAGCGTCGCTTTGTCCCGCGGGTGGGGAGCAGGGAAGGAGCTGCACGGGGCAACGGGGTCGGGGGCCATTGGTCCTGAGGGGAAGAAGCTCTGACTGATTCAGGACAACAGGATCGGAACCCCCCTGAGGAAAAGAAGCGCACAGTTTCTGTTGGAGTCCGCCCGCCACCTGCCACCCCACCCCCACAAGAAAAGAACAAGTTCAGAATCCAGAATCTCCCCCTCCCTGAAGCTCCTGATGTCCGACCCCACCGGATGTGGATCGGGTGCTGCCCTCTCGGAGGCTTCCGGAGTGAGAGACTGAGACCCTGGAGCCCAGCCCCGGGGTCACACTGCAGGCGTCACGCGTTGCGTCGGTGCGTCGTGCAGATGGGTGCAGTTCTCTGCAGTCAAAGCGTGCTGCATGCGTGACAGACATAGGCCGTGTGAGCGCAATCTGTGGCATACAAAGCAACAAGTGTTTTTTCCGCCTTGGAATGTACGACACACCTGGTGTGTAAGTACCCTGAGAGATTACGTGACGCAGCAAGTGTGAATCGAGCCTGGGGTACACAACGGACCCGGTGTGAACGCACTCGGTGACACGTGACGCATCCGGTGTGAATGCACTCGGTGATGTGTGATGCACCTGGTGTGACCCGCCCCGGGGACATCTGACAGAAGAGGCGGTGAAGCAGGTTCGGGTCCCTCGGGAATTCTCGGCTCCTCTCGGCTCCACTCGTGCAGTTCCGGCGGAGACCGCGGGGCGCGGCTAGGCTGGGTCACGGGGGGGGGGGAATGGTGCAGAGGTCAAGGATAGGGTGCGGGAAAACAACAACAACGCTTGCAGTTTGGAGACGGGTTCCAAGGCTCCGTCTTTCATAGAGTCCACCTGAACAAACACTGCTGAATTGGCAAAAACAAAGACGCCCGAAAGCCAAATGATGTAGTCAATGCCCCCTGGCTCCCTCACATCCCCTGGATCCCGGAGATTCCTCAGTACCTGGATGACTTCAGGGCTTCTGGGTGGGGCCGGCCGCCGGGGGGGGGGGGGGGGGGGGGGGTGGGCGGGGGGGCCGGGGGGGGGGGTTTGTGGGTATATATGGCTGGGGGGCAGTGGGGTGGGGTTGGGGGTTTTTGGGGGCTGGGTTTGTGGGGTTGGGGGTGGGTGGGTGGGGGGGGTCGGGGGGCAGGGACGGTCGGG
>JAAUXT010140585.1_pt1 | contig 20097 bp, 16 predicted proteins | sample 7278171 | NCBI WGS metagenome assembly JAAUXT01 (sample SAMN14350112, study PRJNA611818) | marine sediment metagenome | isolation source: surface marine sediment (1.8m) | place: French Polynesia: Moorea | collected 2018-08 | reverse complement strand
TGAATCCATCCTGCTACAGAACCAAATGTAAGATCTTATTACTTGAGAACATGTAATTTGGGGTTGCCTGCAGATGCTAAATAGAATACCATTTGAGACCAACTCTAACTACATGACTTGAGAAATACCTGCCATCAGAACTTGGATATTTGGATTGATAGATATTCAAAACTCACTCAATCCAGAATCATAAACAGCGGTGTTTTCAGGAACTGTTAGTCACGCGCAACCACAAGCTGCGGGGAAGAAGCTGCCTGTACCCGCTCCCCCGGGACGAGCTGTCATATTTCTGTGCTTCCGTCAGGTTCGCTCGGCAGTTTAAAGCCGATTTCAGCAGCAAATCACGCCTTCAGTGACAGTGTGGACAGAAGGCTCCGAGGTGAATGCTTGTGCCAACCTCACTCAGGTCTGCTTCAGATGGCGGCTGAGGTGAGCTGTGGGAGAAGGTCAGTGGGTTTTACTTTTTAGAGTTTGTGATACCTAACGTTTGTCGCTTGCTGAAACCCTCATTTTCGTATTGGGGAAAGAAACGCAAATCCCCGACTTCTTGCAAAAGCAAGATTCTGTTGTGGTAAAACAAGCTGAGGATTGAAAGTTTCACACGAATTCGATTCGAGGACGGATCACAATTGGAGAGGGCAACAAACCGCAGAGGAAATGTCCCCGGTTTGTACGCTCGTACAAAAACAGACAGCCAAGAACTACCAAAAAACAAGCCACGAAGAAGCTCAACGCTAGCGCGAGCGTGTCTGTTATTTGTGTGTGCGTGTGTGTGTGTGTGTGTGTGAGAGAGAGAGAGAGAGAGAGAGAGAGAGAGAGAGAGAGAGAGAGAGAGAGAGAGAGAGAGAGAGTTTACTGCAGGAACCTGTGCACGCACAGTGCCATGCACGACCGATTAAGTGACAGGTTTGTCCTCTGCCACTGCAGCTTGATTTCTTTCCTGGTCCTTTCTGTGGGACGCGTCCCGTACACAAGTGGTTTCCCAGTGTCTTGCCAAGACACATTTGGTCTCACAAAGCTGGTAAAAGATTTGATGGACTCAATTGTGGGAACTGCTAACCCTGAGAAAAATTGTCGGCAACAAAATCACGCCAGGCAGTCTTGTGCTCAAAGTGCTTGTCCTCTTGCTTCACGTGGAAAGCACAATAATCTTCACCAGATCAATGAAGGGGAAGATGCCTGCATGACGATTCCTGAAATGGCACAGGGCGAGTATTGGTTGGCAGTAAGAAGCTTACGCTTTGCCAAGGCTTCTGGCAAGACGTTGGGTGACATGCAATGCAAGGCTTTCAGTGCAACCTTCACCTGTTGTCGCTCAATTTTGCCATCATATCCAAGCGTTGCAATCAGTCTGAAGTCAGGGCTTTGTGCGGTGGCACTTCTTGTGCAAATTGTTTTCTGTCAGTCTCACACAGAGAAGATCGGCGCGCAGGCCCTTCATAGAGAAGTGGACATCATGCCAATTGAAAGTCTCAAAACAGAATGGAACTCCGGCAAATTTGAAAGAACCGGAGTCCACACCTGCTTGTTTCTCGGAAAACGCCCAGAATCTTATTATTGCGCACAGCTTTCTTGAAACACAACAATTTGCCATGTTTCTCCTGTCAAGGGAAAGCAAGACCTCTATCGAGTTTCGTGGAACAAAATGTACAAAAGTTGTTTGTTCTGAGCAGAACGGGTTTTCTGGGCGTGGTCAACGCAAAAATCCAACTGCAGCCTCAGATCATTGCTCTGCTCCTCAAACCGCAGCTGCAGCGTTACAAGTTTCAAACGCTTTTGTCTTGTTGAGAAGCAAACGCAAAGGGCGGCTCCGAGCACGGGCTCCGCATCCTGGTCACTGCTGCTTTCGGAATAAATCTGCAGACGACGGGCATTGACAGGCGCTGTGTGGAATTGGCATTCACAGCACATCGTCGATATGACAGAGAACATCGGAATGTCGTGCTGATCCCCCGCTTGAAATTTTCAACGCGTCACAGCAGCTGCAGTCATCAACACCGCTGCTCTCATCTCGAAAATCTCTCATATCTGTTGTTCGCTTCGTCTCGTTGCAGGAGTGAATGCCGTCTGGCGAAGAGGGACGACGCGGCGTAGTCAACGAGGATTCATATCTCAAGGCTGCAGTGAATGAAGACGGTGTTTGCTCAGACATGACACAGTCCAAAAGGCGGCAGACAGGGTTGAATGCCAAATACTCGTAGCTTTCAGAACACATCATCGCCACACACCTGAAAGAACTGCTCCAATACATGTGTTCCAGTTGCTCCATTTTGTCGTCCACGTTTATTTGAAGTCCAAACATGTTCGCAGCAAGTCGAGGCATCTCCAGTCGCATTGTTGGTGCGGGCAGGAGAAAGGACAGTGGTCCAGGGCATCGAAAGCGCCGGCGGAGAAAGATGACGCTCAGACAGCGCATGTACCTCCCGTTCATGTGGTCCACCTGCGGCGGCACTTTCTTTGGATTCCTTGTGCTGTGTGGAGGAACCGCCATGTGTGTCGTGGGATACTATGCAGAGTACTTCGCCACAACGACAACGATGCAACGCACTGTGAACGGCACTGAAATTGTGATATCCAGAAATTCTAGCATGCAGTTCCACATAAAGAATTTGACGTTCGTCGGACCTATTTTCATGGGCATCGGCGCCTTCATGATCGTCGTCGCTTGTGTGGTGGTGTTCGAGACGCGGGACAAAGTGCTGGATATTCTGGAGGAGCAGAAACGAACAGCAGCCAAACGGAGACCCGACTTCTACGATCTCATAGTTGCTCAAATGAAGAAGAAGGAGGAGGATATTCTCAGAGGTGCGAAAGACAATCCTGCCTTTGATACGACGGAGGAGGATGCGAAAAGCAATGATGAAGTGAAGCACATGTGCACTCCGTTGAGAATACGCAGGGACGAGCGCCCGGGTTTGACGTCCACTTCGGGGGCGGTGGGGATGGCTCTGCGCCACATAGGAAGTAGTATCTTTACCATAGACGTCGCCAAGGACAGCACTCTCCCTCTCATATCCATCAACTCGTTCGAAAGAACGATTACAGGGAGCCCCACAGGTGCTCCTCTAATTATCAAGCCAAAGCCCCACACATCAGCCGCGCAGGGAAAACACGCAGACAGGTTCCCTTCTGTTTCCTGCCTTCATGATTTAACGAAGGCAAGCACGCCCAAAGTCCAAATAAACAGGCGTCATTCGTGGTTTGAAGAGAGTCGCTTTGCCTCCAAGATTAGCACTGGTACAAAATGCAAAATTGCGCCACTCGATACGCGTCACGTCAGTTCTCGTGCCGATGCCCCGAGAGTCGATGTTGACTCGAACACATATCAGTCAGAGGTAGATATTGAACCTGCTGAGGCAGAGGCATCAAAGTGCGGCCCTCGCCTTGGAAGGAAATCGGCTGCAGGAAAAAGCGCTGCGAATCAGCTGCGTGTTTCCTTGTGTGAGGAATTCCCTGATAGCATGCCTACCCCCGGAGACGCATGTGTGGTGCCGGCGCACAATGAGAACATTTTAATTGGCAGCGCAGCCCACGTCAATCCCGCAGATTCGGATCACGAGGACGCATCTGCAGAGAGGCATTCGGTCACGGTTTGGGTGCATCAGGCGCCACATGAAACCAACGCGTCCAATCTCACAGATTCTCCTTCCCCAGGTCACTCCAAACGCGAAAACTCAGGGAGTGATTCAGATGAGTCTGAGCGCCTCAGCGCCGAAACGCGACAAGATGAAGGGTTTGGGGCGAGTGAGTCTCCGGGCGCGTCTAATGAAACTAATGCCGAATCCAATAAGGCCCTGGCGGAGACAGGTTAGAATCCACTCCGGGCGACAGGCAGACCAGGCGAATTCAGAGTCTTCCTCCGACGTCTGAAATCGATGTTTTGCCGCTGGTTCAAAAGAGGCCTCTCGAAACCACATTCCGTATTGTGCCTGTAAACGTTCTGCTGTGGAGCTCTTTAGTAATTTAGAATACATCTGAAAACATTTAGTCTCAACAATCTCGATGTGTGTGATGTTTTCAGTTCCTCGCCATTTTAATTTGCACGTTTGCATTTCTCCGATGCTGCTCCTTGGGTTCTGTTTTCATTCTGTGAAAAATTTTGTTTCCCACAAAGTTCTGTCCAGAAAATCACCAGAATCTTTAAGCACGAAAAACGTCAGGAAAAAACACCCACCCAAACTCGTGCATCCGACATCACGCGTTTCGTGGCTGCAGACTGAGCGTCTTGGTTCCATTGAGCGACCGATTGTCAAAACTGCTCAGTGCAGCAGATTGAATGGATCCGCCCTTCTCTTCTCCTCACTGCTTTTTGCAGTGCACTTGTACGAACAGTGACTCCCTTTTTCTGTTGGCAAAGCCTTTGTGTGGATACCATGTTCATTGTTTTTTGCAAGAAGTTTGGATAGATTTTATCTCCACGCATTTTTTGTTGGAGTACAAAGTATTTTAGTTTTGTTTTTGCAGTTTCAGTTCATTTTTGCTTGCAGTTCTTAGCATGAATGACAATGGCAACAAAACAACAGAATGGGTTGCTTCCAAGACTCCCCTCCCAACATCTCGTGAGAAACACCCTGAGGACAACCCATTCTGAATTTTATATTTCCAGTTTACAGAATTACGATTTTCCTAGCATGGGGCACAGCTCTGTAGTGAGTGCGTTTCCGTTCGCGGCGTTGCCTTGATTGATCTTTCACTACGCTCTGTAAGTACTTTTCAAAGCTTGAAGTAGTATTTGATGCAGGAACGTTCTTTCTGATTTGATTTGTGGTTGCTTTGGTTCCAATTCAGAGGACTTGAAGTCTCAGTCTGTTCGTTTTCTGTACAATCAAACAACCAGCCGCGGAGGATGTCACCAGATTTGTCATGATTTTTCATTTGCAGACGTAAAGTACAAGTTCGAGTGCGCGGCGGCGGCGGAGGCGGGCGAGCCGGCGCCCACCGCGCACATGGAGGAGGTGACCGTCATCTGAGGAGATCCTGCAGCCGAGACAGTCGAATCGTCCGCGCATTCCAACCACCGCCAGTTCGTGCACTTCAGTTGGAGAAGATTGGTTCCACTTACCACGCTGTTCCAATACGGGATACAGCAAATAAACTTCCTGCATTTTATCCTTGTTCGTTTTGAGAACTGCCACGAGCAGAGTCATAGCTACAACATGTTGCGTTCAACATCGTGGTCTTTTTTGTGAGAAAACAGCTGTTTTTTTTCACTTCTGATTTCTTTTGAATTGTCGGCTTCTGAAGACAAAGGCTGTGTGCATCTTCTGTTCGAGAGCGATTGAAATAAAAGCCAACATTTCCTCGTGGATCTATTAATTATTCATGCTTTCAGACACTGTGAATCTGCGATGCTCCATTGTGGGTTCTGGCGGTGGCATTTGTCCCACTTGACTCACTTACCGTCAAGCAACGGACTCTCCTGAAGACGGAGAGCTTGGGCTCACAAAATTCAGCGCTTCAGCAGTCAGAACTTGGCACCTCGCGCGTGGCCTCGCACACATGCAAGGCTCTTGGCTTCACCACCAACAAGCGAGCTGTCCACCTGGCTCCATCTGAGGGTTTGCCAGCCGTGTCTGCTGCAGTTGTGCAGACACCTACCGAGAAAAAAACTCATTTTGTTCACGTCCTCTTGCCAAAGGTTCTCTGCAACATGCATTGCACAGCATTGCAACCTTATGCTGAAGAAGAGAGAAACAAAAAACCAATTTCGATGGTGCGCTCAAGACTCCCTTGATTCAGAATGGACCCTCACACACTCACCATGCGTCTAAAAGAACTTGGGAGAGTCGCTAGAGTGCCCACTGTGGCACGCACTGGAACTTGGTCCTCAACTGCAGCCTCGGTGAGCGCTCCCAGAACAGCTTCGTCCCATGATCATCATCTCTCGCTGACATTCGTCACTCCGTCGCTGGAGGCTTTTGCAAAGCAGTGATTATTCACACAAAAGTCACTGCAGTGAGCAACTTCCTGACATTTGAGTCTGCCCCATGAAATTCCAACGCTCGAAGGGTCACGAGAATGAAAGTTTTCAAGAGGTTACATCATTCAAAAAAAAAAAAAAAACACAACCAGAAGTAGACTGGACCCGTCATGTTTGTGTGGCAAACGCACATTCTGGACTCATCGACTGTGAGCCTTTTCAGGGGGTGGAAAAAGATTGACAGCTGAAGCAGCCCAAACCTGTGATGCACTTCCTTCACATGTCCGTGTTTGGATCGTGTTCTTGTGTTGTCTACGTTCCTTCACACTGTGTTGTGTCACATGCAGCTTCCAACCATTTTCTGTTCCTCCGCGGCATGCATTGCTGTACCACATGGCATTTGACAAACACTTTTGACGCTTTGGTCTTTCTCGGGGTTTCCCTTTGTTGGGAATGGGAACAACACAGAAATTTCTCAAGCCACCAAGACAAGGTTCTTGGGGCATCTCGGATGTCTTCTGTCCTGCTCTGTCAATTTTCAGGCTGTTCTGAAGCAGTTTTTTATTGTCGTTTGAACTGTTTTGTGTTTGTTTCAAAAATTTGTTTATTCACAATTCTTCAAAAGACATTCCCACCCACGCACTCATCCCTAGTTGACATAAAAATAGCTCCATGGAGCTCGCGGTGATTTGAGGATCAGAACACATGGGGCAGGTTCAGCAGGCCTAAAAATCCTCACTTGCAGTGCTCCAATTGCCAGATCGGTGGCACAGTTTCCTTTGTTTGCACCTGACAGCCAATAGCAAGTGACCAAATGGAATTTGTGGCAACATCTGGCAATTGGCTCATGTCAGAAAAGGAGTGGACGTATTTGTTGAACCTTCATATTGCAACCGAAACGCATGGCAACTGAAACAGATAGCGACAGGAATGCTCTTGTGAAGAATCAAATTCAATTTCGGTTTTTCTTTTTAGAATTTTCTTATTTACTTGCTACCTAATTACACATAAAGCTGACCAAAATCATGAATGTCCATTTCAAACACTTTCTTAATGTCCCAAATTTGTACCCAAACTTTGACACCACCTGAAAACCATTCACAAATTTTTGAAAATGAAAAAGTGAAATACAGCAGTCTGATACCCAACCAATAAACTACTTTCTTGCGTCCTTCATCAAAAAACAACATTCTGTGCTGTTGCCTACTTTGTGTGGTGAAGTCCAAAGTATTATAACCCTGAAAAATGAACTTTTTGCAGTCATAAACCGAAAATTCAAACTTGACAAATTCCTCACTCGCACATTATCCCAAATACATTGAAAAAAGCCAGCCCAAATTTAAAATTTATACTCACCAAGAAACATTCACACGCTTTCTGTTGACGCTGCAAGTGATTTTTTCAGTTTTCCCCCTTTTTCAGGAGCTTCGGGCAGTGCTCGAGTTGGCGCAAACTTGTCACGCTGCTGCTTCATATAGAGAGGTCCAGTCAGCAAGCTTTGTGCATGGGAGGCAGCGTGCTGATTACAACTTGCGCGAACCAATGTCTCAATCTCAGTTCGTGAAACAAAGCTGTTGAAGGCGACAACAAAATCTACTGCTGAATGCCAAATAAATTCGTGCTGTCCGGTTCTCAAACGTTTTTCTGGAAATGTCTGGGTTGACATGTTCCGAGAACAATCGGGATGTCAAACGTGAGGCCTGATCGATTTCCCTTCCCCACTGAACCTGAAGCCCACAAAACATTGCATTCCGGTATTTCATGCATGGACGACCAGGAGGCCCAAATGCATTGAAAGCTGCAGACTCACAAGAGAGACAGTGGGATGATTTGCAAAAATTCCTGTCCCATTGAATCGATATGAGGCGAGTCCTTGTGAAAAGAGAAAGGAGGAAAGTTGAAATCCGGATGTTCAATCGTGTGAGCATGTGGGAACACGGATCACAAAGACGTTGATTTGGTGGTCTTGACTTACAAGAAATTGTTTCAGCTCCACCTAAACAGACTGTAGGGTGTTTGCAACAAATGAGACAATGAGCCATTTGCAACACCCATCTGCCCAAGAAAAATGGAAGGTTCTGACTTCGTGACGAGCTGCACCGTCAGACGTTCTGGATGTGGTGTCAGCTCAAACTGAGGAAACGCCTGCAACCGCCTGCGTCAAAAGAAGATCACCTGTCATGAAATGGATCTCCGACAAACAAATCACAAGACAGGTGGTCTCTGCCAAGAAATCAGAACAGCGACATCTAATGAAGGAGACAGATCTACATCAACGTCCAGTTGAACTCGCCATGGAAAACATTGAGGAAGAACCAACCAGCTCTCCGAACGGGGAAGATTATCGTCACCATGAGCTCGGAGGCCTCACGGGCCTCAGGTGACACACCAGGAGCTTGAGGTCTTCGGGTGACAATTCCTGCAGGGAAATGCGACGCGATATTTAAAGACACGAGGCAAACGTAGCAAGTGGTTTCTCTATCCCTGTTAACATCCCGCCGCTCACTGGGAGATGAAAATTAAATATTTAGAGCGCGGCGTTTGCAGAAAGGCTTCTTTTCGCATTCGCTTTGAAAAAGTCTTGCTGTGAAAGGAAGAGACAAAATGCGAAATGTCAAAGCGTGCTTTCGTGCGCATACCTCGCTCGCTGTTGGTATCAAAGTGGAAAACAGAAATTAATTGTTGGTTTTGCAGCTTCTGTAGGTGGCTCCCTGTTGTTCAAATGTCAAAGGTCTGGTTTTTTGTTCGACGACCAAACTGAAGACATTTGAGACTTGCGCAAACATTTTGACGAGATCCAAAATCATGTGTATTGGGTGGTGTTCCATTGACATGCGAGCAGACATCCACTGAGCTTCAGAATGAAACAATCAAATTTGTAACAAGACTGTAATTTGGATACAAATGATTTTCATCAAATTTATCAGGGCGAAACGCTGATAAAGGTTGAGAACTCCGCGTCACAAATCCTCTGATGAGGTCACTGACACACTTTCCCCACGGGCATGAATTTTATCCTGGCACTTTTGATGGTGCTATTTTCAGTGAACTGACTTTTGTAACTTTCAGATCGATTCTGGGTGGTGCCAGGCGATCAATCGCGATTCCATTCATCCAAATGTCAGTTGTAATTATCTGTTCTAGAATCGCTCGTCGCTCTCACTGCTTTGGCCTGATCGCTAGTTGGATGATCTCGACGAGTATTTGGGGTTTGCATTCAGCAGCTCACAACGTTTTTTGCCGTTTTGCGAGGCATTTTTCTGCACAGCAGGATTCGTTTTTGCCTCGCTCCATTCCATTAAACGGAGAAAGGCTGAGTGATGAGCAGATCGCACCGCCTCCTTCAGGGAATGGCTCACCAAGCGAGAAGTCAAAACTTTGTGACGCAGATTCTTCTGTTCCTGTCTCAAAAACTCAGGTCGCTGCGGCCAGATTGCGGGATACCCATTCTCAACCAGGCGTCGGTCACAAGATCACGAAACAAAACATTTGAGAGATTGTGCTTGGATCCCAACTGAATCCACTGGACCACAAGTACAAGAGAGGGTCGAGCCAAACTGACTGAGGTCAACCTTCTGAATGTCAGACACCGGCAAATTTACACATTTGAACACAAAATGTTATAAATCGTCGTTCAAACCAAAGAAACTGCTTTTGCTGTGTTCCTTTTGAGTGCCAACGACAGCTCGTCGCGCGCTGTAACATCACAACAGCAGCAGACGCCATTGAAGATGCATTCTGCAGTACAAACATGGCCTCTTCGTGATTTAGAGCGGTGACACTTTCGTGGGAAGATCCATCCTTCACTCACGCAATGTGAGAGAAAGTCTCACCAGCATCGCTTATCAACGCCACTCCTGTGAGCTTGGCTGAAGCTAACGTGGGCACGAAAAAAAACCAACTTCTTCTTCTTCAGTGATTGAAAACTTCCCCTGGTGGAGGAAAGTGGACCCATGCCGCAGATATCTCCAATCAGGCGAAGAACTCGTGCCATGCCTGGGGCCAATTATGACAATAACTCAATTTATGGAGCTGTGTTCATCCCGAAAACGCCATGAGTAATCACTACTCCGAGTGGATCAATGAGACCATACCGGGCGCTTTATCATATTTAATTCTCCTGGATGAAGGCACTTAGAGTCATCCGGCCTTGCTCGCGCTTCATGGGACGTCGGAGCGAAAAGCCGCTGGGACAGCTAATAGAATGTCAGCCGGATCAAAGCTTCGCCTGTGAGTAGTCGGGGTCTTCTGTTACGAATAGCTTCTGCCATGTACAGTGCGAGGAGCTGCTATTGTGGAGAAGTTATGAAAAGGCTGGTACACCTGCTTCATTGTTCCCCGCTACATCTGCATGCCGGAGGCGTCGCCGCATCATCGATTTCGCCGGAAAACACCAACAATCAAAACGGAGAAAACTCCCCGACTGCAATTTGATCTGATTTTCCAACGCACCAATTGCAAGCATTTGAATGTTCAGCCATGTTTGCGACCAGTCGTGGAATTTCAAATATCGTGGGAACAATCGCCAAGAAACCGACCACGAGGACTTTCAGAAGGAAAGCGAAGTTAACTTTGAGACAGAAGTTGTACGTGCCGTGCATGTGGTCATCGACACTGAGCTGCTGCTCGGGATTCGCCATCATGTTCGGAGGAGTCGCCATGTCCTTCATGGGATACTATGCGGAATACTTCGCCACCTCCACTTCCAAAAATCCCAACAGATCTTTCAACGAAACGGACGAAATCGTTCACGTGAACACTGCGCTGAGATTCCACATTTCCAACTTACGCTACATCGGGCCATTATTCATGGGCATCGGCTCGTTCTTGACAATCGTGGCTTGTGTTATTGTGTTTGAAACCAGGGATAAAGTCATACAAATGATGGAGGGCAGTCAGTGGAAAGCCTACAAAAAGGAGAATCGGGTGGACTTCTACGACTTGATCGTGCTGGAGATGAAACGGAAGCAGATCGCTGCGGCCAAACGAGGTAAGAATACTCAATAACTGCGACAAGAGCGCCATGGAAATCCTTCAACGCTGTCATTGAAACAGGAAGATGGCTTTCAAGCTAATGGGGCCTGCTTTGCATTTGCATTTGTCCCGGCCCAGGACAGCTTATGCCTCAGAAGTGGCTAATTAATTGATGTTCTGGGAGATGACACTCCCTCGGAGTCTCATCTGTAAAGTTGAAGCGTAATCTTTCACAAGCGCGAGCAGGGCAGCTGCGAATCTGGACAGTGTGAGCACAGGAAATTGCCCAAGTTCGCGCAGTCCCGCGCACGTTCAGGAGGAAAATGCCGTGGAAGAAACACAGCAAGGTTCTTTGGGTCGAAAGTGTCCTGATTCTTTTTTTGTTTTGGCCACAAAGCCTGGCAAACTTACAAGGTCGTCCTTCTGATCACAGCCATTCATATACTCGCCTGGCTTCGTTTTGATAGCTTCGAGCCAAAATGGTGTGTTCCATTATTGTTTTACTGCTGCACGTCGGGTCTGCCTCCCGCGCAGGCGCCCAGCGTCACCGACCTGCGAGACTTCCGGATCACTTCTCGTGACCTGTCAGCCAACACTTCAACAGCCACAGATCAAGCACAAAATGTTATCGACACTTCTCCAGAATTTGGTGTGGAGAATTGATTGACGAAAACGATTCTTTTGACTTTTGTTGCAGAGAAAAGGCGGTATCACTTCGACACGGAGGGACGCATGGAGGACCTCAGCGTGTAGAAGTCCGCACTTCAGCACACCACTTGTTCCTTGTCTTTCAAACCGCAGTGAGGAAGGTGACTTTGCGCTGCTGTTTTGACGGCTTAGTCCGTGCTCGTATACTTTGTGGACCCACGGCTTTGGGGATTGCAGCATTGCTCATGTTGAGCACAAAACAATCGGAGCCAAATTTATGCCTGAACGTGGAGAATCGATCTGCGGCCCGTGTCTGAGAACATTGTCCTTTTATTGAATGTTTGATGCAACAGCGAAAGAGATACGATTCTTCACTGTCTTTTTCCTTCATTCCTGCACGACCGACGGAAACGAGTCAGGCGTTTGCTTCTCACATTTTGAAATTTTCCGCACAATTTGATCACCTGCGCTCTCTGTGCTTCCGAGCAACACGACCTTCAAGGGGATGTTCATTTTTGCGCACGATACATGACAGATGGAACAGGGTCACACAGCAAACCGAACAATCTCTCACATCACGGGAGTCACGTCGTTTCACACAAACACATCTTATCGCCCACAAGTTGCGTTTGTTCTTCCCCTTCAATCAGTGACCTGAGTCTTTGTTGAGCTACACTCCAATGGGTGAGGAAGTCCAAGCTCACAAAATCTCTTTCTTCACTAACTGGGCCAGGAGCAGACCTCACCTGCTTCACATACTGTCGATTCTGTGTGTTCTGGGCGAATTGTGGAATCGTAATGTCTGAAGTGAGATTTGCGGACATCGATCACACAGGAATTGTCGTGCAGGTTCCAGAAACCGTTGGTGGTGCTGTAAGTCTGAGTGTGTTATCAGAACCAGGGGGCACTGTCGTAACTTGAGGGTTGTGTGGCACAGAAGTCAGGTTGGTTGCGACCAGCAAGATGGGCAGAGGCATGGAGTGGGTGATGAGTGGCGCTGTGCTGTTGATTCACAAAACACCCTCCAGTTTGGACGTGTACTCTCAGGTTCAGGTTGATTGGAAACACGGTGCTGTAGAAGCGACAGCGTTCGTCAATCTGTTGGACGATCCTATTCAAGACAGAAAACCCTGGAAAACTGAATATGTGACCGGTGTCTCGTTTGCTGCACTGCACGCACCATTACTTGGATGACTTGTCTTTCGCTATGCGCCGAGGAAGTACAGAAAATCTGGATGAGGGGTAAAGGCAGGTTGGTCAGGGGAAAATCCTTCCAAAAATCAAGAATATTCCCCTTGTTTTTGGTTGAGAAGAAAACAGGTTGACAGAACAGATGAGAGACGTTTTACAACTTCTGAATCCGCCCGTGATCTATCTGAGAAGTTATGAAACATCTCTCAAGTTCCATCAACAAATCTGTGTTGAGAATGTTAACCACGACGAACATCTTTTCTCTGTTCGGTTTCCTTGAGACACGCAGGCTTATTGGACTCGGAACACATCTGACGTTTCCCTGGGTGGTCAGGCTCAGTGAATTCCTGCAACGTCACCACCAAAAGGAAAGAAAGAACACAGCGAATTTTGAACGGAAATGTGACGGTTTTTGAGGGCGAATTGCACGCGCCCTTTGTGATCCCCCCGCGAAGGGTGTGGTTGAGAATGAGAACGTGGCGTGCGCGTCGTGTGCAACGTGATCTCGCTGTGAGGCCAGCAGCGCATTGATTCCGCGTCATCTCGCGACACCACAAATCGTTACTTCATTTCCAAGATGCATTCTTGTCAGCGGAAACATTTTGTTTGATTTCTGTGATGCTGAAATTTTTCGCGTCTTGAAAATAAACAGATTGTAATTCTCCGTCGCAGGTGGCAATGTCGGCAGAGCCTCAAACGGTTTACGAAATGTCTGGATGACGGGACGATTCTAACCTATTGTTCGCAACATTGCATTCATTTGTCGTGCCAGAAATATCGTTCGAAGACTACATGTTGTTGATCCTCTCAGGGAAGATTACCATTTGTACGCGAACAGGAGGCAGAACCAAGCTGACATTCAACAACTCGGCCGAGTGGTTAATCCTCGAACTCGAGCTTTTCCTATTGTGTTGTGATCGTCTTGTTAAACCTGTTCAATCAATAAAGAGAAGAATTTGATTGAGTGTCGCAATCTTGAATGGCGTGTTCGCGGATCTGGAATCGTCGTTGCGTTCCCTCCCCCAACCGGACTAAAGTCTGGCGCCTCACTCACGGTGCCTGATCCGAGACATCTGAAGCAACCTGTGAAACGGGACGGGCAGTCTGAAACACTTGAGACACGTGGTGTGTTGTTTATCCAGCCAAATTTCATGCATAGTAACAAATGTTGACGTTGTCTGAGGCCCGCCGCAGTTTTTCTGCATCTCTCGATGCACGAGCTCCAGTGAATCAAGTGAAGCACAACTTCCCCTAGAAACCCACACGAAAATAGCAGAGTCAGTGGCCTTCTTTCGTTTTGTCAATATTCGCATTTTTACAATCAGGTTAACAAAAGCCCCCCAGTCTGTCAACTTTCTTTTGTGTTCACGCGCTGAGAATCTGGGAGCAGAGAGCTTTTGAAAATTCATCAGTGTTGCGGCCCAAGGTAATGAGGGTCCAGTCAATTGGTCTGACCCCAGCGGAGACGGCGCAGTTGCGGCAGAATGCGGACCAGCGGACACAATGCATCTACTTCGCGCCAAGACTTGCTGAGCAGTTCCAGCTGCGAGGACATGATAAGAGTTGCAACAAATCTGTGGCAAAAAATTTTCGCCCACGAAACAGAGGTCCAGGAAAGCGATGCATGATGTCACTACTCCAGGCACAACACAACATGTAATCATTCAAAAAAAAGTTCCGCCCTCCACCTATTCCATCTGGCCCGAGACAAAACAAGTGCGTGCGTAATATCAAGTGATTGTAGAGAAGTAATCATTACGAGACAACCAATAAAGAGTCGCAGGTTCCGCGCAAGGGCACCGCCTGTGGTCTTCTCTGCTGGAGACATTGATATCATAAACAACAATGATTTTGAAAGCTTGTTTATGAGAATGTCACTGTTTGAAGAGGAGGACGAGGAGCTGGCCTTGTTCATTCGGAGGCAACATGCGATACTCACTGCACCGGTAATGAAAATACTTCAGTCAGATGCACACGGAAAACAAACGCTGCGTCGTACAATACATCACGTTTGTGGCGCTTTTAGAGCAACCTTTATTTTCTCTACTCCATCTCACGCTGCGCAGGGAGACGACAGCTTTGACACCAACTGACCAGTGCCGGAAAAGTGATAAATAGCCAAAAACGGAGCTCTGCATAAGCCAGAGATGATTATGATCCTGCGCAGTCAACTTCGCCTTTGGCATCGTTGAAATTCTACTCAGGATGTCGCATTGCGTGCAAAACACGCAGGAAGTAGCATATCCATTACATTGAATTCAATTGGGATTGCAGAATCATTGCAACGGTGCCGTACACAGAGGAACACACTCCTGACGACTTGGCCCAGGCAAAGTGGCCATCTGAATTCGGACTGGGACATTCAGCGCTAATGGACAACACCTTCGTTCCGCGGACCTGGTGTCGTCAGCGGCCCGAGTAGCGTCCGGTGAACAGCGCAATGTTCGCCGCGGGCAGAGGAATAAGCAAAATTGTCAATGTCAACAAACCAAAAAAGAAGCCTGTCAAACCCCCGAGGCAGAAGGTCAGGCTCACGTTTCGACAGCAGCTGTACATTCCGTGCATGTGGTCGTCGAACATCGGTTGTTGCTCCGGGATTATCCTCATTATTGGAGGCCTCGCTGTGTCCTTCATGGGGTACCACGCCAAGTACTTCGCAACGACTTTCACTTACAAAGGAAACCACAGTCGGTTTGGAAATGAAACTGAGGACTACGAAATTCACATCAACACTTCGCTGAAAGGATTCATGGACAATTTCATGTACGTCGGGCCACTCTTGATGGGCTTCGGAACTCTGCTGGCCATCTTCGCCTGCGTCATGATTCTGGAGACACGAGATCGGGTGCTGGACTTGATGGAGATGAAGAAGTGGAAATCCTACCAGGGAAAGGCCACTTTCTACGATCTCATCGTGCTAGAAATGAAGCGAAAGTACACCAGTCGATGCCTCAGTAAGTACGCCAACCGTATGGTTCTTTTCGGCAGCAGCTCTGGCGTTTCAGCATTGTGAGTTATCTTGAAAGTATCAGAGTTCATTTGGACGAGCGGTCTGCTTCGCAGTCCCCCCGACAACGCACACAGCACGCCAGGCTCTGGTCAAAGCTGCAGTCCAGAGACAAACTAGCTAGGGGTTCAACTTCCCTTTCTGAAAATGCATCGAGAGGTTTTATTTTGTCTGAGTGTGAAGGAAATCCTTTTTCATTCGGTGTCATGTGCTTGTCGTCACGCCACCCCAAACGTAAAACAGTGCTTCAAGGCAGTGCAACCTGTGTTCCGGCCGACGGACGAATGGTGCAACACCAGGCACAAAGGGACAGAACACAGAACATGTTTTGCGGTCAGTCAAAAGTGGTTATGTGGTGCACTAAGTCTCGTGGATTGTCACGTTTCACAGTTTATCTGAAATCTAATGGGCGCCGAAACTGATTCTGAAATGTAGAGAACAAGACAAACCAACTTGTTGGATCGCTGAGCTTTGTTGGGCTTTGCGTGGCAAACAAGAATTTTGTCAACAAAAAAAATGTACTTGTTCTGGCTATTGGCGCTGCTGCTTCTGGTGGGTTAATGTCATTGATTGATCTGTTTGATATGACGCAAATCGATACTCAACTCCATAACTATGTCTCATCAATAGATTGTAGATTCACACAACTGACGTCCAATACCTTTTATTCCTTCAAGCTCTGGGCAAATGAATGAAACTTCATGTTCAGTGAGACTCGTGTGGACATCTTTCTTGCGCAACTTACGAGTATGAGTGACATTGCGGTTGTTCCAAGCAGCGGCTAGCAGAACTTCGCCACTGAAAAAGCGAGTTTGCTGATGTTTTCCTGATTCTGTTTTGCAGAGAGGAATAAATACGAGTTTGACAGCAAAGGATTCGTGGAAGACGAAGACCCTCAGTTCGACTTCAGTCCCGCTCGGTACTGAGAAGATAGAACAGAAAGAAAGTGCTTCCGGTCAAATTTACTGTGCGAACGCCCGATCCAAGCACGTCTGTTTTGCCTCGAATGGTCAAAGACAAGAAGGTTCGGCTTCCAGAGAATACAATCCGAATGTTGGGGCGCACGCAGAGGTCTGATGCGTACCAAGAGACACTTTCACCCAGACGCCAGGCAACTAAATATCTTAATTAACTCAGAAACATGTGGAGCCTGCATCATCAGTCCCATGCAGCATTCTTCAAGCTCACCCCCGCGCAGTCAGTCGGAGGAGGAACGACAGCGCCGCGCGAAGCTGGAGGCCACGACGCTGTTCATCGGAGTCTGCGCCCAGTCTCCCTCGCCGCGCCTCTCATCGCATCCATTCCGGACTCTCCAGGCCCCGCAGCAACTCGCTTCGGATCGTCCACAGCAGAAATTACAAGCGCAGTCCACCTTTGCAACGACTCGTCTGCTCACTTGAAAAAGTGGCCGTGACATGCAGATTTGCAAGAATTGCCAAGGGTTTCCGAGATTTGCAGAGACAAAAGGAAACATTTCAAATTCTGGTGGGTCCCTGGCGGGAATCGCCGATGTCTCCGCCGCACAGTTCTCTCTATTTCCTCTGCATCAATGTCAAGCTTCCAGACTCTTCGATGTGGTGGTGGTACTCAGGGTTTTGTGGAAGAGCACTGCAAAGCTGGAACACGGCTCTCCCAACTGCAACAATCGTGCCACAATGAGAAAAGCGAAATAAAATAATTGAGACATTTCAGAATTACTTCCAACTTTTGCTATTCTCCTCAAACGTTGCAAAGCCAGCTGTTACTCCACAAGAACAGAGTACTGAAACGTGCCCCAGGAAGTCGGTTCTACACAGGAGCTACACTGATTTCCACTTCGGAAGTTGCAACACTCAGAGATTACAGAGCAACCTTGATTGGTTGAACACGACACCGAGAGCCATTCATTCAGCTTCTAGTGTCGGTGTTCTGCTGTTTCCTTTTTGTGAAATTGGAAATCTTGTTGGTCCTCAAAATGTACCTTGAAAGAAAAAACTCCAGCTGCGCGGCCGGGTGTCACAAACAGGAGCTGCGACTGAAAAGCGTGGCTTGTCATGCAGGGGAATTCAGCCTGAAAATAAGATCCCTGTCCGTCGAGAAAAGGTCCTCCAGTTTCGGTTCATTTCACCTTGGAGCGCAGGTTGTCGCGCACCCAATGAGATGTTTCTCGACGTTGTGGTTGTCGTTCCCGATGTGTGAGGGTCCGATGCTTCTCAGTGAGGGACGAGGAACATCTCCGCGCATCAAGCCACGTTCTGTCGGCCAGAAAGAAGTCCTTTTCTGGCGAATGTTTCTGCGTGTCGACATGTACCAAAAGATCTGAGTCTGTGGAACCTTCAACGATCACACGCTATTCAACAGTAACCGTGCTAAAAGGTACAGCAGTGAGGGACAAAGTCGACTCTTTCCTTCCATTCCAAGAAGGCATTGGATTTTTTGCTTCTCTCAGGTTTGTCAAGCATTCAATTGAATAAGCAGCAACGTTCACACGCATGTATTCCACTTGATTTTGTGTCTCAAAGACATGATGGAGCTGCAACGAGCAGTGTGACTTCAAAGGCGCGACGGCGTATGCAAACAGCGACGGCGTCGAGTAATTTGTAAAGATGCGGCGTCTTTGTGGAGAAATATGGAGATGTGAGATGAGAGCAGTGGAAGATCGCGCGCGAGTGTGCGCCGACTTGTTTGCGTCCGAGCTGAGGCCGCTGCGCACCTTCCGCCGCGTGAGGTCGCGCCGACCAGCAATGACCGTTTCCAATCTGATGCGAAGCTCCTCTTTCGCTCGCGGAGCCACTCAGTTTCTCAGCAGCTGAAAAACAATTCCCGTGTATGAAGGTAATTTTCATGGAGCTACGTTTTACAGAGACTGCCAAAATCAATGCACGCAAGACGCGTCGTAAGAAAGACACTTTTGACCACTTTTTGCACAAAGCAATTTTGAACATCAACCCTCAACGCTTCCTGCATGATCGCCTGAGTAAATATGGATTTTTCATCAAAAATTAACTTCTGTGTGGAAACCATCTCTGGTATTCGATATTCATGGGTACAACCCAGTGTAGCTATCATCAATTAACAAAGAAAAATCGTTCATATCTGAGAAAACGCAGGGCTCTAGCAACATTATCAATCGGCAACTTGCAACCGTTTTCATTGCCGGAGGATCTGTGATAGATTTGCCATAAAGCAGCATCTTCAGGAGCGAGACCCAAAGCAGCGTTGCTGCCAGGAAGCTGATTCGGCGTCTTCAACCCTCGGATTCATCAAAGTTACCCTCATGACGCCCATTGCTTCACTGCTGTTCAGCTGAACAGAACGAGAAACTATTGATCACCAGCCTCGAGTCAAACCAGAAGTGATAATGGAGTTTGTGTAACTGATCCACCACAATCGAGTGGATGTACCAGTGTGAACTTTTTGGATACTGTCACATTCCCGGATTGTTTTTGCTGTCGCGTTGAGATTCACCGGCGCAAACAGAGCGTTTTGTTGGAATTTGCTCAATTGCTTCTCAGGGATTTAAGTTTCATTGCAATTAAACATGGCATATTTTGTGGATTAGTACACCAAAAGCTCTTTCATTTCGCACGTCGCATCGAGAACGATCCAAGGCAAAGCCACCAGGCGGGAAAACGTGGCCGTGTTTCCCAGGGCTCCAATCCACGATGTTCGCGGCTGGACGAGGGATTGGGAATATCATCGGCACCAAGCCTCGCAAAGGCGCGGTGAAGAAGAGGAAGTCGAGCCTCACACTGCGACAGCGGATGTACGTTCCGTGCATGTGGTCCTCCACTTGTGGGTGCTGCTCGGGAGTGCTCATCTTCCTGGGAGGATCCGTCATGTCGTTCATGGGATACTACGCTGAGGTCGTCGCGTTGTCCGTAGCTCCCACGTTGAACTTAACGAACGAGACGACGCAAATTTATGTTGTAAACGAGCAATTAAAATTCCACATCAGCAACTTCAGATTCGCCGGACCGCTTTTCATGGGGATAGGAACGTTCATGGCGATCGTGGCGTGTGTGGTTGTGTTGGAAACGCGCGACAAGGTGCTCAGGATGATGGAGGAGAAGCGCTGGAAGAATTACAACAAGAGACCCAATTTTTACGATCTGATTGTAAAGGAACTGAAAAGCAAAGAAATGGAAAAACTAAAAAGTGAGTATTTGCCGTGTCGTGCGTTGGATACTGGTAGAAAGGAGCCATGTGCTTGGTTAGAGAATACGGTTGTTCCTTTGGAACTTGACAATATTCCGCAAAATTTGGGGAATTGGCGACAACCGGGTCCTGACCTTGCATCTGCAAGTGTTCCTTGCACAGAGAGAGAAAGACAGAGAGAGAAAGAAGAGAGAGAGAGAGAGAGAGAGAGAGAGAGAGG
>JAAUXT010138579.1_pt1 | contig 20101 bp, 19 predicted proteins | sample 7278171 | NCBI WGS metagenome assembly JAAUXT01 (sample SAMN14350112, study PRJNA611818) | marine sediment metagenome | isolation source: surface marine sediment (1.8m) | place: French Polynesia: Moorea | collected 2018-08 | reverse complement strand
TGGAGAGAGCTGAGACAAGTCCACGGAGCAGAATGCATGAGCCAGGCAAGTGTGCGCCGATGGATGAGAAGATTTAAAAGTGATCCAGGTGCCCCTGTTGTGGACAAGAACCGCTCCGGATGACCACGCTCAAGCCGTACAGAAGAGTGTCAGAACCTCATCATGTCATTGCTGAAAGAAGATAACCGCAGGACTGTTGCAGAGCTGTCACACATGAGCCAGTTGAGTGTGGGAACTGTTTATCGCCTGCTCCAGGATTTGGAACTCCGCCGGATCAATGCCAAATTCATACTGAAAATCCTGAAGCCACAAGAGGCCCAGTTCTGTGTCAAGTTGTGCCAAATGAACTTAACCATGTTACAGCAAGATCCCAATCTCCTGCAGAAGGTCATCTGCACCGATGAGTCTTGGGTGCATGTTTACTCACCAGAGCTCAAATCAAGGTCCAGTTAGTGGCTGCCCAAAGGATCCCGGAGGCCTCAAAAGGCCTTGCGGTCAAGGAGCACCAAGAAGACCCTCTTGACAATCTTCTATGACTGGAAAGGTATCATCTATTTCGAGTTCACCGACCACACAGTGAGTGCAGATGATTACATTGCCACCCTTGGAAGATTCAGAGAACGTGTGCGCCTGTACAGACCGGAACTGTGGGAAACTGGCAACTGGTTTCTGCAACAGGATAACGCCCCAGCCCATACCGCGACGCCCACCCTTGCTTACTTCGGAGAAAATGACCTGGATCTCCTCAATCACCCTCCTTATAGCCCGGACTTAGCCCCGTGCGACTACTTCATGTTCCCCTGTCTGAAATCTACCTTGAGGGGCAGGAGGTTTGAGAACGTCGATGCCCTGCAGAATGCTGTGAAGCAAGAACTCAGAAAGATGTCAAGGGAAAAGATCAGGGCATCAGTGTTGGGGATGGAAGACCGCTGGAGGAAATGCATCTCCGTGCAAGGTCAATACTTTGAAGGGCAAGGCATTCCAGTCCACCCGGAGGAGCCCTTGCACACTGATAGTGACTCAGACAGTGTTCCTGACCCGGTGCAGCAAGGCTCAATCTCCTCGGAGGAGCCTGAGGACCTCGATGATGATGATACTTATTGACTCTTACGCAAACTTGTTCATTTTTGACCTTTTATGTTGGCCTTTTGTATGCCTTCATTTTATGTGCATGATTCTGAAGAAATGCATGCAGCAAGCACACATTAGTCTCTTTGTCTTTCATCACAAACCATGGCAAAGAAATTTTTTTTTGAGCAGAAAATATTGAGCGCAAAGTTTTGGAGTGAAGTTCTGATCGACAAGTTCTGATCTTAAAGTTTGGAGCGCTCACTTCATCTCCGGATGCAGTCACAACTTTTGGAACCCCCCTCGTACACGCAGTGTGTTCTGAGCCAAGCTTCGGGCTCAACTGATTTCAAGTCAAGTACAGTTGCGGATGGAACCCCCTCCTCCCTCGACAAAAGTATCGAAATCAAAAGATATGAAAAGAGACGTGCGTGTGAAGAATCCGCGTTCGACTGAACGCGCAGCAGATAAACTCCTATGACCCTGCCTTGGGGCTGTACGTATGCCAGGAACATGTTGCAACAGGGCGCACACACACGCGCCACGCACACACACGCACTGGTGACATGAAACTTTAACTAACGCAAGCTTTAAATTTCTAATGAGTGTCTGCATGATTTCCGATCCTGGGGCCAGACACCAATATAAAATTCATTGACTCTGCCAATCCCCGCCAATCATTACTTCGGTACCCGAGCCACCTGCAAGACAAAGTGCAATCGAGCTGCTCGACACGGAAATAAAATCCAGGAATCGCTGGTTCTTCGGCTGGATGATGGCATCAAGCGTCAGATTGTGAACCTCACTAAACACTGTGTGAGGTTCTCTGACTTTGCTGGATGCAATGGAAGTTTTCTGGAGCAACGGACTTCGTGCCGAAGTCCCTCACAGCGCGTCGGATCCGCCGCCGAGTGTTACCCAGCGCTGTGTACACGCAGTGCGTCTGAGTAAGTGGAGTCCATTGACAGCTAATGAAGTGTGTACATTATGGATTTGCACAGGCGCGACTGACAAGGATTGGGTTTTAGTCGCATATTGATCAAGTGTCATCCGAGTGTTGGTTTGATGTATTGATAGATTTCGAGTGAAGAGACCTGAGAGGAGAGTACGAGGAGAGTGGTGGTAAGCCAGGCAATTTTGCGTGAATAAGCTTTTCGCATTTTGTTTTCTGTTCAAATAACATTGGCAGCCAAATGCAATTCATTACCACTGGGGACCTGGGGACTTTATTCATCCAGGTTCCAAATGAATTTCTGCCTCAATTTCAATTGCGAGAATCTTTCTGTGAACTGCATGCCATGCCATTCCGTCCACGTTTTCAGGGCACAGTTTTGTGCCATATTTGTACATGAATACACAATACATTTATTTACCTTTGCAAAAAGTCAGGGCTTGAAAAGCAAACGGGGTATGAATATTGTTGCAGACAACTTTTTCGTCTTGAAGAAACATTGCTGAAAAAGTCGGTGCAAAATACTGTGCGTTGTTGCCAGGGAATGATAGGTAAGTGGAAGTTGTTGGGCATTTAGGCTGTTGCAAACAGGGCCCACCCTGAATCTCAAAAGAACTATTCAGCGTTGTTTTGGTGTTCATTGCACGCGAATGAACAAAATATTTGTGCTGATCTGGGGAGAAACAGACTGTTTCTGTTGTCGAGCAAAAGGATGGCATCAGCCTGAAAACCATTTTGACCATCGGGAGTGATATTCATCATGGCATACCTCGAAGGGAAAAACAACAAAAAACACGAGTCAAAACCTCATTATGTAATTTTCCGCAAAGGTGCTTCCCATGTGCGTCTTGACTTTTTGTGTTGCTGTCACCAAGACGTATTTACCTGTTCTGTTAATTGACACCAGTGCCAAGGAAAAACGTTTCCTGAAGAATTCGGTGCCAAACAAAACCGCATCTTTTTCTGAAGGTTTGGATGTCACTGACTTTTTTCGTCAGCGTCACATAACTTGTCGTGAAGGTACTTTATCGGTTTGAGCTGGGTTTAAAATGACAACGTGTAACTACCCATCGGAGGTCTGTTTACGACGTTTTGCATTGTGCGTTTGACTGGAATGTGTCAAGGAATGAAATTCATTTGCGGATCCCAAGCTTCGGAGACCCTTCCTGTCTTCGCACTTGGTGTGATCGTCTGAAAGAGAAACCTTCATTTTTGCAAGCGTGCAATCGGAAGAAATGCAACCATTTCTCGATACAGGTAGATTTTGCAGGTTTTTCTCTTTTTGCATTGAAAGGGGTTTGGGAAAGTGAGAATCTTGTTCCTTTGTTGGAGCAGGAAACTGAGCTCGCACAGACCCATTGACATCTTCTTCCGCAGGCAGCTATGGCGCACTTTATGAATTGCCTCGCATGATGCGAAGTGTGTCGTGATCCTGTAGCGATAACAGGTCCAATATTGCATGCACTGCCGCATCTTACAACTTTAATAGCTCATCCCCAAATAATGACTTTCACCCAAGAACGCTGTGTGCTTCTTTGGTCCCTGAAAATTTGTTGGTTCGCTTGATGGAAGCACCAATGGACAACACGAAAATGAGTTTTCTCATTTCCGTGACATGTTTCACACAGGAAATCCTTTGCGTTCACGTTTCTCGTTGGAGTCAACGTGTCTGAAAGTCTGTCAACAGTTCACTGTTGTGACCCTTGTGGTTCCTCAGAAAAATGCAGTGTGGTCTTGCACCCATGAGAGAAAACTTTATCATTTTCTCATAAACCATGTGGCTTGGCCAGTGCAACCGAGAGGGACACTTTTCATTCAGAGTATCCTTCCCTCGCAGTACAGCCAAACCGCAGCGTGTCGTCCTTTGCGGTGTTTGACTGTCGCCTGACGCGCACGCATGCATGACACACGGCGTCCAATGAGAAGCCGCGGCGCTGCCTCTGCGCACACGGCTCGTCCCCTGTATGAAAAGCAATGCTGAAGCCTCAGGTCTCTGTCAGTCAGATCCCAGCAGGCGACAGGGACGGATGTGTGAGGAGTGTCTGCGCTCGTCGCTGTAGAAGATGCAATGTTGATGTTTTGAAGATGTTTGTACCAACAGACGCAGATGGAGCCGGGCCACTCGGGAGGTGATGCGCATTGGAGGTGTGCGCTGACAGGGAATGGAGAGGACCGTGTGTGCAGTGAGACACAGGAAGTACATGTTTGCTTGAGGAACCTTCAGTGGAATTTTGACACACCAGTGCGAAAAATAGGATTAATACACAACAAGCGTTGAGAAGGTGGGTCTTTCCTTCTTTTGCTTTTCGCAGCGGAAGTTGGTTGCGTGGGTCAGAAGGAGACAATTGGAAAGAAGTTGAGAATGTTGTCAGTCGTGAGACCCGAGTCATTTCCCCGGACTTCAAAATCCAGCTGGTTGTGCCAGTGAGAGAATGGTTTTGCTTCCTGTACTTGCTGTGTTTGTGTGCAGCTGAATGGCTTGAGGTTTAAGAAGGACGTTTCAAATATGGATGTCAAAACAACTTCACGTTTGTGGAACTGATTCCATGCTGTGGGTGGGTCTCTGCCAAACGTTTTCTTTTCCCAACAACACAGCTTCAACAGATATGCTGCGAAAAGAAAACATGTACGTTTTGTGCTTTTGTTCATGATGCAGGTACGTAGCAGACAGATCTACAAGGGTTTCCTATCCTTATCAGTCACAATAACACAGCTGTGCCATTCTGCATGCTGTATGATCATCAAATCTCTCAAGCAATTGACCCTTCAAACAAATGTGGTGCAGATTCACGCGTTGCTTGTGTTAAGGGGATAAACTCCGTTGCTTCCGATGTTCGTGCTTTGGGAACTCGTTTGGGGCTTGTAGCCCAGATCGATCGAAACACCTTTCCATGAATCTTGAAGAAAGGGACCAGGCCTTGGGGGGTCCACCGTGCAGTGGCCCGACCCAAATGGATCCACCACCACATAATGTGCACCGTCAATCAGGCCTGAGCTCACAGCTGTTTTTGGGTGGATCTGAAGCAACAGATTGAGATAATGAAGCAAAGTCACTCGTATCAGGGCGAGACCTTTGCTTTGTTTGGTTGCGTTGGCTGACTGAGTTCGAGATGAGACGAACTGCCCTCTTTTGGGTCGATGAGTCGAGTGCTTGTTGTGGGAAGGTGTGCACTGAGAAACTCAGTCAGATTTTCCGATATCATGTTGCTGCAATGTCTGGGGAAAGACCCTTGAAAATGTGTGAATCACAAAGCCATGCGTTTTTGCTCAGTGTTTTGTTGTTTGATTCCACACAAGGAGTTGGTTGCAGCAGTTCCTTCAAAATGTCTCCAAGACATTCGCTAGCACAGGAAAGTGCAGGTTCCAATCACAAAGGCGTGACTGCGTGTCTTTCTTGCAATGAGGGTTTTCTGCTGCCAAGTTTTCAGTGCCTGCAAAAAAGCAAAGGTAAAGGTCTCTGTTCTGACTTGATCTGCAATGTGCTTGTTTACTTGGACATTTTTGTGAATTTCTAAAAAGTGAACCACCGTCCATTTTCCCACGTTTTTAGCAGAAGTACGCGTTTGTAAGCAAATATATAATTTTGCTGTACAATGCACTTGAGCCTCAGCACTTTGAACTGACAGATTGTCAAGCGTGAGCATTTGCTAAATAGAGGCATTAGTTGTGACTTCCAAACCACCTTCAGTGCAATATTCCTTATCAGTTTAACATCAGGCACAAGCGGCAGTTTAGCACACACACGCATGCATATTTGTGAAGCTCAGGCAGTGGTGACAATGACTTCAAAGTCGTACACTCTGAAACTGCAATTTTGCAACCTCGCGGAGCAGGGTTTGACGCTGCTTTTCTTTTCAGAGTTTGCTCAAAGGAACTCGCGGAAACGGAGTCAGCTGTTACCAGGTGAAATGGCAAAACCTTTGCGAAGGAACCGTTGACTTCTTTTGCGCAGAGTCCAGAAGTATCCAAAAAGCCTTTCTGAGGAAATAATCACACACGCACATATTTGTTCAGCTCTGTTCTGTGGCTGTGAATAACCATTGCCTGATACAATACATTAAAATTATCAACAACAGTATAATTGTATCTCTGAGATCAAACGGGGAGAGAAATGGACTTTTGGCACGCCACACCTGCCCGTTTGGTCTGACGACCAAATCCCCGCGTCTCCGATCTCCGATCACTCAGTTCCATTTCGATGTGTATGGATCCTTCTCGGATCACTCCCTCATCTTCGCAACAGATTTATGAACACCATGATAATGTTATCTGTCAACATTTGGTTTAAAGGAAGATTTGTATCTCAACACAAGCTGTTATCTTTTCGAATGGTGGTGAGGACATAGTGGCTGAAAGCTTTGTAGAAGCCTTTGGGTGTCTTGGACCGAAGTCAGAGGCTTCCTTGAAAATGTTTGCTGATGTCAGAACACGCATATCTGTATTGCGTGGAATATTTGACTTTGAAGGCGATTCAATTCTTTTCAACCGCTGATTCTCTTTTCACACCATGGAAGGCAATTGTGAATCTGTTGAATATTTTGCCCTTTTCAGCAAACCAAGCCCCAGCATCGTGCAGATGTGCACAAAGTATCACACCATTTACGTTTCCTATCACAAAAGAGAACCACGAGTTTGCAAACAAATGATTGTGCGAATTCATTCCTGTGACCCACATTCAGGCAACCTTCCAAAAGGTCGGTGAAGTCACACGGCTAATAGAAACACGAGCATTTCTTTCCTATCTGTGGCATCTAATGCTGGGCCCAGCGAACCTGCACTGTCTCTCAATGCTATCTCTGCATTAAGCGTAGAGAAGCTCATACATATATTAATCCCAGTGTTGTGTGCGCTGGGTGGGTGGGCGCACGTTGCGTGTGTCCTTTTGTCTTTTGTTTCCACAAGTTCCGCATGCACACGCAGTGGTGTTAATAAGAGATAGCAGCTTCCGTCAACTGAATAGGAACCTGGACAGTTGATTTTACAGCAGTTGCAGGGCCACTGGTCCTTCCTTTATTGTTCTTTTACGATGTATCTGCAATACGACGGTGACCCAGGTCCATTCGGCTTCGTTTTATGCCTCATTGATGTGGTTCAGAATCTGTGTCTTTTCCATTGGCGGAGCAGAAGGTCCTTTCCTCCCAAGGAAACTGCCCTTTGAAGGAACCTAATCGTGTATGTTGGCAATTGAAAGTATTCAACAGCCGAAATACCTATTTTGTAGCATTGCAGCTGCTCCACAGACAGGGAAATGTTTGCAGACTGTGAGCAGTTGTCATTTGTGTTTGTTGAATGCGACGGACTCATACTGCAGGTGTCTGGAAAGCAACCTGGCAAAAAATTGCCACAGAGGTAGGGGGCCTTTGAATTTTTGGTTCAGCTGTTTGGGCTAGCTCTGTCAGAATGAGAGTGTTTGCTGTTGTAACAAAGATAAACATGTTCCATTGTCGAATGTGGAAATCAATTGGGACCTGCAATGAAATGGCAACACAGACCCAAACAATGAGCACAATGAACCAGTGACAAAAGTGTTTTGCACTCGAGTCAACCTTTGCCTCCAAATTTAGTTTTAACTCTACAGAATTTATTGTGCCCACATTTCTTATCAGATTTGTCCACAGAACCCGAGGGAGTCAATTGTATCGTGTAGAACATCAGTTTTACTGCCTTCTAAGTGTTTACTAAATGATGCTTCACAATAAATTCTTCACAATAAATCAGCCATTATCGCATCGGGACACATGAGTAGTTCCCTGCAGAATTGTGTGTCATTACACGTAATTTAACCACGTTACAAGAGGGACCAGGAGCAAAGGAATAGAATGACACGCAGAAGTGAAAAGAGAGGCTCGCTGCCTCACCTGTTCGCCAGAGGCTATCGAGGTTTCTGTTGGACAGAAACACAGGGCCAGCACCTTCACATGGACTGGTCCCACTGTGCGCCTCCTGCATGGGGGTGTGTAATGGAGCGGAAGAGTCTTGCCTGGGAACACACATTTCTTGTCTCAATTGAGCTCATATCAGAAAGCGCAGGTACGTTTTGATTGACCTCCAACTCAACCGAGCATTTGGCAGTGGTTTCATTCAATAATCACTTCACCCCCGAAGAGAATCGTGTGTCTGACCGATTCGATTCCTCGATGATCGTTTTGCACGACCCCAAGGAACCTGACCTGACTTCAAGAAGTTGCAATGCCCAGGACAATTGAGCGCAAATTGCAAGAGAGGAATTACCCCTGTCTTTTGGGAGATAAGAAGATCATTACCTGCGAGTCAGAAGCGATCACATCACTGCGAATAACTCACGCGAAAGATCACCAAATCTGAATTGTCACTTGGGGCGAATGGAAATTTTGTGGTCGTTTTCAAATCATAGAAGATGCAGTGAAAGTGACTGGCTGTGTTGATTAGAGGCTGTTTTTGTCAGCTCCACTCGAAAACATCCGTCTCTAGCTGTCTCCATAGTGATTCTACCAGCACGTTTCAAGTCGCTGTTTTCATCGACGGGCTATTCTCAGTTACTTAGGGGAGTGTACTGTGTCACGCAACGTACTTTTGTCGTACTTCATAAACAGAAATCAATTCTCTGAAGAATTGTGCCAAAACACAGGTCGAGCAGTACACACCTCCAAATCTTGGCTGTTGGCTGGAGCTGTGAAGATTTCGGGTCTGTCGTCAAAACACAGACGGAGATGTGTTTGAACGAAAACCACAGACATAAAACACAACCAGTCAGTCCTATACAAAAGGCAATGCGCTTTCAAATAGCCTCGAGAGTTTGCACACTGAGGAGCAGCCATTCTTGATCAAGAGAGTGGATTATGTCCCAACTTGTAACGTTTTTGTACGTGAGGTTCACCAAGTTGGGCCCTGAGGACAGAAAAGCGAAGAGAACAAAAGATGTTTGTGATCACATCTCACTGTGATGGATTCAACTTAAATTTGTTTCTTGTTATGATGTATGTATCCATACTTGACGCCAAATTAGCGTAACGTAAGAAGATCAACAATTGTCTTGTCATACTTAGAATGCCATAAAGTGTAACCGAACTCTCAACTTCCTTCAGGTTGGTTGTCTCATTCCTGTTGCATTTTGGCGTTGAATACAGTATCACAATTTGATTTTACCGAACGGGAAAACTTGAGCATTTTTACAGAGAATAGTTTGAACTTGAAGTCGCTCTCGAAGAAAAGGAGAGGCACCACGGGCTCTTGGAGGAGAACTTGGCAACAGAGTAACGTCGCTTTGCTGTTGGGGGCATGACAACTGCAAAACATAGTCATCAATCTAAACTTTGAAATATTTGTACAACCACGACCCATTACAACGTTATTTTGGCAAAGATAATACCAACCTGGGAGTAGAAATAGGCTTGAACTGGCCAAATGTATGACAGATTACTGTTATGAATAGTTAAAGTGGTTCTTGGCAAAGACAGGGAAGGTCTTGTGAAGCAAAGACGAATGGACGTCGTTGGTGGAAGACGAAAAAAAAGTCTTTTGGCACAAGTTGAAGTCTTGTTCATCAAAAATTTAACAAATTGAGAGATAAGGTTGCCAAATTGAGTGCCTTGTGTGAGTCTGTGCTTTTTATGCATGGGCCATGTACCTGGTATGAGGTCTTGATTGTATCAGTATTTGAGCATTTGATGGGTATGTAATATGAGTACTTGCTGTTCGTTTCTTATGAAAAGATACTTGATTAGCTCCCAAAATCGACTGGGATCCAAATGGAGGTTGCGAATGGGAATGGCAACACTTTGAGGATAATTTCCGTGGAGTTGGGTCGGCGGGGAGTCGACAGGTGGTGCGCCCGGTGTGTGGACGACGGGAGCGGGGATCAAAGTGAGAACTTTTCAAGTTTACAAAGAAACGAAGCCTCACAAATTATCGTTGCATGATAAAGGCGATTCGTCAAGTCAACCCAATGAACGAACTTGCCAAGCAAGACCTCGCGTCAAGAGAAGATATTCTGAGGGACGTGGTGCGGATTGCAAAGTGAAATCTCAAACTTTCTGCACTGCCTCATGTCAGTGGTTTTTGTGCCTGTACAACACTGCGACCAAAGTGGATTCTAGGCCTTTGCTGAGTTTTGACTTCTTTTGAGTGTGCTTGAACAAGAAAGGCAAGGAGTGATCCGAGGAGAAGCCAACCTTGACCCGAATCAAGGTAGGTCCCTGGTTTTGAAAAATTTCAGTCCCCAACACGCCAAAAGGCAATGATGACATCAGGATAATGGCACAAAGTGCAGAAAAAGTATCCGTATCTCATCTAAACGTCAACCTGAGCAATTTCTGCCGACGTGGAATCAAACGCCTCGCAGTGATTGCGCGTAGATTGTGATGTTGCAGAAAATTACACCCGCAATTTGTGATCTACGCTTTGTTGATTTGTGGGAAAATTCTTTCAGTGGCGTTGCTCAGCTCGGACAACATTCCATTGAGAACCTCTCAATTCTATTCTGGATTAAAAACCATAGCCCTGAGCGAATCAGATACTTGTTTCTGCGTGGCCAAAATATGTCGTGTACTTCTACTGCTTTGATCCCACAAAAGCACAAAACGTTTTCGTTTGTGGGACTTTTCACGAAAAATGGCTTGTGCATGGTTGCGCAGATATGCCTCGAAGATGTCAAGCTTGGAAGGCGGCTATTCTGCTGTGAGTCGGGGTTTCGCTGCTCAGGGGGTCCCGCAGTACAAAGTGGAGTCTGTCGCCAAAAGCATTGTGCGAGCGACATGTGTTCCTCAGAAGCCAGGAAATCTTCAAGCTTCTTCATTTTCCACATCAACAATCCTAAAAACGCGCAGCATATGATTGAATGCGTGCTTGACTTCATTTTGACTTCATAACAGCAGCGTGGATCTGTTGCACACACACAACATTTTGAATTCCTATCTGAATGAAAGAACTTCAATGCCATTACGGCTCGAATGTTGTGGCTCTGCATCGTGTATCAGGCCCAGCCCACGGTAAATAGTTTTCAGTGTCAATCAGCTGACAAGATCCCGTTGACCCGAAGTATCATTTCCGAACCAAAACCAAGGCGACACCCGTGTCTTCTGTGTCCTGTTGTTGCATAACCCTCACAGAAAGAAGGCCAAATCTTGCCTGCAGCGGCGGAAAGGAGAGATATTGAGCACCGCCCCGCGTTTGTGAAGACTAAATTGAAAAAGTATGAAAATTGGAGAAATCTGGGCTAAATGGAGGTTGGAGGAGGGTTTGGTTCCTGTCACGTTGTTTGGTGGCTGGAGGCACATCTACCCCTCACGAACCCACAATCATTGTTCCCGTGGTGTGAAAGAGAAACATTTCAGAAATTTGTGTGTTAGAAAATTTGAACAGGTTGGGGAAATTGATACCTTTGCATTCCTGTCTCACAGACACCAATGTCCCACACAGAGAACCTGAATCGAGGGGTTTGATTTGAGATTCCGGCCTGATTCCTACCCCGGCCATCTTCCACTCAACCTGGTTCCTGGGCTGCTCAGAAGGCCCCAGTGAAGATTATGCACCAGCGAGTAATGCTTTGTACACACTGTGTCCTATTCAGTGGCCACAATGTTGCCCTGTAACGTGATCTCCAGCTGGTGCTATCTCCCTGGCCTCACCTGTGCCTTGCCTGTTCGTTACTTGGCTCTGGTGAGGGGGGCTTGGCCTTTGATCTTTGCCGCCTGTCATGCAGGGGCACAGTGAATGGGGAAGAGGGGTGTGTAATTGCAAGGAATGTGGTGTTTGGGAGACAGGGGCAGAGATAACGTATCTGTTGAGCGTGCATGCGTGCGTCCACATCTCAATTAGGCCCAGGAGAATTTTGGTTTAAGTGGGCGCAATTTTCTACTGTACGAACCACCCCAAGCTGGATTCATTCCCTCCAAAGGTATGACCTGTCAAACTAGAAATTCCGACAGTGTTTCCAGCTATTTGCTGTCCATAAAGGGGAATGACAGAATGTATCAGTGAAACAGGGTTAGGAGACGACACCACTTCACCCGAGTCAATTAGCTTCCCAGGGTTCACGGGGTTGTCTGGCTCTCGGAGGGTGCGCCCCATGTGGGGCCATATGTGGACCCAACTCATCAGTGGATCCAGGGTCCCCCGAGCTGGAGTCCTGGAGCTTTATCAAAGTCAAGAAGTGTGCCTACTTGAGGAGAAATGTGGCCTTGTGAACCACTGTTTCCCCTCTCAAGACAAACTCTTGTGTTATGTCCCAAAACTTTCAGATTCTTGTTCCAGGGTCTTGTGACGAGGAGACTCTCCAACTGTGCAGCAGACACCGCTTTTCTTGGCTTAAGTTTTTGATGAAGTGTCTTTGGAAGCGTATAACTGAACTCCCAAGGACATTTTTGGCTTGAGCCCTCTCTTTGACTGCGGCCATGCGTGCAATCTGGCGATTGTCTGGGAGATGAAGACGCCGGGGCGCGGGGCCCCAGACTCAGGACGGACAGGGACAGATCGGGTTTCACTGATTGTGGCTGTATAGGCGTCTCGTTTGTCCGTTGAAGTATCTAGATGGAGCGACTTGAGAGACTGATCTATCTGAGGCTGGAGGCGTTTCTTCTCAATAAAAAAGTGCAAAAAATAAACAAAAAGTCACGATCGAGACCTGAGGCAGTTTTGCCTGTTGAGAAAGAAAAATATCATGACGCGCTGGAAAACCTGCGAATCATGTTTCACAAGTGTTTGGTGGAATTTTCATCGCATGTTTGGGGACAGTGTTTTGTTGAAAAATAACGGCTGCAGAGACGTCCAGTCTCTCTGCACACAGACGTCCAAACCTCCTGTCTCCTCCAAAGGGTCGGAGCTTGCATGTTCGTGTCACTGACAATCACAGTAGCTTCGATTGAGGCATTGTTGACGTCATCTGAACGTCTTCGTCTCACTGAATGCGGCTCCTGCTGGTCTGCAGGCTGCGTGATGAGTGCGACGTTCCTCTGAGGCTGACGTTCGTTATCGTTTTCTGTGAATCTGTGATTTCATCAAGGACCTCGTCTCGTGATCTGCTGGGTGGTTTGCTTCAGGTTCCTTCACACCAATGCAAATTCACCTGATGTGCGTGCACTCGGATTGCGTGCACAGACAATTTCAAAAGAAGAGACCCTGGTAGAATCGTGTTGGGAAGTTTCGTGATCCGTGAAGGATGCCACGGGCTTGTGTGTCAAGATTTCTTTGACGAGAGTAAAATCACCACTCTCAGTGCTTTCATTTCCACATCTGGACCCTTGTTCCTCAGCACCTTGTCCCCTGCTCCCAGTGAGTGTGAATCCTCTTCAGACCTCCACTCAGAGTCAACCTTTGGCTGGGTAATCCTTTCCCCAAACAACCGCGGGGTTCCCGAGCTCCCCGTGAAAAGCCAAGATTTATCAACTGGTCGCTTCCATTGTCGATTCGCCAGTCTCTTAGCAAACACACACTGTGCAGTATCTTCTCCGATGTGGACGCCAGAGTTGAGCCTCTTTTGATGGGGTGTTGAGAAAAGGGCACGAGAATGGAGAAAATGGTCCTGTTTGGAGAGGGAGAACCATATCAAGGTTGTTCAGTGTATTATTACCAGCCCACTTCATCCAAACCCTGAATGTATCTGCTAAAACCCCTTTATTCCCTGAAGAGCTTGACTTTCAAAGTCTTCATCATGCGCGGTGTTTATTTTGGAGCATATTCATAAAAGGTTTATCTTGTCAGAGATTAGTTTTGCAAACAAGCTTCGTGGAATCAGGTTTGTGGCGCACGCAGTTTCTCTTGTCCTCACGTAGAATTGAAGTTTTAGCGATTCAATTAAAAGCACGGAAAAATGTTTCAACAGGACTTTGGTCCCTTTCTTACGTTCTGCGTACACTACCAACACGGAAATTTGCACTCCACTGTGAAGATGCGGGGGGTGTTCGTCACACACCTCGCTCTGACAAAACGCGCTCGTAGTTCCTTGTTGGACATTTTGGTTGTGCCACCCAAAACTGTTGTCAGCACACACTAAATCTCTCACTTTGTTTCTCATTTCAGGCTGATGTATCGACTGTAACGCCAGGTTTTCGAGACGCCATCTTCCTTCTGCAGTCATGGCGACCGTGCAGCAATTCTTATTCTGGCTGAAGCGCGACAAACCAAACCGAGGCTGCGTCAAAATGGCGGCGCCGGAAGGACCTGAGATTTCCGCTTTCGACGACCAGTACGGGATGCAACAGCTGCTCACTCGGAAACAAACCCTCGCGGGTCAGAACCAAGACCGGAAGTCGAGGACCGGGGCCCCAGAGGGACTTCCGGAACACAGGAAGGTTCTGCGGCAGTTCTCGGGTGCTCCTTGCCGAGCGTCGATGAAACTGCCTCCGATCCCGAGAGAAGAAGGTGGGTTCTGCCATCAGATTCTTTCCGAAAGAACCAAATAGGGATTGGAAAATCTTCCCATCCCTGCTTGAGTTGCCCGTCTATTCCGCTTCCATGTGTCTGTGGGCATTAATTAAAGCAGCAGAAAAGGCAGACCGCTCGCGCTGGTACTTCTGGAAGGTCAATGTCACACCACTGAGCGTGTTGTGTTTTGCAGGTCGGGAGAGATGGTCCGGAGTCGCGGGGCACGGCCGTCCACTCGCCGCCGACTCCCCCGCGCACATCTACGAGGAAATCCCCTGGTCCGCCGTCGAGACGGATTACGAGGACGTCGGAGACGATAATCGGGACAACCGATTCGATTCATCGACCCGATACCCAAGTCAAACTAGTGCAGTTCACATTGGATCTGCGAAAACTGAAGTCAGTCCGGCGCGTTTGTCTGACGGTCGGTCCGGACGCTTCGATTCTGTTCAAACTGAAAATTGTGTTCTCGCCGGGCAAAGTGAAACGAACAGAGGTGTCACAGATTGCTCATTGCAAACGAGTTCGTCCGAAACTCAGCGCAACCAGTTGAACAAAGTTCAGCACGGACCCACTGGAAGGAACCACAACAAGAAGGTGACACCAATGGTCACCTCGGACCCTCGAGTGAACCAGCCAGGTTGTGAACCCTACATGGTGGTGGACTTGGCAAACCAACCAAACTCCCACTCGGATCAAAGTGTAACAAACCCAGCTTCTCGTGTAAAAGTGAATCAGTCCAAGGATGGCCACGGCCCCGCCCCTGTCCCTGTGGTAGACATTGTGAGTTCCGCGGCAGGACATTGGAACAGACCCCCAAAGGGAACCAGGACCCCGGGCCAAACCACACAGCATTCTGTTCCAGCTTCGAACTGCAGAGTAGAACTTCATCCAGAATCGATGGAGTCGGAGGAATCCAGAACTGAAGCTGAGAACAGGACGGAATCCACTGCAGTGAACCAGCCGCAGCCCGTGGAAGACGGGCTGGAGAAGTATGCAGGCAATTTTGTGCAATGCACCAAGTGCAACAGACCCCACGGACTCTTCAACGGAACCCAGATCAAGCATTTCGACGAACACGGTGAAATCTGTGGCGGCTGTGGCGAAGACCAGTCCACTTTTGACCGGTTGTCCGTCAGAGCCAGAAGCTTGGGGCCCCAGAATGGCGCGCCTTTCTGCAGAGATGCCAACTCTTCAAAAGCTTTTGGTCCCAAAGTCAGAACAAATCCCAGAGTTTCGGAAAGGAACTTCAAATTCACGCGAAGTCCTTCATTGGACAGTTGCATGAAAAATCTGAGTCAGTCAGAAGCTGGCAACGCTCATCAAGCCGTTGGGAAGGAGAACCTGAACCCTGGAACCAAGGTCCAGGAGAGCGACAGTGCGGACACGTGCAATGAGTACGACATGCAGACCGGGAGCGAGAACTCCAGCGGGAAGTCAGTATCCAGCGGACAACGCTCCTCCATAGCCAGTGACAGTGCGACCTCGAATCTGTACGGATCCGAGGGCGGTAGCCATGACAACCTGAACTCTCGCCAATTCCCGAGGACGAAGCTCAATGAAAGTGACTCAAGCAACGACACTTTCTCCGAGTACGACATCAGATCCAGTGACTCGTACACCTCCGCCAAGGGCATGGTGGACGAATACGACTTTTATCTGTCCAAAATCAGACAGAATCTTTGGTTCAAGCAGGACACCCTGCGGGTGATACGCGAGTCGGAGAGCAGCGAGTACGAAACCAGTGATTATCAATCGAGCTCCATGGCGGGCTCCGTCTACACCGCCAGTTCAGATGCCTCCGTGCTCATGGCGTCAAACACCAGACACGACGTCAGCAACTGCTCAGCATTCTCTGGTCCCAAAGACGTCAAGCTCAAGGGGATACTCAAACATCACACAAAGGGGGCGGGGTTACCGTCGAATAGACCCAAAAGATCCATTGTTATCAAGGAGGACAGTCCAACCCGATCCAAAGGTTCGAACCTGATGAACTCTTCCTCGCATGGCTGTGTCCAGGCTCGGAAGAAACCCAACAGACGGAGGTCTACTGGGACCATGCCTCACTCCCTGGAGTGCTACACCCTCCCAGACTTCAGCTCCCCATCCGGCTCTCCCGTGATCCCAGACTCTGCAAACAACAACAGTATCACCAAGGTTACAGGGGATTCCCTGCTGGACACCTCCCTCTCCAGTGACACGGATTCGTCCATGCGAAGCGACCGAGGGAACGACTCCGACATCCTGGATCGCCTCAGTTGTCGAGTCACGAACTACAAACTGGAACCCGCTTCCATCGTACCTCCGCCGGGAGGAAATAGCCCTGGATCTTCCATGGGAGACAACAGTGTGTCCGCCTTCACAAAGGTGGCGCCTTCGAAACCCAACTCCAGCACCGCGGCCCCGCCCAAACTGACCAACGCCGGCGCGGCAGGCAAGGCGATGCGGGCGCCGGCGCAGGGCAGACCGCAACACAACCGGCTCCTCACCGACCTCATGAAGATCAACCACGACAGGCAACTTCTGTTTCTGTGAAACGCGTTTCACAGACACGCGGCAGCGAAGCCTGAGCGCTCAGTTCCTGTTTGTACCTCAAAGTTTGAATGGGATGATGAAAAAAGTCAGAATCTGCATCAGGCAGAAGTTGTTGCTTTGCATTTTTTCGCCCAACGGAATTGTGTGTGTTTTGCTGTTGACCTTCTTTGACGAAACAGTGTGGAAAAAAGACAAGTCGTGCTTCTTGAATTGTTGATCGTGACGATTCGTGAACAGGATAAATTGTTGTGAGTTTTGATTCATGGAACAAGAGCGTGGACCCTTCTGTCATCTTTTTCTCTGCGCTTGAATCTCGCAGGGTCAGGATCCTGATCGCAGCTTTCCGAAAACGGAATAAATCAGTGGTTGAGAGAACTTCTCCTGAGAACTCGAGAACAGTGATTGGAAACGACACCCACTGCGTGGGGCCGAGAATGAAGCGGATTCCTTGTATCGCATTGGACGTGGGTGCATGTGCGAAATCTGATCATTGCCATGCACTCCAAAGAAATTTGAAAAATTCTTCAAACAACTCAGATTTTTGACGAGAGATGGTTTGTTCTTCGCGAAGATGGAGAATTTTGTTGCGAATACGCAAAAAATTGCTTTCACTGAGGCAGATTTTCTCTTGAGACGCAACAAACAAATATAGGAAGAACAAAGTCCCTTTGAAGTTGGTGCCGACAAAACTGACGAACTCAGAGTCGATCGGCCTCTGAGGTTGAGGTTGTTTTTGGACAAATGAAGTTCCCGTGCATTTGTATCCACAGTGAATCTGAATGGTGTTGATATTTTGTACTTGTTTCGTACTTGTACTGCTTGTACCTGCATGCACGTGTACATACGTTGACTGGTGCTATCTGAATCAATAAATGGACTTTTTCAAAAAAAGATACCACTGACATCGATTTGTGTCCAGATTATGTTTCCTTTTGACCGGAATGTCAACCGCGGAAAGGAAAAACTGAAAGCACTCCCCTTCGTGCAGAATCGAACACATATCCCCGTGCAGCAAAAATCAAGTACAATTGTCCACCCAGATTGGAACATGAGGACATAACTACCGCCCAAAAAACCTTTTGACCGAAACGCCACCCACCCACCCACCCACACAAGCGAACTATCTTTCAAGAGAAACGAAAGCATTCGATCTCAAACAAAAAGAATCTCCCCGTGGAACAGAACAGCGAATTTGCGTCAGAACCTGAGTACTGAGTCGCCGATCCTTGATCCCTCTCGGCCTCACAGTGAGCCAAACTGAGCCCCGGTTTCACTCCGTCTTCAAGGTTTCATTCAGGCTGCCCGACGTTTGACAAAGGTTCCCCAAGGATCGGTCAAGTTCAGGCTCACACTCACAACCCTGGGTTCTAGTTGAGCCTCTTGCCTGTGCCGTGGCAACCATGCGGCAGGTGAGCAGTGCAGAACAAAAGTCACTGGTTCATCTTCACCTTTGCTGAAATCGCAAATTCTTTCGCACATGTTGTGAAGGTAGAAACGACACCAGACAAACATTTTAAATTTCATGAGCACTGCGACATCAGTCCAAGTTTGGTCGTGTTCTGTTTGCTTGTTTCAGTTTCAGTGATTTTGAATCACTTCCTGATACACATTTGAGTTTGAATCGTTTTCGTAATTCAGAAAAAGCTTTTTGTCGGATATTTTATTGACACAAAATATTGACAAACATGGAGCGGATCCGGCCGCTTTTCTCCAAATTATGGGTGGTTCGGACGACACAGGCCAAAACAATGGTGGAACAAAAATGGTGTTTTCTGAAAACGCTGCCGCGTAAATTCACTCGACGCTCGATGAGACACTCCCTTTTGTGGAGCAATCAGCCAGTCTGAACATCATTCACATCGCGAGTCCTGGCTCTACTGATCCGCGAGGATCAACCATCAAACACAAACAAACAAATCGACCACATACGTCAAAGACTAGACATTTGGACGGAAGAATGACACCGTAAAAGAACAAAACAGCAGCATTTAGCACTGATGGGTTTGTAGAGGAGAGTGAACCTCTGTTCCGACATGAGTTCTCCCTTTCGTCACCAAGGGGACGCTCTCCTCCACAGGCCTGGTTCCCGCTGGACCCACCAGGTGGACCGGGCTGCCTTCTGGAGACGCGAGCGGAGCCAAGTGTTCCTGCCTGCAGAGATACGAGCACTCCTGGTTTTTAGTGATTTGCGCCGCTACCAGTCGAGCGCGAAGCACTACAGGCAGCCTCTTCCAAAAGTCTGTATACAGCAGTTTCTCCATGAAAATAGTACTCATTTATTCATATTTGGTCTGTAAATTTATTCCAAGTCAAGAATAAGGCACCAGGAAGGAAATTGATCAAAATGGCTGCTTGGTAATTTGGCTGTGTTCCAAAATGCTCTTGCCTGGGACTTTTGAACTTTAAGTACAATGGGGTCATGTGTGAGGTGCAAATCACACGAGTTCCATGGAACTATTTTTGGTGGAGCAATGCACGGCTGTCATGATGGCTGCGAATTTCTTGACCAAACACAGCTGCTCATTGCACCAACTTCAGGTTTGAGAAAAGTCCCGTGTGCTGCCGTTTGAAGTATAACTTGAAACACACAACACCCCCAAGCTCTGATAAAATAGGAAGTTCCAAAATACCTGACAGTTGGAGAAACAGCTTGGTCAAAGCGGCGGTGAGTTCTCGACTCGTGGACCTGAGATGGAGCACCAAACGAGACGAATCTCCCTGAAACATGCGACGTCGATGTGAACAAAATGTTCAAGAGATCCACGGACCCCAAGTTGCCCCTTCAGGCTTTTCACAATCCGTTGGTTCAGATTTCTGCCTCGATCTGTGGTACCTGTCCTGGGAAGCGAGTACATCGGCTGCGAGGACGGAAGGAGATACACCGGTTGTGACGAGTCTTCCCCTCTGAACCAGTCTCCTGCAATCAAGACACGGAAACATTTCGCTCGAAGCAGTCTCCAAACAGTGATGATTTTGTCGAGATCACCAAAAGAATACGAGGTCGATCTCATAAGTATCCGTTAAATGGTTTGAAAGTTGCGTTCTGCTGCCCAAAAACAAGTTGTATGAAATAGACTACCTTTATTTTATCATTTTCTATGCCAGAGATTCTTTCATAAAGGTATAATTAGAAACTATTTTGCAAAGTAAGGAAAGTAGTTAGGTTTCTTTTGTGAATATTTGGAAGGTTAGCCAAGAACAAAGTCA
>JAAUXT010069466.1_pt1 | contig 20102 bp, 17 predicted proteins | sample 7278171 | NCBI WGS metagenome assembly JAAUXT01 (sample SAMN14350112, study PRJNA611818) | marine sediment metagenome | isolation source: surface marine sediment (1.8m) | place: French Polynesia: Moorea | collected 2018-08 | reverse complement strand
GTTCTCATTTCTGGATGCAAGGAAAGCTCACAACCGACTGCGATGGATCGGTAAGACACGGAAAATGGCAGGAACCAGCGGGAACACTTTCAATGGCTCTTACCGCGTACATGTGTGTGTACACGTGTGTGTGTGTGTGTGTGTGTGTGTGTGTGTGTGTGTGTAACGTCATTTGGTTTCATTGATGTCGCCGACAGTGAAAGATGTTGAAGGTTGGACAGTCAGAAACTGCAGTGAGTGTAACATTTTCTGTGCTGTTTCAGTTGAGCCGCCGCCGCCGCCATGTCGTTGACGGTGCTGGACCACGTCTCTCGGCGGGAGCTGAGTTACTGCGGGCTGATGGAGTTGATGATGGAGGGCGGAGACGCGCGCGAGCGCGACCCGGAGACCGGCGAGACTCCGCTGCACGTGCTCTACAGAGCGGCCGTGCGACCCCTTGAGATCTACAGCACCACCAAGCTGCTGGTGGAGAACGGATGCGAGGTGAGATGATGTCCGCGGGGAGGGCAGGGTCAAGTGGAGTTGGTGCTGTGGCATCTTTCCTTGTTTATTGCACTGAAGTTATCACAGAGATACGAGTTCGGAAAGTCGTTTGTTCGTGCAGGTGAACGCTGCAGACAACAAGGGGGTGACGCCCGTGGAGCTGCTGGTGTTGCACGTGAACCGGGGCCTGATTCACCACAAGCCGCGGCTGGATGAGCTGAAGCGTCTCGAGGACCTGCACGAGAGTCAGGCGAACATCGACCGCGAGGCGGCCAGCTCTGACGCCGTCTATCAAAAAAAGGTCCGTCTGTTGCATTCAGAGAAGCAGGGGTAACAACGGTTTGTTGAGCCCTTGTGATTTGGATGTTTCCAAGCGCGCACGTGAGGACCAAAGAATGATGGTCATTACCTGACTTGTGCACAAAGTGCGGGACTGGACATTTCCTCGGGTGTAGTTTTCGTGAATGTTCTGAATGTTGTGTTGGCAGGTGCTTCAGAGCTTCGCCTATCTGCTGGAGAAGGGAGCCAACTGCGATGTTGTTCCGGTCGAGCTGCCGTTCGTTGCCCACGACAGAACGTGGAGCGAAGCGTTTGAACACAAGATCATGCAGCAGGAGGGAAGGTCAGTGACCCTGGGGCATGTCACAAACGAAGTGGGACCAAACGTGCTCAGTACAGAATGCTCTGGGGGTTTCCTGCAATGCAATCCCAATCCAGCTGCAACATTTTGATTGTGTGAACTCGTGCACTGTCGCAGATGGACGTTGCTCCGGTTCGGCACGGGGATGATATACTCGAAGTACAACATCTTCAACCCGCTCACCAAGCACCGCGTGCACAACCGGTGCGCGCTGCCGCTGCTGCACCTCGTGGCCTGGAGGGGAGACGCCGCCGCGCTCGCACTGGTGAGAGGCCTCGCTGATCAGCCCAATGCGTGGTTGTGCTACAAATCGGCTCGATTGTCTGTCATCAGAAGGAAATAAAAGCCTTATTCTGTGCGTGCTTTGCAAAATCAGACATGCCCAGTCAACCTGGTGGCACGGAATGTTTCTTTGGGTGATCTCCACACGCGCATGTTTCTGGAACCAATTCAAAACGGTTCAGCCGAACTTGTGCTGCTTCAGGTGTTAAAGCGAATCAAGAGCCCTACGCAGCAGGGTTCTGACGGGAGGAGCGCCCTGCACCTGCTCTATCACTACTGCAACAAGCCGCGCGACCTGGCGCGCTGCACCGCCCTGCTGCTCGAGGCCGGGCTCGACCCCAACCTGCCGGACAGTGAGGGCAATCCGCCGCTCTTCTACCTCCTCAAACACACCTTCGTCAAGAGATCTTACATCAGGTACACGCGACGTGTGGCCCAATCAAAAGATTGGCGCGAATGGTTGAGTTTGGAACAGACCACCCAGCACAAACCGGAACCGACAGGAAAAGTCTCCATTTCCAGACTACAATTCAGCGGCAGCCACTGATTTACAAGAACACTTGCAGCCACGTTTCTGCAGTTGACAGCAGTCAGTCTTTGTGTGTACAGCATTGTCAGTTCCATTGATGAATGCTCTTCTCTGCTCAGATGAGTGTCCTGCTGCTCAGATGACTGTTCTTCTCCAACTGCCCTGCTCCTCAGATCACTGTCCTCCTGTTCCAGGTACTTGTCGAACAGCTACACGGTGGAGGAGCTGGAGATCAGCCCGGAAGCCGACTCGCTCGTGCCCCAGATCGTGAGCTGCGTGACGGCGATGCGGCAGAGCGCCTGCTCCCTGCGTCTCACCCACGCCAACGCGCAGGGCAACACAGCGCTGCATATCGTATTCAACCAGTTCCTACAGGTGAGTGTTGGTCTCGGGGTGTAGCCACGAGCGTTGCGCATGCTTGCCCGAGCAGTCATGATGCTCGTATTGGTGACGCTTGAGTAAGCGATGCAGCTTAGATATTCTGCGTTCAACACTTCGTTTTCTTGCCGTGTTTGTTACGCCCTCACGTCTGACTTGTCGATGCAGGTGCTGTACAACTGTGATAAGGGCTTCCAGCAGACGGGCCACGCCATGGTGCCCTACAACTTCAGTATTGAGCCTGCCTCTGTGATCGCCGCGCTCCTCATCCAGCACGGCGCACCGGTAAGCTGTGAAAAGGCTCCTCTGGTGTTGACTGGATAATTCTGCGACCACAAGTTATCTTCGTTGACAACAGTAGTGCGTGTTCCGGGGTCATGGCAACGTCATTTGTGAAATGAACTTGGAGTCTAGAGACTCATTTGCAGCAGTGTTTGGAATCAAAAACTGTCGTAGCTGACGACAAGTTGAGATCCAGTGGACTCTGACAGCAGGAAAGCTTTCACTCGCGCCTGTTGCATTGTTCATCAAACTTGAAGCAAAATACCTGTTGGCTTCGTGTCCAGGTGAACGCAACGAACGTGGATGGACAGACGGCTCTGCACCTGTTGTGTCGCTGCCTCTCGTCCCTCTCCCTCACTCCCTCAGTCAACATGGAGTGCCAGGTCACGCGCTGCTTCGAAGTCCTTCTGGAAGGCGGCGCCCAGCCCAACATCAAGGTCAGTAAACTCTACAGTATGCACGAGTTAAAAACGGCGCGTTGCACATCAATTGGGCACCATCCAGCGATCAAAACAGAGCAGCATTGATGTGATTTGTCATCTTCGGCAGGACGGCTCGGGGAAAGCGGCCCTGCTCTACCTGCCCATCTACCCGGACGTGATCCGCTCCACGGCGGGGCAGGTGGTCGAGTACCTGGAGCCGCTCATCGTGCTGCTCACCGACCACGGTCAGATCTCAGGGGGGGAGAGGAGTCAAGGCTCATGGAATGGTGTTCTTTTGTTTTATGGGGGGGGGGGGTGGAACAAGGTCACCAAGACAGACCGGCATTCTGATACATGTAGATCTACTGACCACACATAACGCGTGTCCACCACAGGCGCAGACTTGAACTCGACTGATCCCTCGGGCCACACGCTCTTCCATCGCTTCTTGATCCTCAACTACAGCTGGGACAGCGGCGGCCCCTCCACGTGGGACACCACCAGCTTCGTGCAGGGGTAAGCCGATTCCCAGGCATTCAGCGCGACTCTGTGTTTCTCAACAGGTGCGGATCTGAACGCAGGTGACCTGGCGGGAAGGGTGCTGCTGCACAGGTTTTGTGCCGTGCAGTATTCTGGCCCGACGGACGCCGGTCAGGGCAGGAAGTTCATGTACATGCAAGGGTAAGGTTTCTGTTTGCAGTGGTGTGAGATGCTGCTGGGAAGGAATGTGGAATCAAATACCAAGAAGTTTCAAGCGAAAAGGGGACCAGCAGTACGCTGGCGGAGTCCACTGAATGAAACTGCCAACCACTCTGGGAAACTTGGAGGGAGAGTTCTTCCTTTAGATCTACTTCTTGACACCACAGGTGTGAGGAAGACATTCATGAAAGTTCGCAAGCACCGCCAAGAATGCAAGCTTGGACGTGATTTCTGTTGCAGGATGATGGCGCACTTGTACCGGCGGTTTCTCTACCTGCTCGTGTCGCGCGGCGCCGACCCGAGCGTCCCCTCCCGACAGACGTACGTGCTCACCGCCATCTACAGGTGAGCAACCTGCTGCGATACGTCGTGCGCCTCGAAAACTAACCGTATTCACCCATCTGTAAGTCGCACCCAAGTCCAAGATGCACCCCAAACTTTGCCTTGATTCCTGGCATTGAGGTCTTTTTGAAACAATGGTAAGCCCGTGCCTATGTAAAAAAGACGCACCCCTTCTTGGCAAGAAGACCTGTGCGTCTTATACACAAGTGGATACGGTACGCCTTCAAGACTGTGTTGGTGACAAGGACAAGAAAATTTGGAACGTGAGGCCAGAATTGACAGCCATGATCTGATCAGCATTTGCTAATTTCAACAAGAAAAGGTGTTGTTGACAGGCGCGCGACCGACATGCAGGAATGTCAATGAAACCTCTCGTCCAGTTGGTGTTCTCTGTTCCAGCGCTCACCAGTGCGACTGTGCGGAGGGTGAAACCGAGAACTTCATCAACCTCAAGGCCCTCAGACCCATGCTGCAGGTACATATGTCAGAAATAATCGTGTTGACGAATTGTTCGTCGTCTTCTTCTTGCTGTTGTTTGTGGGAACATTTGTGTTTGTGATCCGGCAGCAGTGTGAACCTGCGTGTGCAGTTTTTGAAGACCACGATTGAAACGTGAATCTCCTGCACGTTTCGATTTGTGTCCATTTGATTCTTTCAATTCTTGTTTGACTGCTCGCTCCTCTGGGCAGTTTGTCAGGTGTTGACGACATCCAGAACTCACGGAGAACTCCCTTCTTACTTCAGATACTGACGCACAACATGACCCAAGCTGCAGTTCGCAAAGCCATGACCCGCTCCTTCATGTGTCCGCAAGTCGTCCTGTCAACTAACCCAACAGACACCAGTGATGAAATGGCTGCTGATAAAAGCAACCGAGTCAGTCACTCGGGGGAACCAGGTACCAGTGCCTCAGCCACTTCCACAAACCGAGGCCGCTCTGGTCGAAAGTCTGGAACAAACTCCAAATCGGAGACGTTGGTGCAGGAAGATTCAGTGACTGAGAAATCTCTGATCCTGTGGAGACGTTCCCTCAATTGCGACATCTGCAGAATGCTGTTTGAGGCTGTGACTCAGCCACGCAGGTTGAAGCACGCGTGCAAACACGTGATTTGGAGGACTCTGAGGCACAGATTCGCGATCAGTTACGTTGACCTGCCTCTTCCTCCGGCGCTGAGAAACTACGTCGGAGACCTGACCATTGCTTAGGCACAACGCTTCGCACGCCCCAGGTATGTTGCGAGGCATGCGAGTTTTACTCGGTATAGTGTTGGGAAACTTGACGAGTTCTCTCGTAGGGTGATGGATTCAATTTTGTGCTCGGGTTTTGAGTGCGAAACTATATTACAACCGTGGAAAGGCGTCAGAATACTCAATGACAGAAACCACGCAATGAAATGCCGAAGATTTCGTGTCACTGGGGAGTGAAAGGAACTTCTGACATCAGGGTCAATCTTGTAACATTTCGACACAATCACACATGTACGACGTGTCATCAGGTCTCACGTGTCCGAGAATAAATCAGTGTTGCCAAGGCGAGCAGAACTGAAATTTTGTATTTTGGGCTCCTGTGGGGGGTCGTTCATGCAACTCCCTGCCGATCGAAAGCAAATATGTACGGGATGGACTGTTCAGACATTTTCACCTTGTCATCCCAAGTACCTGAACAAATGAGAGAAATATGCAACGCCTGAAAGATGAGAATGAAAAGGTGAAGTTGCCTCAAGAGTTCTCGGATTGAAATTGTTCAAAGGAATAAAATACATCTCAACCCCCAAGAGCTGATGGGCGCTTTTCGGCAGGGGCTCAAGGCGGGCTTACGCTGCAGGAGTGTGACAGCGCACTCAGTATACTGTCATCAGGGTGCGGGGCGCTTCCGTTGTTTCTGTTCTCCTTGCGAGAACATTTCGTGGGATTTCCTGTGAGACGGTGGAATCTCATTTTTAACACAGTTGGGGTTTTACCAGAAATTAGGTGACACCATAACAAGAGGGCATCGGGTTTTGCCATCGGGGGTCCAGAGAAGGGGCGGCTCGCTTTCATTTCTGTTGTCGCCCTTGATAAGCTTGTCACTGTAAATTGGCCAAATTGTCCGAGAAAAATGAGAACGAACGTAACAGTAAACTGAGATGACGCGATCAAGCTTTTTGTTGGGGGACTGGGGTTACGTGCGTTCGTGTGAGGTTCCAGAAACCCACAGATAACTTTGAAATCACCGCAGAGCATTTTCGAAGCTTCAGCTGGATTGGGTTGAATAAAATATTGATAAAATATCAGAAACAACAACAGATCTTGATTTGTCTCTGCCCTGGTGAATCCGATGCCAGGTGTGACGGAGTTGTTCTTCCACCGTGGAATGAACCATTTGCATTGGCCTTCAAGAAATGCGCCTCTGTGTATGTGTGTGTGCGTGCGTGTGTGTGTACGTGAAGGTGTGGGGGGCTCTTTGCACCGCACAAGCCAGTGGTTGTTGCCACGCGCACAGATTATTTGTTTGACCTGAAGAATTCTTAGATCTCTCAGTGGTGAAATGTTCTCCTTTCTCACACCCACCTCACCTGGGTGTTCTGAGAATTTGGACTTCTCAAAACCGAATGCCAAGCACTGCGCACACCCGTTCATCACCAATGGAATTTTTTGTACATCAGATATTTAAATCCTCGAGACATGGTAATTCGATCTGATGGGAAACCTCAGTTGACCTTTCTGCCCTCAATTACTCCTGTGGCGTTCATGTTGAGATTCTTGGAGTGGAACCTGTCATTAAACTCAATGGACGTCTGACAACGTTTGATTTAACACAGGTTTAATGAGGATTCCAGTTTCAAGCATCACAGACATTGGTCCTTCTGTGAGGAACGCTTCGAATTTTGGCAGAGCACCGGTATTCAGGAGTGAGTTCGAAGCTACACTTTCGGTGCAGAGTCAGGAAACCAAACATGGCAGTTTTCATCACGCTCACAAACACAAATTCTTGAAATGACATCTGCGTGTGAGAGAACAGTATTTGCTCCTGTCATGGCCTGTTTTGGTGAAGACTTGTGAAACATGATCTCGCAGATGTGTGTGAAATGAGACACCATAGATGGATTGCAGATAGGTTCATACTTCGGTCTTCCTCCCTGATAAATCTTCACAACATTCAAAAGATCGTCAGAGCGCAACAATCTGGACATCAATGACTCATGCACATTCGTCCAGCCTGGTCACTGTTGAATTCAGGTGCATTTTCCGACTCGGAAATCGGAGTCTCCCAGGAAAACACTTTTGTCAGAGCCTCGATCGTGTTGCACGGAACCTTCTTGCGAAAGGTGCACCCGAGTTCACGATATTGCACTGGTGCGTATTTGGAGTGCGTGTTCAGCGTTCAGCCTGGTGTCCCCTGGGACTGCGTATAGCGTTTGCGCCTCCTCTCTCGGCCACTGACACCGTGAGCTCGAGATCTGAAGCTTTGGACTCGAACATGGGACTGGTTGAGTTGATGTTCGCGAGACCCCGTCTCAAATTGAGTGCGTGTCTCTGGGCTGCTGCAAACATTCACGTGCAGATCTTGGAACACAATGGTTTGCATTCTCTGGTCCACAAACAGCAAGGGACTTCGAAGAACTTTGTCCAGTCAGTGGGAACCACTGTTACCTTTGCAAAATATGTGAATGTCATTTGCAGAGTGGTTCGTGCGCAAAAGAGAGGTCCACCAAGAAAAAGCGCAAGGCTGCACACGACAGTATTCTCATCCTTTTGGAAAATCCTCATTTTGTTGTGGTTTGCAGTTTTTCGCGCGCAAAGCGCAACATTCCGGGGAGCATCAAGCGCGTGCGGAGCGAACAGAAACGGGGGAGTCCAGAGAAAAACTCCCCTCCTGATCCCTCGGGTATCCAATTTGAAAAATAACCGCAGTTTCTTTGGACACATATTTGTTTTTCTCTCGAAAGCCACCAGGCAGACTTCAGTGGCCCGAGGCTCGGTTTAAACCCTCTATTTACGGAGTTGATAAATCTTCCCTTCAAATGGAAGAGAACGTAACATTGATACTCAGAGGGTACTTAGCCAGCAGGTGCGGGTACTTGAGGACAGGTATCATCTCTTCTTTTTCTGCCCTGTCAGATACCACACAAAACCCACAGGCAAATTTCCGAGTTTCTTTCTGTTTGGAAGGTTCTCCTTGCGTTTGGTTTTTCAAAACGAGTCCCAACACAAACTCATCGCGCAAATTCGACGTCCACACTGTGTGGAGTGTTGCCATACTTGAACGTCCAAATGACCGCTTGTGTACGAATGACACTTGGAGAACGCTTCAGACCATGCATGGTCTGTGGTCAGCCTCTCACAAAAAGACCATCAAAGGTCCGAAGAGTTTTGAATGCTTGCGGCCACTCGCGCAAGGAACTCACGTTCTCAGAGTTTGTCTGCTCGGTGTGTTGGCATGCAGTTTTGCGACGCGAGCGAGTCGGTCGCGTGGACAGGTGCAGGGAGCCCGCCCCCTCTCATTATCCGCCCGAACCTCAAGTATTTACTCTGTGGGAGACAGAGGCTCAAACACGCTCTGAAAAATATGCTGTCATTTCAAAGAAGATTTATGCAATTCTTTACAGTTGGCACTCTGGTTGGATTTTGTTCTGAAGTTTGCCTTTTCCTCTCAAACAAAGGGACAAAGACACTTGTCTTTGACGCGAGGCTGAAAATATTTCAAAAGGTTCGTTGAAATGACAGCAAAGTTTTCAGAGAGAGTTTGCACCATGCAGAAAGCGTCGGCTGTTTTGAGAGTGACACATCTTGTACTTTGCTGAGTGGCATGACGAGTCTCATCTGTCCGACGATAAAGAATATGATTAGCCAAAGTCTCCCACGTTGAATTTTTGAAAGAGGGTTTGGGAGCTTTTGCCGCCGCATTTGGTGCACAGAAGGAGATTAAGGTTCGAATGCGGAGATAACCTGGCATTGAGAAGGCCAGCACAACCTGAACACAAATTGAGGTTCACTTCCCAGAACGCAGACCTCTCTTTGTGAAAAAAAGCACCATAAGGGGAAACCAGGCTTCCAAATTCAAATTCAATTGTTTTTTTGTGCCGAATGCAAAAGGAAATTGAGGTTTCAAGCCCTTTCTGACCAAGTGCAACTCAAAAGTCCAACAAAACACAAAGCATGCAATTTTTACCAAACAATCACTTGCAACAGAACAGCAAGAATAGATCTAAGTACACGAACATGCAGACGGACATGCAGATCTCGGTTCATTTGAAACCAGCCAGGACATTTACTTGTCCTTCTTTGTATTTTGTTGGTGCAGATCCTGCTGTTGTGTGAGTCTGCATGCAGTTGTGTGCTTTAGTGCGTGGCCCATTCATTTTGTGTAGGATTAAAATTTTTCTCACAACCTGCCCCGAACCCAGGTCAGACTAATCTCCGTTGCTTCGCATTCAAGAGGTGCTTTGGCTCACGCCACGGTGCAATTCTCCCCGCTACCTTCGCAATTTCTTTGACTGTCAGTCTTGATCCAACAGTGCTCGAAATCAAGTTTGCTCAAGGAAATATTGCACGATTCAGGAAAGCAGAGAGGCAAGTGTTTTTTTGTGGAATTCTTGTTTTTGTTTAGGCCATGTGGGAATGTTCGTGTTTGGTGTGACAGTGCACGCTTCCGTGCTCGGCCTTTCACCACAAATCATAATCTTCCGTGCCTTGTCACCAAGACCCATCAGCTGCTTCGGTCAATTCGTGAACTCAATAAATCTTACGATAAGCAGACTCTCCGCTACAAAATGACAAGTTATCTTCGTGTGATTTGCAGCACGAAACTTTATTCAGCCTCAAACAACATTGGGCACGACTAGATGAAGAAGAACATGAACATAGCCATCTGGCAACAGGTGCACAGTGAAGAGAAGTCTTTATCTACGTGCAATCTGAACAGGTGTGTGTGTGTGTGTGTGTGTGTGTGTATGTGTGTGTGTACGTGTGTTTTTACTGTTTTGCGTGTGTGTGTGTGTGTGTGTGTGTGCGTGTGTTATGGACGTCAACAGATCACTTGGTCACTGGTGCGACAGATTCAATCGCTGCATGTAGAGGTACGCGTATGCATGTCCAGCGATCGCAGCTGAACAGATTTGTGTGAGTGCTGTATTTCGAACCAATGCAAAGAATCCTTCATATGGGCGCAACTGCCTTCATGTCCAGAAATGTGGTTCAGACGAGTACATGGCACAGGAAACAACTTCGCATGCAGTGTTCTTTGTCGAGACTGTTGCCAACTCTTCTGCTTGACAAATCAAGACTGCTGCAGATGCAGAGCCTTTTTCTTGTGATTTGTGAAGGAACACAGCCCGGAGATGAGATCGCAGGAGAGGGATGTGGGGGAGGGGCATCGGGCCGACAGATACTCAGGAATCTCGGAGAGGGTGGGAGGCCTCCACACCGACCACGGCCTGGCTTTTCTTCTGATCTCCAGCACGATGTAATCTGAGGAGTGTCTGAGAAAATGAAGAAAAAGAAACAATTTGCATTGTTCGTCCATCTTGACAAGCTGGCTTTATTGGCAAAGAGGTTCAAAGATCTACACGTTGCCTGATGTTCTGCGGTGCTGGGCGAACTTGCAGTGTTCGCGCCAACGTGCCACAGAGGTGACAGTCTCGCACTGACCTGATGGCGTTGGCGACGGCGTCGGCGGGCGTCAGCTGCACGTCGCGTCCATTCAGCGTCGCGATGGCGTCGTCTTCGCGTAGCCCCGCGTCGTGCGCCGGTCCGTCTGTCGGAACAGAGATGGCGCTCTGATGTCGCTCGCCTCACAAGATGTTTACACACGCCGAATACGAAGTGTATCGGTGTGTGTGTGTGTGTGTGTGTGTGTGTGTGTGTGTGTGTGTGTGTGTGTGTGTGTGTGTTTCAAGCTTCGGAAAGAATAGACAGCCCCACCTCCCCCGGTGGGGGGTCTGATGGTAATACCAGGCTAGGTCCCACCTGGAGTCCGGCTGCGTGCCTGTTCCCCCCTCCCCAAACCCTAACTCCCAGTACCGTAAGTGCGTGTTCTTGTTCTGATTTTGGAACGTCTTACAGTCGATCAAGGCCATTTCGATTTCAAACTGGAATTTTGGATCCAGACCGCAACACTTTTGTTGCTGCTCCACCAAGGGTGGAATTACAGATCTGCCAGTGAATCGGGCGTGTACTCACTGGGCTGTATTGAGCAGACGGTGACCGGTCCAGGGCCCGTCACCGAGAAGCCGAAGCCTCCGTCCGCGCCTCTTCGCACCACCAACTGAAACGCAGGAGGGAAAACTGCATTTTAAGGGAAGAATCAATTGATGACAATTGAACGTCAACTGGAATAGAGTCGGCTTTCTGGGGCCTTACCTTGGAAAGTTTCTTGTTTGGCTCGTGTGTTGTGTGGCACTGATGGGCGGAGAATTGCACAAGACGATGATCGTGGTTGTGAAGTTGGGAGTCAGGTCCGTTCAGATGACTAGAGTGAAGGGTTCCGTCAGAACGCATTGAGCGCGTCAACATGTCCGTGCACAACGTCCTCGAGACTGACTCGTGTCCCGTGTGGTGCATTTCACACTGTGAATCCAGATTGTCAAGTCTCAGTTCCAGATTCTTGTGGGGTTTGTGAAGATGCCTCGGTGTGCTGGTATAGATGTGGGGAGCTCTATTCACGGAAGACTCTGGCTGAACGTCTTCTGGAGGAGAACTGCAGTCACTGGTTCCGCGACTCGACGGGTTGACCTTCAGATGTTTGTTTCTGCCGATGTCCTCGGCAAGCAGAAAGTACCAGCCCTCTATGATCTGAAAGACAAACCCGAGAGTCTTCAGTATGAATGGATGGTTTGCACGTGCAGTGTCAAGTTGATCCATCCCAACAAGTAACACGGACGATGTCATTGGAGGAAACCGCAAATAGACCAAAAATTGCGTGCATGGTGGTTGTTCTTTGTACACGTTCTTGATTCTGTGAGTGCTGACCTTGTATTTGTTCTCGAGATGTTTGATGCCAAAAGAAGTGCAGCCGAGAAAGTCGCTGACGGCTCCATGGTCGTTGCTGCTGCCGCTGCCAGAGCGTCGCTCCCCGTCCCGACCCTCCGGGGTCCCCGCCCCGCCGCCGCCCCCGCCCCCGGGACGCCGGTTCCAGATGGAGATGAGCAGCCGCTTCTGGGCGTCGCCTTCCAACAACTCGCTGCAAAAATAACCGTGCAAAATGACAATTAGACACGCTAACAGTTTTGCATCGTCACCCAAAACGTCACCAGGTGGTCAATAAGCCCCTGGGCCTCGCGGTGATTTGAAGTTTTTCCGGTTGCTCATTCCGTTTTCTTTCACATTTTCATGAAATTGACCTTCTACCACACACAAGAAAAGATTGTGCCCTTTACTTTTGACCCATCAAGTGCACAGTGACATGTTTGGTGCTGTACTTACAAGGAAAATTTCTCGTCAAACGTTGGGTAATCTGTGTCGCGCACGACCTTCGTCTTGCACTTGGTTCGCTTGTGACGGTCCGGTGCCACAGAAACCTGCCAAAATTAAGAGATATGTCACAAGCTGTCGTTTTGCGAAAATTGCAATTGGATGTTGAAAAAGTCACGTTGCAGCGGGCATCCAAAAATGAAACACAGATCCTGGAAAAGTCGGCACGTAGAGGTGAATGGGTGTGTGGGTGTGGGAGGGTGGCGCTTTCAGTTGGACGCAGAAATGCTTGACAATAATTTCGAAGCTTACTCGAACGTAGGCACTGCACGGAATTCCTTGTGGTGAAGCCAAGTGTCGAGCCTGGATGACTGAAAGAAATAAAGTATTTTTGTGACGCACATTTTCAAAAATGTGAAGTAAGTTTGAGGACGCACGTGCACTTTTCTCCCCACCAACAAACGACCGACGTTGGTGCGCAACAAAAGCATCCAAATTCAACTTCAAATTCAAATTAGGCGTTGCAAATGTTCACAAAAGATCCAAATGGCGAGTTTGCTTGAGGAAATCGTTGAACGTTTGGGATTCTCATTGTGTGCGTCTGTTTGCATTGGTTCCGCAAGATGCGGTGTTCTCAGTTGCACCCATTTGTTGTGCTCAATGAACTAATGGGGATTATAACACATCTCGCTCTTCTGGAAGGGAGGTTCAATTCGAGTTTGAAAGTTTTACGCAGTTTCTTGTCATTCCATTGCAAGCGCGCAAACTCCCAGTGCACTTGTTTGCGTGCTGCGCTCTCTGGACGGACAACTTGGATCGAGCTACCGACATATGGAAACCTGTCGGCTTTGAATGGAGTTTCATCAGTGTCTCCACAATTGCACACAACTATCGCGTGATTTTCAATCATTAAATGGCCATAAAGCGCAAAGCAAAGGTGTGTAATGTTGAAGTACATCAGATACCGACCAGTATTACAGCCTCACATGGTTTGTTAGCCCAATTCACACAGGAAAGAGAAATGCCTGAGGACGCAACCAGGGGTTGCGGAAAACTGCGTTGCTGCTCTTTTGTACTCAATTGGGCTGTTTTTGAACGAACTTCAACTGTCAACTGTCTCTCCCCTCTGTGTTTTCTGACTTTGTTTCTGCAGACCTTTGTTTCTGTCAGGTCGGATTTGCTCCATTCTCTCAACACTGAATCCAGGATTGGACAAGCAAAATTCGAGACTCAGAGTAGACGAAGACATTGAGGCACGAGAGATACGAGCATTGTCGAGCCAAAAAGTAACAGTTGTCGTCCGTACATATATATGTCCGACCGTCAGACAAAAAGCTTTCAATGACACCAATTTCGAGCAACAATTGCGTGGTGGAGAAAAAAGTTAATCAGAATTGATTGCAAAGAAACGGTCGCGCCCATCATTGACCAACTACTCATTGTCTTTAATTGTACCAGGCAAATGGATTGTGTACTTACTGTGTACTGTCAACAAGCCGCAGTTCTTGTAAACAGCTATCTTCAATTGACCTGGAAAAATTATCAACTGTAATAAATCAGAGTGAAGATCAAAAAAGAGAAAAGAAAGCAACAAAAGTCTGGAGAGTATGTTTTTCGTTCAGATCGCAAAGTTTTGATGTAGGGACTCGCTCATTATCTCCAGAGATATATGTCCCCTGAGACGACAAAAGTTCAAACAGGTTGAAAAACACTTCTGCCAAAGGATCGTGTAGTTAAATTGTCAAACTTGACAGCAAGTGACAAGAAGCCTGTAACTCACTGTGTACTGACTGAAACTCACAACCTTCAATTTCCCAAACAAATCCGAAAATTCGTGTGACACAGTTCCACAAGTTGCTTTCGCAATTTGTAGTTTTGGACACATTCAAAAGAAAAGGAATTTAACCCAAACCGTTAATTTGTGATTTGGGGACGACACTCTCAAGACTTTCTGGGGATGTCTTTCTTGACAATCGGGAATCAAGTGACCTTTTTTCGCTTTGAGTGTGGGTGGCTGCTCAATAGCCATGCAACTGATTCGATCATCTGTCAAGTGGAAAAAGTTGGCTTCAGGTGTAATGAGCTGGAAACGAGGAAAAAGCCGTTTTCAACACGTTGGTGGCTTATGGACCTCTGCATTCGTGGGATGCGCTGTAAAACACAGCCCCTTGATGCGGAAGGGTGTGTCACCAAGGCACCATGGCATACTGAACAAATTGCTCAAGCACAGACGTTTTGATTTCCATTTAATTAGTCTTGTGATTTGACTGAAACCAGAATGTCATGTCATGAGTACTTTCGCACACTGTTCGGATCTACCATGCAGAAATTGTCTCTTTTTGGCAGTGCAAGTAAGTGCACACCTGACTCCGTTTTCATCTCGGAACACACAGGCTGAAAGCGTCGAGGGATGAGCATGGGGAGACTTTGTGTGGTTTTGTGTGGAGGTCCCTGTGGAGCCTCGCATCTCACCTCCGCTCCTCATCTGTTTCACACCCAACAACACCACGTCAGGGTGCTTGTCACAGATGATGGTCGAAACTCAGCGGATCTATGGAAGGGGGTGGACTGAGGTTTGACGAAGTATTAATTCTTTGATCAGAACAGGTCACCGTATCTGCAGGCACATGTTCAAGTGACATGTTCAAGTGTTCTTTCATTGAACAGGACCAACGTGCTTCTTACCAGACGAGTGGTAACGATCCCTTGGATTGAAGCACAAGAACACACTCTTTCAAATTCAAAAACCACTTGCGCTGGATATTTGTGACACAAATGATCTCTCTCTGTATCCGCATTGGATTCTCCAATGTCATCATCCTTCTTCTCTGTTGCCAAGTGATTCTCAAGCTTGTATGACAAAACACTTCCATTGAAAGGAATCTTTGTAGCGCAGAGAAACTTGAACATTTCTCCCTTCAGTGTTAATGGGGTGAACGAGTCTCGAACAAAACAAGTGAGGCACCCGAAGCCTCCTTGAAAGAACACAGTTCAGAACATTCAAATCATAGGTGCTGTACTCGCAAGTGAAGTTTTTGGGCAGACACAAAATATGAGGGTTACATTCCGCAGCAGGGAACCATATTCAGGAAAATGTTTGAATATTAACTTGTGTCCACCTCCCACATCATTGAGGAGAAAGGTGACTGACCTTCTGACCAGTTCTTCATTCATCAAGGAGGTTTTGAATGTTGTTAGATTTTGATGACAAAAATGTATTCAGACACAAGTTTAAATCTTCTCAACTCTCGGTTTAACATTTTCGTCTGTGGAAAAACAATTTCTCACAGGGCGCATGTGTGAGCTGAAATTCTCAGGACAATCCTTTTCAAGAAGTCCGTGTGGACAGAAAGAGAGGAAGACGGAGCTTGACTCAGTACTCACCGTAGTAAGGTTGGTACATGTTCCTGGTGAGTGCGGACTCTGCGGATTGAGTGAGTCCTTTCTCCCTCATCTCGAGGAACTGAACCGTCTTCCCTCGGCTCCTGACCGGGGAACCACCGGGACTGCAGCGGCTCTGCGGACTGCTGCTGAGGTCGTCCAGCCTCAGCTCCCCGTCGTCTCGCCACAGCTCCGCGCTGCTGTTGCTGCTGTGAGGTCCTCCGCTGCTTCTCTCCCTCGTCTCCTCGCTCAGGATGTCTCCAGGTCCAAAGAGCCTGCAGTCCGGGATGTGCTTCCGAGCTGCTGCAGTTGCTTCGTTTTGGCCACGGAACTCGTGGTTTTGGTTGTGCCGCAACGGAAGCATGTGATCCCAATGACGAAACTCCATGTTTGCTTGCAAAAATTGAAAATGTTCATGCACAAAAATGTGTGTTTCGTTGCGTCACCAGCTGAATTCTGACACCTCGACTTGTGTTTGTGCTTGCCCACCAGTGCTCAGAATGAATTGTCTGCAAACGTCAGGCTGGAACATGCACTGCACATTTTGAAGCCAAAATGGTTGCATTTTTTTTCCGTTTGAATGAAAAGAAATTCCGGGTTCAGTACGAACCATTCATTTTCAACTTCATGAAAACTCACTTATCGTTCTCAATGTAAGTGACAAAGAAAGAAACCACAATCTAAATCCCAATTTAATTCCACCTCCTTGCTGCTTTGATTCAAATGCACCTCGAGCAGTTTCCACATTTCTTCCCAAATAGCTCCACTCGTTTGAAACACAAAGGTGTGATTTACCAAGTCCGAGTTCAAATTAGCATTTTGCATTCCAATTAGTGGTCCAGTGTGAGTGTGACACGCCGCTTGTGTTCTCTCTGCTGCCAGGCTGTTCCTGAATGTCAAGTCCCTGATACATGCCTCATGGAAAACAAATACAATGAGTTGTTAGCCAACATTCTCCGTTGGCATTTGGCAATGTCACTCAGATTTGTCAGCAGTTCGTCCATTTGTGAAAAACTCGGCGTAAGTTGCTCATGGAATTGACGTCAGTCTTGTTGTCTTCAGGGCATGTCGTTTCTCTGCTGTTGTTCCGATCTCTCCGCGGTATTTTCGGGATGTGTCACCGATCACACAGAAAGTTATGGCCCGACGCACGATCCAAACTGATAACTGAAAGAATTGCTTTCCATTCAGACAATACAACTGCAATAAAATTATGACACTTGACTGATTGTTTCTTGGCGTGCTGTGTTCTCCTGGTGTTGCACTGTCCGAACGAGTGCTGCTCGTTGGGATGCTGAAGGCGCAATGCCCAGGTGTATCAGAGGCAGGCTTTGTGTGGAGATGCCTGCCACTCATTCACATTGCATTTATGTCGGGATGTTCTTTCACCTTACAACCACGCACAGCCGCTCAGACCAGCAAATCACACAATTTTACACCTGACTGCCCCGGGGCCCTGCTGTCCCTATGTGCAGAGCGACCAAATACTCCTGAATGCATCGCACGCAGCGTCTTAACCACTCAAACATTAAAAAATTGGCAGTTCGCTTTGTGTGTTTGGTTTCTTTTCCCATGCAGGCAGGGAAAACATGCCTCAACCCATCCGCGGATCCACACTGGAAACTCACATTGATCAACAAGTTTGGATGAAATTCCAAGCCACATACATTTGTGCCTTGCTTTTCTCGAGCTGTTGTGTGACACCAAAATATTTCAATTTGAGACATGCATAATTTTGACAAGCTCTTCCATGTCACCAGCAAGGAGAAATACTTTTCTCTATTTTCCTGAGTGCAATTCGGATCCTATGAGGAACGTAGCAGCACAATGTGGAGAACCAAGACATTTCAATGGACAGTTTTATCCAATTTGTGAAGTGTCACTCTGCACGAGTGTTTCGAGTCTGGATCTCCCACAGCGCACTCACATTGCGAGCCGAACTTCACTTCAATGCAGAAACCCCGTGGGAGCGCAGTTTTGTAACGCAAACCCCTTCTCAAATGGAGCGGGGGTAATTAGTGGTGTGATGGTGGGTAAATTGAAATCACTGGTCCATAGGTCACGTCTCAGACCTTCCGAGTGGAAACATAGTTTCCAATCTGTGCTGTTGGGTGGGGCCCATTCAGATGAACGGTGCCTTCGTGAAATCTGTGCGATGGTCTTTCAGGGAAAGAGCACTATGTGGTTGAAACCCAAAATTATATTTTGAACATGGCATCTCGGCCAGAATATCCCGTGTCCCATTCCGTCATATCCCATCACACCCATCCCAGTCCAGGGAGTCCACACCCCATTTGCACAAGGGGGTGCGCCCCCCACCCCAAGAACATCGCCCTCGCAGTTAACTCAAGCACTGCTTCTTGTTTTCCTACAGTGTCATGAAACGAGGGTCGTCGAAATTCACGCACTCTACTTCATGTTTTCAGTTTTACAAAGATGAGCTGTCATCAGAATTGAAGAGAGCGTACAAATATTTGTTGCGACATTTATCTTCCACAAATATGGAACAAATGGAATGTTTCCAAAAAAATACAATCGTCACTTTCATAGGAGAAACGAAGTTCAGGTGCATCTCCGAAGAAAAACAATCTCTCAGACTCAGACTGTCCGAGAAATTGTCCACCTATTTGTGCGTTACAGTGAAAGTGGCAATGTGTGGTAATGTGCATGCTTTTGGAAAAAAGGTTGTGCTCGATGCCAAAAAGATGTCCACTCTGCCGTGCAGACAAGTATCCCTGAGATTTTGATTTCGTTTGCACTCTACACGCTGGCCCCAGGCCATAACAAGGTGTGTGTGCCTTTGGGTCCAGGGTCTTTTCTCGGTTTTGAGTTGTGGTCAAATACAGCTCTGTGTGGCTGCCATAGATTTGCAGGCCTCATGCGTGGTCAGAGCTTTTGATTTCAACACTCCAGCTGTTGAATCCATGTTGCATGGTTCGCGGGACCCAGCAACCGAGGCTCATGCATGCAGAATGAACCACGAGCGCAAACTCTGATTGATGCTTTCACAAACACTTAAATTTGCCACAGACCACAAGAAAACAGGTTCTCTGCGCATCTTCCTCAGCAGGAAGAATCAACCATGGCACTTTCTGCTCACTCTCACGGAACATTGTACTCCCAACTCACTTTTTTGCACGGGCAACGGTCGTTCGCTGGTACAAGTGTGTCTTGACAGGAGACACGGGGTCAAGACCCTGGATTTGTAAATTTGGTCATTTGAGTGTTAAATTAGCGGGTACTATTTCACACCCTGGGTCGCAGTGGGCTGATGCGTGATGTTTTTTCAACAACTGTTGACCAGAGCTCGCGACGTTCGAAATGTTTTCGTAGCCAAAGATTTTGTTGAGCAGAATTGGTCCGTGCACACGTGAAAGAATTTCTCGCTCACTTTTTTTTCTCACACAGAAATCAAGTTACAAAATTTGTCCTGGACTTGTTTGTTTCACAAAGTGTGAAATCCAAAGCGTACGTGAAGAAATTTGCATGCAAGAACGTGGTCTTGTCAAACTAAGAATCTATAGGTCCTCACAGGTTGATTCTGAGCCCTTTTGATGTCTTGGTATGCCGGCTTGGCCCCAAGGAAAGCTTTGGGAAATGAACATATCAAAGATTAGTTGTAAGTCGTAGTGACGTGTGTGCCTTGGGCAACAGCGATGGGCGCGCAAGATATGACTTGTACCTGAGACTTACATTTGCTCACGGGAAAACATAACCCAAGGGAAGCCACATCTCTTCGAGTTGGGGACCATCGCAAGGGCTTTTTGCAGTCTCCCAGTCGTGCTTTTCAGAAGCCAGAACCTTGTCGGTCAGAACTCCGTCCACAGATCTGCATCTCGACGCGATTTCAACTGGTAGAAACATTCAAATACAGTCATTAAGTCTCATTTGAATGCATTTTTACAGATCCGAGATCCCAATCGCATGAAATTTACTGCCCATAAACGTGCTCCCCATATAATTCAACACAGACATGCAGCAACGATAATCTTCGTCCTGATCTTGTTGCCTGACCGTCCAGAAATGAATTGTTCTGTGTGGTCGTGAAGTCTTTTGAGCACCATGAGACGCAGATCAGCGGATGGAAGAAAAACTTGCGTGAAGATGTAATTGTCATTCTTTTTTCGGAGTGAGAGTGCAAGCAAGCAAGAGAGGGCAAACGAGATAGTCTGTCTGTCTGTCTGTCTGTCTGTCTGTCTGTCTGTCTGTCTGTCTGTCTGTCTGTCTGTCTGTCTGTCTGTCTGTCTGTCTGTCTGTCTGTCTGTCTGTCTGT
>JAAUXT010075898.1_pt1 | contig 20103 bp, 18 predicted proteins | sample 7278171 | NCBI WGS metagenome assembly JAAUXT01 (sample SAMN14350112, study PRJNA611818) | marine sediment metagenome | isolation source: surface marine sediment (1.8m) | place: French Polynesia: Moorea | collected 2018-08 | reverse complement strand
GAGATGACCGATTTGGCCGTAAATTGCACAGTCATTTAACTGTTTCTTACGCAATGTTGACAACAACAGTGATCATGAAGATTCCACGAATTAAATGATAGAACCTCGTACGTACGAGCACAAGAAACGTTTCAGTCTGCGGTTTGAGATCAACTCAGGGTGATTTAATGGGGCCGCGGAAGAACTGACCTTCGCATTATGCCGAGTACTAATCAGTTGCTGGGCTGAGTGCTTTGTGAGGTTGGTGGTACATTTGTTTTGTGTTTAGATAAGTAGTGAATGTTTGAGTTGTTTGCAACAATCGAGGCTCGGTTACGCTTTCGAGACGTCGTTGTCTAAACACAAATCTGCCACAGAAACGCGACGGAAGAACTTGCAGTCCAGTTTCTGTTTGGTGTGTCAGATTTACCTGTTGGTGTGGGGCTGCCAAGACTTCCACATCAGCGTACTCGGACGCATTTGAGTTTTGTATCTCAGTAGTAGTAATCCACTCTCTCTTCAACACTTTCTGCAAGACAAGACTGCCCAGCGTTGGTCCCACACCTTTCACACTGCAAGTTTTACGTGGGGAATAGCCGACTTGGGCTTGGTTTCTTTCTCATGCTGTGTTTAAATCTTTTGGGGATTCCATTCCCTGCATTTTTCTTTCGTGATGTACGCATGCTAATTGCGCGTCTGTTTCCCCCACGAGAAACGCCCACTCGAACACTTGCTACAAGCCTGTACAAGCAGTCGTCATTGCCCCCTGTGAAAACCCACCCTTGAAGAACTTTTGTAGATTGCGCTCTTGGAAATGTGTTCTTGTTTCCTCGCGAGTATGTGTTGAAGAAATGCGCACCGTCACATCACAATCAAAGTAACCTTTTCTTTGTTCCCCAGAACATGTTCTGTTCAAAATGTTGGTTCAAGGCCTCAACTGCCACAGAAAAGGCCCCCCTCATGATTGGCAGCAGTGCATTAGCAGAAGGCAACCTCAAAAGCCCATGTCAGAGGCTTCAGCATCTTGGGCAGTGGTGGCATCTGACAATCATTGGCATCTGAGGCAATGGAATTGGTAGTTGCACATCTTGAAGCATCTACACAAAAGGCAGCTCAGCAACTAAATGCTACAATTGGTGGTGTGTGTGGGGTGTCAACATCTGGCAGCAGTCTTGGAGAGCAGTTTGACTGGCCCACAGGATTTTATATGTTGATTTTCTGCTTCATGCATGATCAAAGAGGAATGGATTGCTTCTTGGCAGTTGAACACATTCAGTTGATGCCTTGTTGTTTTGTCTTGTTATTGCATGCGTGCGTATCGAAGGTGTGTGTACAAAGATTTTGGCGCGTGTTGCCTCACCTCGGTTGAATTGTTTCAAGTGATTTGCAAAATACAGCCGTAAGGTTTGAACTGGCACTGAGCGGCATTGGACAATGACCAGGACGTGACACCGCATTCTTTTCAGGAACAGCTTGAAAGGACCCAAAGAAACCCACTGACCACTTGGTGCTCTGGGGTGCAACATGAGACCGAGCTCGGGCGGCCCCCGTACACGGATCCTGGATCCGCTCGACAGGGATTTGATCGTTTGCACAAGATCAGTCAAAGGTGCCTTTGATCACCTTCTTTTTGATAAGTTTCATGAAATTGTCACCAAAAACGCAGCCGGAGAGTTCAGGATGCCCCTGCTTCCAACATGCGTGTGGATGCATGTCGAAAATCGAGACGAGCAGGACACACCGTGGCACAGGTTTGTTTGTATCGAGAACAAAACATCGTATTGATTGACGATTCGTGTCCTTCTGTGAATTGCAGTGATGGCAACTCGCGGAGCCTTTGATCGTGCAACACTGCAGGCATTTAACTTTCACCAAGGCTATTCAGATGCAGTCATTGCAGGCTTTGCGTGTGTTGTGACAACCACAATTCCACCTTCGGTGTCTCGGCGAACGATGGTCCAGTTCTTTTCGCAGATTTCTGTAGAAAGTAGGGTCGACCGTGAGCAGACTCACAACAAACCAAACCAGATTTATCCACACGATGTGTCCAAGCTGACCTCAACTGTCCGACAAGTTGGGGTCCGTTCTCGCTGGTCTTTTATCTGGCTCTCGCGGATCTGAGGTCTTCGGAACCAAAATCAAGTTTGTGGAGAAGGTTCCTTCGTGACTGTCAAAAGGATCCGTTGCCTTTAAAAATCTCAAAATGGCCGGGGGTCATTTCATCTCCAGAAGATCACAAGTGTACTGATACATACTGATACTGGGTGTGTACCTGTTCGATTTCTACAGCGAAGGCATTCAGCTGCAGCCTTCAGTCGGATTGGGTGCACCACAGGTTCCTTACCTTGCCGCTGGGCGCGTTCTCGTTTTCTTGCTGTTTTGAAAAATGAAACCGAGATTGACTGCTCGGGCTAACATAAAGAGGTCATCGCAACGTTTGCGAACATTATCGACACAGATTCTGTCAATTCATGCTTTTACCGTTTTGATCTGATCGAGAAGCGTCGATCTTCATGTGTTGCATTTGAAAGTGCAGCTGTTAACAGTGTTGTTTTGGTACTCATGGAAAGAGAGATACTCGGAAGTAGTCTTGGCTTGGCACTAAGGAATGGGAGGTCTTCCTCGCAGGTTTTGCTCTGTTGAGCTTCTCTCATTGCCGTTACTTGCGATGAGATAGCAAGTTTCGCGGAGAATGAGACCCAGGTTACCTGGCTGTGCAGCACACTCCCGAAGAAGATGGAAAGACCTTGCGGGAAATTTCTTTGACCTGAATCGAACCAAGCTGTAGTTCGGGAAAAAAACATTGGTCAGCGAAAATCTCGATGCAGCCATACTTTCTGGTAAAAGCCATTTGCAATCTCAAGAACAAAGGGTTTGGTCGTCTATGATGTTGCGACATCTTTGCTTGGAATCTTGACACCTTTCACCGAAGCAGCGTTTTGATTGTGGCTGGGTTTCCAAGTCGTTTTGAAGGCGGGCCACAAGGAAAGAGATCTCAGTCTCGGACGAACAGCGTGCCGAGAGAGGAACAGTGGTGGGTTGATTTCCTTGCTGGCAAGATCTACCAAGAAAGAGGGAGAGAAAACCTCGGTTGCATTCATTATCTGTCGGCCGAGCCCAGATGGGAGGCCACTCGAGCCAAATGGCTCCCATTTTCATGTACTTCCCGATGTTTTTTTGTGATCCACGATAAAGTGCCGATAACTTCAAATGTTCTGGAAAGAATACAAATATATTCTGAATAAACCAGGCTCAAAGGAAATACTCTGCTTTGAAAGTTCTGAGGAAGGGGCGGGCATGGCACGAAATGAAGCTTTAGTTGCCGTCGTGGCACAAGCTGTCAGTCTATGCAGTCTTCATCTGGATTCCAGCAAGTCCAGACACATCCAGCTTTCATGAACAAGAGTTCGGGAACACTTCCCTTTCAGATTGGCACACCTCCGTCTGTGTTTGTTTCGAAGTTGTTCTCTTGACTCTCGCACGAGGTTCTCTTGACGATCCACGGCAGTTTCGGTGAGCAAATTGAAACCATTAGGGAGGTTTCGGTGCCAAACGTGTGACGTGCATCGCATCACGTGCGACGTGTGACGCGGCGTTTTCTGGTTGCACGTCGCACGTAAGATGTGAAGTGTAAAGTGAGGTTTCGGTGTCAAACGTGTGATGTGGACGGCCAACGCAGGATTATGCGTTGCAATGGGTAGAAGCTGTACCTTTCAGCTGCTTTGTTGTTGTTTTTTGTGCAGCTTCAGATGCTGAACAGGGTGGCAGTTTTCGTCTCGGCGCTTCGATTTTGAGTAAGTATGCTGGCTGGGATATGTATTCAGCTAAATATTTGAGGCAGTTTTGTGAAGGAATACTTGGAGGATGTGCAGGCCAAAAATTGGAAGGATTTGTTCAGAAATGGTGGAGAATCGCAAAGATTTGTGTCGTAAATGTGAACCAACATGGCGCTCGGATGTAGATCTACATGCAGACGCCAGTTTTGACAGCCAGTTTTGACATCATTGTGTTCTTGTTTGTCAGTTCGGTGCTTATCCTGCATGCTCAGCGTGTCGTATCGGTGTGTGAGACTCCCGGAGGAAGCTGCACCACGCGGGTGTGCCATCTTCCGAGGGTGAGTTGTCAGGGAAAAACACAAAAGATACGCACTTTTGTGATAGATGTAGCTGTTCTCCGCAGGAATAAAGTACGAAATGCTTGGATGAGTGGCAAGTGTGCAGAGCGGCAGCCAAATGAAAATTACCCAAATTCGAGATTGCAATTTTCTTTTTGCCTTTACAGGAAGGGAGCAGACTACATCCAGTGGCGATCATCCGTGCTGCAACGTTTCCTGTCGACTTTGTCATCAGCAAGGTTTCATCTGTGTGAGTAACGGAGTACAGTCTTGTTGTGGTACAAGGAGAGCAGTGTTCAACAAGAAGAGCCGCTTTACTTCGGGTGCGTGTCGCCTCTTGTCAGCATTCTAGTTTTCGTGTATGTTCGACATTATGCTCAAAACTGAGGAAATTTTTTCTGGAATTAAGTTGTAAGGTCCACACATGTGAAGGATTAACTGTCTTGGCACACGTGTTGGGATTTGAAATTTAAAAAGAAAAGTTTTACTTTGACAGGGAGAAGACGTTTCCGCAACAGCATCAACACAAGCAGATCATCGCTTTGGACGTCGCTTCAACAGTCACGTTTCCGGGACAGCGTCATCACAACAAGATTTTGTCATCGCTTCTGGCATCGCTTCAACAGTCACGTAAATCAATGGTATGTTTGCCATTAAGCCTGTCCAGAGTTTCGACAAGGGGTCTGAGTACGTGATGTACAACAGGGAGAATCTCCTGGATTGCCCCATCGATGGGTTCATGTTTGCAGGCGATTTGTGCAGTGAGTGCAAGGCACATCATCTACAGAAGTCATTTGTATCACATGCTCTCGCATGTGTACAAGGGTCTGGCATTTTTTGGTGACAATCGTGCTGAAAGTTTCCGTCTTGGGGTGTGCCAATTTATTTTGGAGAACAAGTCTGAAATGTTGTCAGAGACTCATGACCATATGGCTTCAAGACCAGGGGTGAAATTTGTGACACAGTACGCAAAGGCCATGCAAGCAAAGTACTTTCGGTGCGATGAGTTATTCCTGCACTGTGCTGCAAGGTTCTTGAATCAACACATCAGAGTGTTCTTCAAGGACTCAGTTTGGACAACTGTGTTCTCCGGGCATGAAGCATATGTATCAGTGAACTTGGCAGCTGTTGGTGTTGACTCATTTGCATTGTTGAAGCCTGAAACAGATGACTTGACTTTGGACAAAGTGATTGGTACAATTGTGTACAAATCTGATGTGCCTTCTGAGGACGTCGGCAGCACATGTGTTTCGTCTGACGTTGAATCTCGCAACACTGATGATTGCGATGCTGGTGAGCAGGTGTGCGATGCATCTATGCACTCTTCTGACTGTGAGGACAGTGAACAGGTGTGCGAGGAGGGAAACTCTGCTGCTGTGTCTGAACTTGTATCTCGATCGTCCGTATACCCGAACAAAAAATTTCACGGTGTTCGGAAACTGGTTGTCGAACTTGAGAAGTGTGCAAAGTCTGTACTCTACCCTGGCCACATGTTCAAAAGTGACCGATTTTGTCTCTTGCGCATTCAGAAATATTCAAAGTCACTTTTGTTTCCTGAACGTGTTTTCTGTAGTGAAAGCCAGTTGCTCAAACGTGTCGTGAAGAAAACAAAGGCTAAGAAATTCAAGTGCGCGACATGCAGCAAAGGTTTGGACACCCGAGGCCAGGTGAAATATCATTGTGAAGTGGATCATGGCCAGTTTCCTTGTCGTGAAACGTACTGTCCATCTATGTTCAAGTCCAAGGGTGCCAGAACGCAACATGAACACGTGCATGACAGGAAAAGCAGGACATGTGTTACTTGTGGTTGTGTCTTCGAGCACAGATTTGCTCTGCGGCGTCATGTAGTCCTGCACTCTATCAGTCGACCTCATCGTTGCAAGCAATGCAAGTTGCAGTACAAACGCAAGCAAGATTTGGCCGAGCATGTGAGGACTAAGCACAAGTCAAAGATGTTCCATTGCTCACAGTGCTCATTCAGTCATACCAGTGTGCGCCAGGTGAAACAACATGCCTTCTCGCACACTCCCAAATCTCTTGTGTGCGACAAGTGTGGTGACTGGTTCACCTTCCCATCTCAAATGTCCAAGCATTCTAAGTCTTGCATGTAATTTCAGATGCCACAAGTCAAAAACTCAACCAAGCATCTACTGAACTCTGTGTCCCGACGGGGAAAGCCGTGTGTCTGCATGTCACGACTTGATGTGTGGGCGTGTGCAAAATGTCCTTTTGGATGTCTCAATTTTGCTGAGTGGTATCAACACGTACAGAACACTCAGACAGTGGGGAATCTCAGCTGAAATTTGTGTGCAATGCTTGCTCGAAGCAGGACACAGTGTTCGTCACCCAGGTGCGCTCTGAAATGAAGCAGCACGTTGTTGATGTACATCGCATGAACCCTTGTTCGCATACAAACTGTTTGCGTGTGTTTCTCACAGTTGCTGGTAGAGCCAGCCACGAACTTTTGTGCCACAAAGAAATTGTGATACAGTGACGTGATCCAGATACACTGCAGGAATAACGGAGTTTTGTACTTGCCTACATATTTACATCCGAACTTTTGTGTCTGTTCGCAGGACGCAGGCGTTTATTGTTATACTGACTCACAGGTACACAGAGAGTTGTGTTTCTTTGCACACTTTGCTGTTTGTTTGTTGCGTATTGCATTCTGTTTGTTATCTGGAAATGGACCACAACTTTGACCTGAACAATCTTCCAAACATTCAGCCGTACAGTTCTCCAGGTTTTGCTTTGACGACGTTCGACAACAAATTGGAAATGGTATGCGCGGCTTACTTTCAAGCATGTAGCATTCTGTATGACTTCATCAAACGTGAAGGCCAGAGGCCTTCTGAGACACTGTTTCAATTCACTGAACAAATCTGTAAAGCGCAGGAGTGCATGGGAATTCACAGACATGTCGAGAAGCTCTTGTTTGCTGCTATGTACGCAAAAACTTATGACATGAACGGTCACTCTTTTGTGGGCGACTTGGATGACGAATAAAAAAATGTTGTCCTTTTGTATCTGAACTAAATGCTTGTTTACTTATTCCTTCAGTTGCGATGTCGGCCGAACAGTATTTCGCCGCAATAGCACTGGCAAAAATGTGCTTGATGCAAGAGACGCTGGAACTCATGTGTGCATACTACTCAGACGTCCTGACAGCCGAGAAGCCATACGAACGATATGAAAAGTTTGACGTAGATATGTTTACTGATGAGCAATGTCGTGTTCTGTTCAGATTTGACTGTGACCACTTGATGGAACTCACAGAATTGCTGTGTATGCCTGAATACACAGCACACAATTCACTCCAGTGGACTCCTCTTGAAGGTACAGCTCTGCTTTGGAGAAGGCTGTCATGTCCAGGGCGTTTGGAAGATCTCGCTCCTCACTTTGGCAGGCCGAAGAGTCAGTGCAGTCTCATCTTCAACAGCATGCTTGCTGACATACATCATTGCTTCTCCCGTAATGTAGACAACTTGCATCAGCCCTGGTTTGACCCCGAGAAATATGCAGCAGCTGTCCACTGCAAAGGAGCTCCAGTTTCAAATGTATGGGGCTTCATTGATGGCACATTGTGTCACGCATGCAGACCAACTGACAACCAGCGTGAAATGTTCAGTGGCCACAAACGTCGGCATGGAGTAAAATTCCAGCATGTCATGTGCCCAGATGGGATAGTTGTGCATGCGTTTGGACCCTATCCAGGGTCACAACACGATGCTGCGATGTATGGGGTGAGTCAGCTCGATGCAAGCCTTCAAACAGTACATGACTCAGCTGGGGCACAAATGGCAATTTATGGTGATGCTGCGTATCCACTCAGACCGTGGCTGCTCACACCATACCAGGGAAATCTGCTGAACCCTCAACAAAAATTTTTCAACTCCAGCATGAACCCGCTGAGAACTTGTGTTGAGTGGGGTTTTGCAAAATTGTTCATGCACTTCAGCTTTCTGAACTACAGTACTACGCAAATCTCAAGATCCAACTGCAACCCATTGGTCACTACTTAAGCATGGGCACTCTCCTCATGAACTGTCACACCTGTGTGTACGGCTCAGAGACAAGCCAGTTCTTCCATCTTGACCCCCCCCTCTTGACATCTACCTCGCATAATCCTGCAGTGATGCATTGGATTGCGCCGTTGTTCTTGTTGTCTGTTATCTGTTGTTGATAGGAAGCACAAAGTGATGTTTCATCTGAAAAAATATTTATTCACACTACAAGGACCAAAGAGATGTCCACACACGAAAACTATGGGTGATAACCATTTGTTGCTTTTTACATGGAGCCGAGCTGCGCTCATCAGTCTTCAGTTGCCTTTGTCACGTGCAAATAAAAACAACTACTGTGATACATTGACGAAAAGTGAACTGTCTTCACCATGAACAAACTCGGAACACCACGGAGAAGCAACCACAAAGTCCTGTGCAATGCGCTGATGAAGTACAGTATCTGGTGACAGTCACATCACTACCTTCTGACAAAGGGGAAGGAGGGGGAGAGCGCAGCCCCTGAAAGATGAACAAATTCATTGCTGGGTGTGGTCTTGTACATACTCATCGTACTCATCTTCATTGTGCTCCACAAGAATCGCATGCCGTTCATGGCGTGCATGCCACTGCTGTCTCTCAAAAGCGAGATGTTCTTCCTGTAACTTCACCTTGCATTCTTCTAGTGCCAATTTGTGGTTCCTTGTCTCTCGAAGAGTCTCAGTTAGCAGATCGAAATTTGCAGCAGCACTCTTGCGTCCTGTGAACACAACACTCAGTATCAAGTGTGGCAGTTTTACACACACACACACACATACAAACACACAGATCCGAACACTAACTGTTCATGTTGTCACACATACTTCTTTTGGCAACAGGCGTGCGATCACTTGGCCCAGCTTGTGCATCACCCGGGGTCTCGTTTGTGTTCTCCTCAGTGCCATTGTCATCATCAGTTGCAGTTTCAGCAGGGGCAGGTTGTCCTGCATCGTCATTTTCCGTGTCCAGCTCCATGCGAGGTGTCACTGCAAAAAACACTTTATGCCGCTGACACAAACATCAACATTAATCCTGCACCTGCTTTTGGCAAGACAAAAAGAACGCAACACTTCACCTGTGCGTGAAGCCCTCATCGCCATGAGGCGCAGATCACCAGTTTTCTTCTTCAGTTGTTGCTCTTTTTTCTTGGCTGCCTTCAAGGCTTTCAACCTATCGTCAGCATCGCACTTCAATTGACATGCTGTTTCCAGAAGATGAATCTTCGAGTTGTAATCCTCACAGGTACCAGACCTGACGTGAGGCAAAAACAGGCAACACTTATGTGATCATACTTTGCAAGCCCCCTGGATATCCCCCCCCCCACAACCAGAGACAAACAGGATGACATTCACAAACACACGAAATCATACTGACTTGCTCAACATTTTGTTGTTCTTTTTGTTGAAATGCTTCAACAGAAGGTCCACACAATCTTGGCACGTCTGCAGCAGCACTTGGTCAGCACCAGGACGCATTTTCTGAATGGCCTTGTTGGTATTTGTTTCCACTTCGGGCCATTTTGCAGGGTACTGGAATGCATTTAGCACTGTCACCTCTTTCAGAAGAGCAACATCCATATCTCCGTAGAAGTACACCTTCAAACCAACATTCATCCTTCAAATACAATGCACAGATTGGCCCAGAAACACACAAAATGACCATACAAACATAAAATGTACGTTAATCCTACAGTGTTTCAATGTGATGCGCCATGTTGTTGACACTGGATTTGACAGCCCTCACCTCACACACATTTTCCACTTCAAACACAGCTTTTCTGAGCAGCAAATTCATCTGAAGTGACCACAAGACTCACACACACCAAACCTGTACCACGCAACTCACCATTATGCTTTCAACACACTACAAATTCACGCTCAAATTTCTCCCGTGGCAAATCAAAATGCCGCATAAATCGCCGCGTCGCACCAGACAGGAAGTGACATGACGTCACGTATTCTTGTGTAAACCCTGGACGTCACACGTCGCACGTGGCGCGCGCACGTGGCACGGGCTGCACCGAAACCTCCCTATTCTCGGTGGCAGAAGCTCCTCCCGGCGATTCCCTGATGAACGTGAGAAATCGCGCGCGGACCCGTGTTTGCCTAACCCCAGTGTTTGGTAAACACGACTTTGAGTTTCAAGTTTCGTATCCTTACCCCGTACCTGCAGACGGAAGCGGCACGGGTGTTTTTCTTTCGAAATGTTGCTCCTTTTCCTGCAGGGAACGTTTGCGGATTTGTGAAGCTTGTGGTGGAAGATAGTTACGCTGCCAATCATGACATGCCATCTGATTTCCAAGTGCAATGAAAAATGGGGGAGGCAAAACGGTTGTCTGCTGACATGTTACCCCAAAAAGTGGTGGTGTTGCGCAGGAAACTGTAATGTGAATGAAAATTTTGAAGTTTTTGGAATTTGCTTGATGCGTTCTGAAATTGGCGAAACAACTGTCATGACGCAGTGTGAGCTGTTTATTTTGACTGGTTCGTTCCAGTGATCATTGCGCCCCGATCTGACCCGTTTTCTGCGGCGCGAGGAAACATCTCGGCTTCCCTGCCGGGAGAGATGCGATGCGATGTGGAGACAAAACAAACAGCTGTGATACGGCTTCTTCTGAACTTACGAGGATGAAACCAATTCTGAGTGTTTGCATGATCAGAGACGACCAATGTATTTAACCTCTTTGTCTTTTTGCACCTGACAGGAACAATAGGCGACACTCTTGCGTTCTGCCGGAGACCAAAACAAAAACAACAACATTGTTGCCACTGTCAAAACTTGCCTCAAACTCGTCCTTCAAAATAGTTGCCTTGTTCTTGAAGACATTTCCTCCAGCGTTTGGGCCAGGACACAAGCATGCAGTGACGATACTCCAAGGCTGTTATGAGCGAGATTTCATCAGAGACTGCATCTTTCACTGCTTCCAAGGATGGAAACCTGACCCCTCTCAAATTTTTTTTGAGTCTGCTGTACAACCAAAAGTCTGAAGGCACGAGGTCTGGGGAGTATGCAGGATGCGGCAGGCGTGTCCAACCAAGCTGCTGAATGAGTGCCACTGTCAAGTTGGCAGTGTGGCTGGGGGTGTTGTCAAGATGCAAGAATTTCCTTCCCCTGACACTGCAGTGCGGGCATCTCCTTGTGTAGGCAGCATCAAAACGCCTCAAAACAGCTCTAAATGTTTGTTGGTTCACAGTCTGTGGTTGCTGGATGAATTTGTGGTAGATCATGCCCCTGCTGTCGAAGAAAGTCAGGATCATCACCTTGGCAGTTGCAATGGTGCATCGAGGCGTTTGAGGACGGGGCTCACCAGGGCGTAACCACTCCATGCAGTGCACTCTTTTGTCAGGATCCCACACATAAATCCAGGACTCGTCCATTGTGATGGCGTTCTGAAAAACTCGAGGATTCTGACCCTTCAGCCTGGTAAAAAAATTGCACACATCACGCCTGCGTTGTTTGTGTCCATCTGTCAAAACTGAAGGGACAAATGTTGAGCATCTCTTGGTTAACTTCAAGTCCTTCCTCAAAATTCTGGATGGTGGACGTGGGAATGCCTGATTTGACACACATTTCCTTCAAAGTCACTCTCCTGTCTTGCGCCACAAGGTTCTCAATTTTCCGGATATTTGCAGGGGAACGCCCACTCCTGGTCTTGCTGGCTCTTGGTTTGTCAACCATGGTCTCCCTCCCTCCTCGGAATTCACGAATCCACTTGTGAATGCTTGTGTCGCACAGGGTGTTGGTGGGATAAACTGTCTGCAATGCAGCTCGGATTTCCTCAAATGTCCAACCCATTTTGACACAGAAAAAAATGTTAATCCTTTGCTGCAGTTGAGGCGAAATTGCAGTGACTCTCTTCATTGTTCCTGTTTGCCATCAAGCACACGTCCAAAAGAGCGTCTGGGAAGAAGGATAAATGTGACAGGTCTGTCTGACCTCGGCAAAAATAGTCACCCTTAACTGCACCGGTCGGTGCAGCCAAGGTCGTCTCTGATCATGCAAACACTCAGAATTGGTTTCGTCCTCGTAGTTGTGGCAGGAAGGGGCAAACTCGCGGTGATTCTCTTGTGGAGGGAGCTGGGGCAATGACAAGTGTGAAAAGAATTTTCGCATTCAGGTCCTGATGGTGGGCTGATCTGGCATTGATGTGACAACATCAGAACCTGGGCAGCTCGAGACGCGAATGATCGCTGTCTTCCTTGTCTTCCTCAAACAAAAAGGGGAAAACCGCCGTGCGTTTTTGCGCTCACTTCCTTCCTGTTAGCCCAGCACTGGTCTTCTCATAACATCCAAGGAAGAAAGAAGGCTGTTTCTGTGGTTGCATGATATCCAGTTCCACAGACTTTTTTCAGGGGCAGAATTATGGACGTGGAGTTCACCTTCCTCAGTGTTTTGTACCCTGGAGCAGCAGGATTCCCACCTTGTTCTCCTGACTGGAAAAACATGCGCACGTGTGCGCGCGAAATCATAATTGCCCTCGCTGCGAAGGAATGCGCAAGTTCGGGTGGAATCGCGAACTGCGCTCTGACGAAAAGTACCAGATTGATCCAAAATATTCACGTGCGCGTTTCAGTTCCGACGGCATCAAGACTCCAGTTCATCTCAGGTGGGCCAAGTTTCAAAGCGGTGTGCGGATGTTTTTGGCTGTGACGCCAACAAAGAGCTTCTGCATCTCGTGAGGACTTTGAACAGATCTTAACTGTTCGCAAGATTCCACGAATCAACTTTTTACACTCGTTGCATTGACTCACACGCAGCTGCGGTCCAAAACAAGTAGATTGACAGCGTGCACCGAACTGCGCGCGCTTTATGATTTACCATGCTCATAACGGTATCAATAATATTTACACGGACGCACTCAGAACCAGATGTCGTGCGACCCCCGCATGTGCCTCGTGACCTTTGCATTCTGACCTCGCCCGACCTCGAGAAGTTTTTCAGGTCAGGGAGGGCAGATGCACAAAGCTTATCTCCTGTGAAAGAAGCTCGAGTGTTTGTGGATTTATGATGGAAAGATTGTCTGGTGCGATTGACTCTAATGAAGATACTTTTTGCAACGAGGTGTTGCTTATGATGCGATAAATTGCACTCCGCTTTTTGCATTTCGAACTCTCGCACGCCTGCGCGCAACAAATGCTTCTCTTCCACGAGAATACGAGCGTAAGACTTGAAACGAAGAACCTGCAAAGTTTCAAGCGATTTTCAAGCGCGTCATCGGAGGCGCTCAGCTGCTAGACGTCTTCATGCCGGCTAGATTCATGTTTCAGCAGGCTTGTGGCTCCTGTACGCAGCAAGTATGAAGTAAATCAAGGACCAGTTGTCATTCTCGCAAACGTTACGGCTCATATTCACCGGCTGCCCGCTCGAGTTTTGAGCAAATGTTTTGATACTTCAAAGCCCGCTGAAAGGTTATGCCAATCCAGTTTTGTAATGTGGACGTCGATCTGTCCGTTTTGTTTGCACACATCTTCCGTTCAGACAGGTGTGTGGCTGTCAACCCGAGGAGGGTTCCCACCCATCAGGGAAATCTGGGGAAAATCTTGACATTTTCCAATGTCGCGTGGGTCACTCAGAATCACTACATGTGCACGAGACATGTGACAAACGGGAGGGTGCTTGCTTCTGATGTTCTCAACTTTTTTCTTCAGACGCGATGGCTCACAATGTTTCACCCTTGAATCCTCGGGTTATGTCATTGTGGCTCAGCTCAGAACATTTCCCGGGGGAGGGGTGTAACTTCGAGCTTGTCCATGGGTTCCTGCTGACTGTGCCGAGCCAGCAGTCAGGCAAACTGTACTTGACTTGGGACCTGCATCCTGAGGAGGGGTGTGTTTCTATGCACAGATTTCAAATCTATGGTTTCCATGACAAGCTGCTCATGGGACTCCCTCCCCAGGCTGGATGTCTAGGGAAGACCCAAGCAGCTTGTGTGCCCCCCCCCCATACAGACTGAGGACACAACTTGTGGGCAAGATGTTTTTCCAAGTGGTGCAGCTGAGAAGTCCACGACCTAGCTCTACGCATATCCGCTCGTCCGACAAAAGCAAATCACGAAGAGAAAACTCGTCCTAAACCGTGTTTATTTTTCAGTCGGACTTCAAAGCCTCCTGGGTCCAGAGTTTTCTGCAACGTTCAAAACAACGACGGCTCTTTGCACACAAAATATCAGTTTCCATTGGATAAGAGTTTTTGCAAGTGGTTCACAGAAATGTATTTTTTGTACACTTCAACTTGGTTTGTCGACTGACATTGGAATTTCAAAGTTGTGAAACTTCTTGAACGCTGGATAGTGGAGAAAGATTCAAACACCAGTGCACAACACTGTGTGGTGTGTACAACAAAGAGCCTCCAAAATGTTCGTTGTGGACATTTCGAAAACGCTCAAGCTCGTGGATCTTGATTTCTCGTGCCAGAAGGTTTGGATCCAGTGATAAATTTCAGAAAAAGGGGAATTTGCTTTTTACCGCTGGCCTCTCGTGATGTGGTTCAGTTGTTTGTCTCGCTGTGTTTGTGTCTGGTATTTGAAAATTTCTTGTTGGAAGACACCTTGCCTTCGAAGATTTGATCTGCCGTCGCAAAGGGGCTGGAGGGAGGGTCGCGACTGCCCAAGTAGTTGTCTTGGAATGTTCACACACACATACATGCACGCACGCACGCACGCATGCACGCACATACATACATACAGACAGACAGACAGACAGACAGACACACACATACACACACACACACACACACACACAATGGGTCCATTATTTGAAGAACCGCCTGACTCCCAAACCGTGAAGCGAGTCCTCCACGGACAGTGCAAAAGCACTTTGCATGTCATCCACTTTTTTGCGCTTGACATGCATCCGCAAGATGTACGGGACTGGGCGCTTCTTGCAGACATGAACCACTTGCCACTGGTGACAGATCGCTCGCAACGCAGGGCCTGGCTTACATCACTCCACATTGTGGATCTAGCTCCTTACACTCCAGCACCACCACACCCTGCCTCGTTGAAATTTGGTCGGATGAATCGGGAAACCTTGTGCGCCAGACAGATGTGGTTCGCAGCCTGGAAGGATGGCAAGCAACCGTCCAGAACCAACTGTGTGATTGCAAGTCACAAAACGAGTGTTGCCAGTCATCCTCGGGGCGAAGTGAACCGACAGGCAGAAACGGGTTTGTTGAACGAGCAAGACGTGTGCCCTCAGGGTGAAATACAGGGATTGTTTTCCCCAGGTCAAACCGCAACAGAACAACTCTGTCGGGTTTTCCTCTCTCGGGAGAAGGATTTACGATGGCCGCGTGTCATTTTGCTGCAGTAAATAAACATTACAAGTTTGTAAAGTAAATACGTGATGTTTGGACATGTGTTTTTTGATGATGGCGGGGGTGAAAGTGGAGTCCATTGCTGTCAGTGTGGCATGCGGTCAAAACATCTAAATGAGCTTGGAGAGGACGAGACGAGGAAATGCTTTGGTCTGAGTTCACTCCTCGCTGGTGTCGACTTTTAGTGATTGACGGTGATGAAGTAGCGAGACGATTATGTCCCAGTCCACTTCCTGGCCAACTCGCTGTTCCCAACTCGGGTCCGAACTTGCGCGTCGTTTGCTGAAACTTTGAGCTATAATCAGGGACGGGGTCGTTCTTTGACCTCCGCAACTTGCTGACAAAAAGGGGAAAGTTTTTGTGGTTCCACAACACACTCACACACACACACACACACACACACACACACGTGTACACGTGTGTAGGTTTTCCGCTTTGCTGATCAGAGTCCCGATTGCGTGGTGCGTGTCATCATGCCTCCTGTTTTGACAAATTTGCTGGTCAGTGGAACCAAGTGGAACTCGCTCACGGTCGCTCTATGTTCCCCATAGTGTAATTCTTTTCTTCTGGTTCTTTGACAACGTGTCCCGTTTCATTGTGCTGTAACCTGAACAGTGGCGACAGAAGCTCCACAAGAAAAACGAGTCGCAAGTTGTTTTTTTTCTCACAACTTTTTCTGTTGAAAGTCCGTCACGGAATAAATTGTCTGCAGCTTTATGATGTCAAAATTAATTTGAAATTCTGGTTTGAAGAGCGAACCAGCGCACAAGTTTCACCCACAAGTCGCACTCGGGGCTCTGACCTTGGTCGTGACCTTGGAATCATTGAGTTGTGATCCTTGACCCCTGTACACCCGTCGAAAGGTTAATACCCTGTGTTGGGTGATTCAGCACCGTGTTTGACAATAAATCAGACGATAAATGAGTCACGGATCAGAGGGGGACAAACAAACAGACGCCACCGAGTTTTGACATCGTGGCTGGAATTCCAGATGATAGCGTGTGCAATCTGAAACCTGGTCATAAAACAAACTGGCAACGCAGTTGATTGACATTTTTCCTGCAAAATTACCCGTTCCGCTTGCTCGTTCTGAACGCTTGCACAACGCCCGAAGGCAGTGGTTTGAAATATTCCCCAAACTAGCATGCAGGAGCTCAGCGCCATGCGGTTGAAGAGATCATTCGGAAAGACGGGAAACGGGGAATGTCACAAGAAACAACCCTGATTGACTTTGTCACATATCAAGAATACTTTGATTGTTTTGACCCCGGATGGGAAGTATTTGATGGGATGGCGGTTGGAGAGGAATGTTCTCCTTTGGCGCATGCTTCCTGTGGTTGTGCAACACTCCCGCAGAATACTTGGCGTTTTTGCAGCAGCAGGATGTGGCGCATGCTTGTGCCTTGGGGTGTGGCACTCACCAAGGCTACTCTTTTGAGTACCCGTCATTCCTCTGACATTTTCAGGCGGATTCAGGATTTTCATGAATGGAATTCAGGAAGTGGAACCAGACTGCACTTTGTACTATCTCGTAGTCATGAACCGCAAATCAGGAACAACACGGAGAGTTCTCATCGGTTTCAAGAGCCTACAGGTTTTGCAGAAAACCACCTTGCCAGCATCGAACCTATTCCAATTGCAATGGTGGTTTGCTACGGATATGAAAAAAGTTGGAGAGTATACACTACTAGCTGCGTCTCAATTCGACCGAGGTGAAAAACTGCAGCATAGAAGGTGTGAGGTGCATTTGGCTGACAAGGCGAGAATCCAGCGGCCCAAGAAATGGAGGTTGGAATACATAAATCAGTGTTGTACTTGTTCCGTCTATCTATCCAGGATTGTTACAGACAGTACGAGTAAACACAGATTACATACTTTCAACTTGAGACGGCCCACCTGGACAAGCTGTTCGCAACCAGTTCTGTCGGTGGCGTGTTTCGTGACCCAGAGGAATGCAGCAGCAGTGACTCAATCCGTTCACGATTGATTGTCCCGATTTTTGCGCAGGAAGAGGACCTCCACCCTCGAGTGGCGACCACTCGAACTGCGTTTGGGAACTCAAGACCAGAGACACGAACAGTTTCGGGGAGGGGTTCCACCCGACTGCCAAAGCGTTGGCGCTTGCGAAAATAGCAACCTCCTGCCTGTCAGATACAGTCGTGTTCCCCCCCCCCAACTTAGAAGGTACGGGCGATTGCAATCGTTGGATTTCGCATTGGACTGCCCCCGTCCGTCGGTGCACCCACACAGTGTCTTGTTTGGGTGCCTCAGGGTCTCTTCCAGTTTCCTAAATTATGTCAGCTGACCGGTCTTCACGAACGAGTCCAAACAGCTTGTACGCCAGTACAAAATAAGCGTGCCCGTCAGAGACGTTTTCCTGGACAGTTCGCGATAACATTGGAGAAAGAGAGTGGTGGTGTCGAAAGCAAGAGCCCATTGTGAACAAATACTGTAAACTGAAAAAACCCTTTTCAAACCAATTGGTCCAAAACAAGAACGCCCAACGGTGTTACCGCGCGCTTTGGCAGCCACTTTGAATGAATGTTATATTGTTTTCAAGAATCGTGCGTGAGTTTGGTTGTTTTGCTGGCCTTTTCTCGTGTTTGCGTGCAGGTAAAGATGGAAGTTATGCTACAAGAACTTGAAGAAGAAAGAAAGAGCAGCTTCCCTCACAATAACTGCGCTTTCACCCAACTCTCGGTTGGCGACATATCGCACAGCTCTTGACCAAACTTGGCATTTGTTTTGGCTTTTGATCTTGAGAGCAGGGGTTATCGATAAAGGTGGCAAATTTTTCGACAGCCTCACCGTGCCAATGCTTCCTCACAGCTTTTGGAGCTTGTTCTCGCCTCGGCGAAATCCCACAGGTTCAGCTTGATGTCAGTTGGGTTGTTTTTCCATGTTCATGTCGGATTTGTACAGCTGAGTGCAGGCCGCGTTTTCTAGGAATGAAGGGCTGATGATGATTTTTGTTGGAGAGGGTAAGGTTACCGCGGCGCAGCTGCATTCTGCATGGACTAAACGCATCCTTGATCCACGTGTGTGAGATCGGAGGCGTGGGAGGCAAGAGGCGCGAGATGAGAACAGCGTGTAACCGAGGAGGAAGAAAGTCAGCCGCAGTTGACCGACGCTCGTTTCACTGCAGTGTCTTCCTGCTCTTTGTTTTCGGGGAAATTTTTTTACCTCAAAATGGCCTGTTCGAATTTGTGATGTCACCCAATCAGACCAAATCTGACCTGAAAATTTGGATTGGGGGTTCGCAACACAAAAACTGATCCCAGCTCATGTGCCAGATCTCTATGCTTGTCACACGCACGCACGCACGCACGCACGCGCACACGCACACACACGCACACACACTTTGTTGCTGCAAAATGTTACACATTCTTTGCTGCCCCTTCCAAAGTCACCTCCGAAATTCCTCAGGACAAAAGATTGAAGTTGGCCGCATGGCCAGGGCGCGTGTCTTCATCTGAAGTGTTCTTGTTACTCGCTGCTTGGAGCGATGTCAGGTAGAGCTGTTCATGTACCGGATCAAATGTCAGACATCGACTGATCAGTGTCCAGTTTTTACCCACAGAGGTGCTTTGTACTGGAAACAGGGTGTCAGCTTTGCCCCTCGTTGTGGAAATGTGGACTTGGTTCTGTGTGGCTACCTTCACAGGAAGCGCAATTTTAGATTTCAAACACACTCCAGTGATTGCTTTTCTGTCCTCGTTGTCTGAGCGGCGACTGAAGTCAAGCCAGCTTCATGTTTGACAAAAACCTTGTTCCAGGACTGCAACGAAAAGTAGTTTACCCCTTCCGAGCATGTTATCGTTTAGCCGGGGAATGGGTGCAAAATAAGAAGAGATAAAAGTGGGTTATCAAACAAATAAATCGAAGCCAGCTGGGCTGGGAAACGCGTGCAGATTGGCGCTGTGCAATTCGTTCGCAGACTGTTTATCGTTTGGCATTTAACCCCGATACGAATTGCATAATAGCAATGTACCGTACCTGCTAAACGAGTGCGCGTTGATGCAGATTGCTCGCTTTCGTGAACTGTGTTCCTCGAGGTTTCCAAGCTGAGCGTGGTGAGGTTCTCACGAACGGAATATTCTGTCTGCTTTTCCGTTGGCACAAAGCGGGAAGGCGAAAACTTGGGAGGCATGTACGAGTAATATCCAGGGCAAGGGCTGACCGCGTCTCAAATGTTTCATCCTCGCTGTTGAGAAGTTCAAATTTTATGATCGCCAGCCCACCTCGTGCGGATCTTCCTTCTCCGAAATGTTTCATCCTGGATCCGCCCCGGCGTGCCCGGCTTTTGTTTCAGTGATTACACACGATGATCTGAGGACCAGAAAGACTGAAATATGACAATGCCAACTTTTCTATTGTTGGACACGGAAGCACATCTGGAATCTGTCAGCTTTTCTTTCGAAGTGGGGGAGTGTTTATTATTTTTGCCCTGTGAGACATTTCCTGCTGCATTTTGCAACGCTGTTGTGAGATTCAGTTTTTGTGTTGGATTTTCATTTTTAAGCGTGTGGTCCCGAAGGGTGGTACCACACGCTTAGTGTAATCACCCTCAGTCTGTATGTCCGTCCAACCATCCGTCCGTATGTGTAAAGTGGGTCTAAGGGGGGGGGGTTGGTTGGACCCACTTTGGGAAAAATG
>JAAUXT010013135.1_pt1 | contig 20105 bp, 12 predicted proteins | sample 7278171 | NCBI WGS metagenome assembly JAAUXT01 (sample SAMN14350112, study PRJNA611818) | marine sediment metagenome | isolation source: surface marine sediment (1.8m) | place: French Polynesia: Moorea | collected 2018-08 | reverse complement strand
TCTACCACCGTGCCCAAATGACACGTGTCAATGGGGCATGGGTCAACAGGCCCGTGCCCCATTGACACGTGTCATTTGGAACACAAGTCAATCGGGCACGCTACACCGGTTGTATCAGGACAAATGGTGTTGGGGGGAGGTGTTAATTTTGCGAAACAGCAAAGTCCCCAGATCTTGGTCAGTGTGAAATGAAAGCACAAAATTCCAGCAAAATTTTTCTCACACCAGAACTTCAGTCATTATGCAATTGGAGCCGTGTGTTGTTGGTTCTCTGTGGATATTGGTCTCCTCAGCTGTGCGTCTGTTTGCACTCTCCGCATGTTGCGCTTCTAAACGCAAACACCTGACATGAATATCAACGTATACAGCGCACAAATCATGCACAGATGCTCTGGTGCAAGAACTGTTTTTCAAAACAATTTTCAGGTTTGTGGAACAACTTTGTTCAATATTCCAAGTTCTTGGACGCCTTGTGGGGTGCGTTGTGATCTGAGTCCTTTGGGCCCTGGGCTGCCAGTGACGACGCAACACCCACAGGTACGAGCACCCACCTGACTCAGCCAAAACCTTCAATGGACGCGTTGGATATTTTCACACCCAGGCAACAACGTGCTGTGCTATAGAATCAATTTGGACTCTATTTTTGCCTCATCATTGCAAGCCTCATTTGTCGTGAAGTGCCTGACAGCATCAACTGCTCCACCAGGAGAGTTATTGCACCATTATCCCATTGTTCGGGTCTATGGTGCTGTATCCCTGCTCTCCAAATCGCAATGATAAACAATGACAGACAGTGAATCATGAACAAAGGTCCCAGCGACCTATCGACACCAAAAAACACAGACTAAAACGACAGATTTTGCACAGAAATCCAGGCTTTTATCCAGGGATACCAGAGGACCTGACGTCACAGCTTCGTCAGCGTTTTGCGCCACGTCCCCTGCTCCAGGCACGTGCTTTGGATGACGTCAACCTTGTCTCGAACTGACCTCAGCAGATCACGTGACACACCCTGTGTGAACCCACCGTACGTGTGAGGGTACCTGGATCCAGACTGCCGCGCACACTTCCTGGTCAGACATCCGAGCAGACAGAAGCTGTCAATCTGGATCTGTTCCTTCCCATTGGTCAATGCAACAAGAAAACCTTCAGCTCGATGGACAACGTTTTTTCATCAAATGCTCGTTTTCACGTGCATCCACGTCCAGCCCCCAGAATTATTCCACATTTGATGAAAAAACAACACTTTTTTCAGATGATTTTAACTTGCACATGAATAACGATCCGAACTCCACATAAAGCTCCACTCGCTCTCGACGTGACTCCAAAAATAGAGCTCGGCTCAAGGAGATAACGACGCACTGTCAACAAGGCGCGAACACACAGCGACCAAAATCACGTCAAAATTGTGTTCAGGTGTTGTTTCCTTGGTGACTCGATCTCTTTGATTTGTTGTGAGTTGCACGTTGTGAGTTATTTCACACATTCGGATCGAGAGTGGAACTGAAGCTCTTGACAAGTGGTTCATTTCACCCAGTCTCCCAACTCTCAACAAAAGCAGTGAAAATCAGGGTTGTTTTTGTGTTGAGCAAATTCAAAGGCAGGTGAAACAGGTTTTGTCTGACATGAAAACATGTTTTTGTCAGCCGTTTGTAAACAGCCCCATCAGCTCAAGCGGAAACAATAAAATGTGAATTTTTTTTCCATTTCCACAAGCCTCACTGCTGCGCACAGCATGAATTCAAATCCTTTTGCTGCACAAACGTGTTTGTAAATTGGTCTGGTTTGCACTTTGGATGTGGACGTAAAACGCATTACGTCTCGCACAACTGACGTTGGTGCTTTGTCACTCTTGCCAAGCTGCCGTCAATAGGCTTCAATTGGATGCGTGAAACTTCCCAAAGTTCAGGGGCGTATCCAGGGGACCAATGGTTGGGGTTCTCTCAGAGCCCCTGAGAAAAGTTGCTCACCCCTCCCCGCCAAATTCTGAGGTCGTAGGAAGTGTTTTTTTCGACGTTTTTCTTGCAGATCGCTTTGAGCGCGCATGTTCACACTGTTCGCTGTTCCGCTGTTATCTGTTCGATCCCGATTGAGGGCCCCGATCGTTCAGCTGAGACTTCATTGATCGTAAATTTCACACACTGTTCACAACAGCAGACGAATCAAAATGACGTCGCCAGGCACGGATCCAGGGGCGCCGTGGACCTAGTTCTCGAAACTCGCTACACTGCGTGGTTTTCAAAGTTTTCACGCAGAAAATTTTGCAAGTACGTACATGCATGGTGCCCTGCATGTCAAAGCCCTCTGGACCGAACCGGTCCCTGTTCACCTGCTACGTTGTTCACTCTGTGAATTGGCTCACGGGACAGGTGTACAAAACGTGGACTGTTGCACGAACGCTGATGCGTTGCTTTGTCGTGTCTGAGATTGCAGACACTCGAACGAGAGGACCCACGAATGCATGGGTTGCGTCCAGAACTTGGCCTGAGGATAGAGACTCGAAAGGCTCACTGCTCCCAGAACCTGATCACTGTGGGAGAGCAGCCCCGAGAGGGTGTGAGAGAGACCCTGCCATGGCGTCCACACGTCTTCCTTCACCTGCGTGAACATTCTCAAATAAATCTCGAACTGCGTCGCAACGGGCTGATCGTCTCTGAGAAAATGGTCAACTTGGGTGACTGCTCTCAACTCAAATGTGTCGATGTGTGGGAAAATGCTCGGGTGTTCAAATTGCCAGGGTTTTGGCAACGAACTTTGAAGCTTGAGACTCGCTTTTGTATTTGGCCGAACCTGAACACATTTTTGTTTCTCGAATTGGAACCCGTTCAACCTGAGGCGCCATGCGCTGCGTCTGACGTCACAACGTCGTGAAGTCTGCCACTTTCTGCTGGAAAGTTACAAATCAAAGTTCTACCCACAAGAATCAAACAGCAGAGTTGCAGGAGGGCGGATGTCTGACAATGCCATGTGTGCAACACGTGATGTGCGCTGTTGGAGCATGCGCAGTTCTCTCGAGATGACTTCCGGTCAGACTCGTCCTCACTTCCGGTCAGCGCGATCTTGACTTCTGATTCTCCAGATCTGTCCGGATCTATGACAGAGCAAATCCAGGGCGTGAACACAAGGTGGGGTGGAGCCCAGACCTGGATCTCTTCTCGGAAGAACAAGACTGACAAACAGCCGTCTCTGGTTTCCTTCTCGTTTCTTTGAGATTTTCGTGAGCTTGAGAACATCAAACGGAAACCGGCTTCGTGTCAGCTATTCATTCACTAAAAATTCCCACACACAGACGGAAGCCTTTGGATCCCTTCGCCTCAAAAGCCTTTGATCCTTCGCAAATTTCCAGGAAATTTACAAACATTGTGTGTGACGGGAGCGACACATTGACACGAGTCTTTCGCAAACAGATCCTCACTGTGGCAACCAATGTTGTGACTCTCACAGCAAACAGGGAGCAAATGGAGAAATAGACGTTGGGTTTGTCAGGAACAAACTGATCCTCAACTCAGCAGATCAAACTGAATCCTTCAAATTTGCTCAGTTTGAACCTTTTTGCCTTCACAGTCACTCTCAGCCTCACTGACCAGGTTGTTGGGTTCTCGAGGCACAATTTGCGGGGACGATGAGGTGTTCAGTGTCTTGAGTCTTTTGTTCACATTTTATGCAGGAGATGCCAGCCGGGTGTCTCAGGACCAGAGCACGACCGTAATATTTTCCAACGTCGTGCTGTGGTCCTGAAATTTCAGGACCACAGCACGACCAAATAGTGTGGTAGTGCTGAGGTCCTGGTCGTGCTCTGGTCCTGTTACACCGGGGTATGGGTGTGTGGACCACGCTGGGGCGCGATGGGACCACCACTGCTGTTGATTCAAGCGAGGCTGCAGGGCCGAGCACCACACACTGGCCTCTTGGTATGACTGATTCGAACCCGGGGTATGGGTGTGTACACCACGCCACGCTGGGGCGGGGTCAGAGGCTGCAGGGCCCAGCAGTTCGAATCCAGGTCCCACTCAGGCCTGCGTCGCGGTGCACCACCACGCCACGTCTGGATTTCCATGGAATCCACACGTGCGTTCCACACGCATACCGCGGCGCTGTCCAACACGTGTTCTCCGGATCCTGACCCCGATCCTGACACACACGAGGAATGTCGGTACACGTGGCTTGCATGTGTGCAAGACACAAATCATCCAACGTCCGTTTCCCAAGAGTCACATCTCCCACTCGCAGACTTGCATTGAGGATACGCGTGTGCCCTGACAACACCAAGGCAAAATCCTTGGTGTTTGGCAAAAACTATAATGACTTGAATTCTTCAACTGGCACTTCGAAACGAATTTCATGATCCTGTGGAACACAAAAGTGCAGTTGGTTCTGCAATTGAGCTCCTGGTGATGATTTTATAGAGGGTCAAATTTTCAGATTTTGGGGGGGGGGGCAGCTGATGAAATGTCAAAGTTTCACCCCTGTTCCAAGGATCACAAGCTGGAATTATAGTGCTTGGAGACACCCCCAAGGGTACTCTGCAAGTTGCACATGGTGTCAAGAACCAAGCATTCTCGCCCAGAAGCAAAGCCTGGCACACAAGAAAACTTAAAATTGCTTACATGTGTAATGCATGCTCTGTTGCACACTGGCTCGCAACACAATTTCTGCACGAACAAAATCAACAAATTTTGAACTCCAATTTCTTGTTGCCCTTTTGTCGTGCAGGTGCATCGAACAAAATGAGTCTTTGTGATAAAAACACGAAACAAAGCCCCCAGTCACCAAACATTTTTTATGCATCGGGTCAAAGCCTGTTGGGATCAGGGTCATTTCCTCATCAGATCCAGTCACGCACAGGTCAACCCCGAAGGTCAAGCATCACAGAAGTCGCCGCCTGTGCGCACCGCGCGCACGCGGAGCCAACAAATGCTGCATTCATATCTCAGAGCACACGTGCGCCTTGCAAGTGTTCCACCGAACGACCAGGGTCATAAGTTTGCATGTGGTTGCGTCAAGCGTTGTCTTGCGAGTGACGAGGCCGAATTGGACGCAGGTCAATTCAGATTCAATCAGAAAGGACCAGACACTCATCTAGGCTCCAACAGGCCTGTGCATTTGAAGCTGGCCCTGAATCTGAAAGTCACAGGTGTCTGGTGTCTGGTCATTTTAGTTTGAACCCAAAAGGGCCAGCTAGTCATTTAGACTCTACCCGCGTCTGGAACCCCTTCCCACGCCCGTACCTTCATGCCATTCCACTGTCCCTGCCACCTCAGTGCGTTTTTCTGGTCCTCTCCCTGGCTGCTCCAGTGTTGACAGTGTGGTCCCCTCAACGCGTGTGTGAGGACGGGATCAGCGCCAGGAACACGTGTTGAGGACCTGACCTCGCGCCGAGGACGCCACACGGATGCGTGCCTCACTCGCTGAAAGTTTTCGACTCCAGCAAATGGGGAAAACTTTTTGTGCCGAGGGGTTCCTTTTCAAGTTCAAGAAAGTGAAAGAAAGGAACTGACTTGCACGTTTGCGTGTCAGTCCCTTTTCCACGTTCTCTGCCTCGAAGGCACTCGACCTTAATCTCTCCAATTCGCCCGCACGGTGGAGTTTAATAACCCTGACTCGGGAGTGAGGGGTGTCATTTTCACCCCCATGTGCGTGACGCTCATGCAAATTGCCTGTTTGGCATTTTAAACACTTCCCATTTGGAGAAGCCCAATTCCGAGCAAATGACGAGTTTTGCTGAATGAAATTTCATTTTGTTGCCTGCATGGACCGATTACACCCCCAAAAATTGCACGTTTTTTCTCAATCACCAAAAATGGTAAAATGTGTGTTCAAACAACCCTGGGTTTTGCACTGAGTAATTTTCTCTGCAGACCAGCGTTTTTCGGTCAATGTTCCCCAAATTTAATTTCTATGGGATTGTGCTGACGTGCCCTTCACACAGAGCTTGCGTGACTTCGCATTTGGGACTCACACACACAGACCACCTTCGTGGGATTTCTTCTTACAGAGCAGATGTGACTGACGGACAGGGGGCAGATCCAGGGGAGTCCCCTGGGTGGCCCCCAGGGAAACTGTATTGTTTTGCGCCACACGTGCAAACGTTTCTTTGATGTATTCATGACCAAGTCTTCCAAGTTGAAGTGCCCCACCCCCAAAGGACGTTGGTGCTGGATCTACTCTGGAACTCACCAAATTTTCCCCTTCAGTGGAAAAACACCATACGCAACCATTCTCCACCAAACTGACCTGGATGACATCCGGTTTGGAAAGAAACGATCGAGAGGTTGAACAGGGATCTGTGACAGCGCATCACCTGCACGTGCGACTCCTGCCTGCATGGGCAGGTGCGATCTGGGTGCGCCGGAACTAACAAACACAGTCCACCGACCCTCTCTGACAACCGCCCCTCTATGGACAACCTCTCTACCTCAGATTTCCAACCAGCTTCAAAGCCTCAAGGAAACCTGCGCACTGCAGTAAGTATCCAATTCCTCCGCGTCGGTCTCTCTGTATCCAATTGCACTTTATCCGTACAGATGTCCGCTGTTCGCTCCAGGTTGCTGTCCTCATGTGGACGAGAGACACACAGACTCTATCCGGTGTGTTTCCGGTGCGTACAAGTTCCTGTGGGTCTGACCGGAGTGTATCCAGTGTGACTGTGCTCGAGGCCGTGCTACAGATGTGTGCATACAGCCCACTGTGCGAGCTCCAATGTTGCACCACTACAGGGCCGCTGCGTCAGCCGAGTGTGGAGATAGGGCAGGGTGGCTGAACACCAGACCGTGAGCGCAGGGTGCACGGGTGAACGCTACGCCGTGAAGGCAGGGTGGCTGAACACCAGGCCTTGAGGGCAGGGTGGCTGAACACCAGGCAGGGTGGGTGAACGCTACGCCGTGAAAGCAGAGTGGCTGAACGCTACAGCATGAAGGTTGTATGACTCATGCTGGGAGATGCACTGTGGCCCTTTGACGACAAGGATTCACGACCTCAAACAGAACACCTTCACCGAAACAGGTTTGCGCCTGTACGGATGGCCTGTGTCGCGTCTGTACTGTTCGCCCACCCTGACCCTCTCTCCCTCAGCCCATATGGCAGCATGAGCGCGCGGATAGGGGATGAGGGTGGAGGGGGCGACCGGAACACCTGTCTACCATCCACACAGAGATAGGCGAGCACGTGTGTGTGGATCTGCACAGCTGGGACTGTGGCAACATGGTGCACGTGCACTGGGATAGGAATGCAAACACGCTTTGTCCATAAGGCAAGAATGGGCGAGGAAGACTGCAAACAGGTGTCAAAAAGACAATGCGAGTTTCCGTTCAATTTTTGGTGCGTACGTAGGGTTGTGTTTTTCTTGCGACTGAGAGTCATGTCACTCTGTCCAGTTTTCACGAGTTCGCCACATCACATCTGAGACTTTTTGCCTGACGCGCACTCAAACCGGCCAGATTTCCACCTTTCACTTCAAAGTCTGCGTCGCACAAAGCTTTCCAACCGGCTTTGTGAGGAAAAAAGCGACGCCTGTTGTAAACCAGGGTTTCCTTGCCCATTTTCCTCCCTTTGCACGCAAGAAAAAATGGAAAAGTGAATCAGCTTTGAGGCTATTTTCTTCGCATCTGCCCCAAAACTGAGCAGGGAAGACAAAAAGCTCTTCCATGCATGGATGCAGGCCTCTTTCGCGCAGTGCACTGTTCAGGCGTCGCTTTTCTAAATACGTCACGTCACGGCACGTCAATTCGTGAGCGTGCTTTGACGTCACGACGTTCTGCATCTCCGAGTACGTATCACGTCAGTGACGCAGCGCACAGTGCATCCATAATCCAGTGTGAATGAAACACGCCTCAAACTAAACTTAAGCTTTCATGAATATTTTATGACACCGATTTCGTTCAATTTTTTGTCGTTCATAGACGTGTTTTGTTGCAAACGTGGTAATTTTTTGTCAAAAACGGAAAGCGATTTGGACCTGAGCCAGGAACCGGAGAGTACAACAAAGAAACTCTCGTCGTCACAACCGTGAAATTGAATCGGAAAATATCACCTGCCGCTGATAAAAAGCGCCTTTCAGATGTTTTGTCGTGTTTTGTGCAATTTCAACGCTTTTGGACATGTTCCAAATATGGAAGTGTTGCATCGTTACCACACCGACAGCCTTGTTCGTTTGCACAATTTGTGCAGCAAGCGCTCACACACAGGAAATGGCTGATGGAAAGCTTTCCTTCCCTGTGTTTTGCTGTTTGTTGCAATACGAACTGCGCCCACCAGGGTCACACGTGTTTTCTCTTTTCTTCTGTGTTTCTATTTCTGCCTCGTGTCTTCACCTCTTTCGCCTCTGTACCTTCATTCCTTTGAGACACTTCTCTCACTCTTTTCATTCCAGCGCTACACACTGTTCTTTTTGTCGCCCCAATGACAACAGGAAACGTGTGCAAGTTCTGAGTGTTATCGAAAGATGTTGCCTTTCCGAATCCGCACCACCAGAGATCAGGATCTCAGACAGAACCACATCGATTCTCAATCTCCAACATCATAGGACAACAGGGTTATCGAACGCCAACCAGACTGCAAGAGAATGCACGTCAGGAACAACAGGAACGAGTGCATAATCAGGCCATCGACCTGCACTGAGCGATTTTTCATTCTGCCTCCTGCGCGCACGTTGCTTGTCTTGGCGTTGCGCGCGCGCGCATGTTCCTTCCGCGCGGGTCCCATACATCATCGCAGAGCCCCTGCATGTCTCGAGACGCCCTCGCTTCGGCCGCGCCGCCGTCTGCATGTCTCAATGAATGCTGCGCGCCGCACACGCAACAGGGACCTGCAGCCTGCAGCTGCTGCTGCAACTGCTGCAGTAGGGGAGGAGCCAGGGTCCTGGACGGGGTGGAGAGGTCAAAAAAATCCTAGTTCCAATAAATTCCAACAATTCCAAGTCCTGATTCCAATAAAATTAAGCTTTGCCCCCGTATTTGGTGGGGTATCAGGCGCCAAAGAATCACTTCCAAAAATATTTTTGTGGCTTTTTTTCTGGCGGGAGTTTGCACCAGTCAGGGGTAGATCCATGGAACCCGTCAATTGGAACCGGGCCTCGTGGTGTCGAAACAATTGACCTTCAGCCCTGTATTTTGCTGGCGCATTTGATTTCATCCACTCACGTCAAAAATTTTCTCAGTCGCGATCGGCCCCCTTCTCAGAGTCCGCCCCCCCCCCGTGTACCGAACCCTGGACCCGCCTCCACCGCGCTGTCCCGTCACCAAAAGAAGCTGCAGCGACTCACGGCTCGTTATGCAACTGCGGCTGCATTGCGCGCATTCCGTACATACCGCGCATTCCATGCATTCCACGCATTGCGCAGAGCGTGCAGCTTTACAATCGGATCTCCTCATGAATGCGGTCTCTCCATTCTGTCAGGTCCGCTCTGCGTCCTGGACTTTCAATGAGCAGTGACTTTCAGCAAAACACGTCCGCTCCTTTTTCGACGTGCTCCAATTGCCAGATCAGTGACACAAAGCGCATGGCCATTGGCTCTCAGTGCCCTGTTTGGTCACCACCGGTGGGGGAAGGCACGGAATGGAAATTCGTTTTTGCTAAAACTCGTCATTCTCGAGTGCACGAGTCAATGGGCTTTCGCTGTTGTGTCAAAGCAGTGTCCAACTTCCTGGGACACGTGACAGAAACCTGACATAGACGTGTGTGTGTGTGTGAGAGAGAGAGAGAAAGAGAGAGAGAGAGAGAGAGAGAGAGAGAGAGAGAGAGAGAGAGAGAGAGAGTGTGTGTGTGTGAACATCAGCGAACAACGTCGCAGCTGCTCAGTGCAAAACCAAAACGACTGACCCTCACTTGTCCACCCTGAGTTCCAGGCCTGGAGCACCAAACCCTGAGGCACCCTGGACCTGGAGAAGTGTCCACACGCAAATCTCCCTGCACAACCAGTGGCCTGCTCGTCAACTGGGCACAGACACGGACACGCGTGCACACACGACTATACCAACTCTCGTACCTGTCTTGTAGAAAACTTGCTCAGTCCTGTGTCGTCAGTCTGACTTTTTCCACGTCTCTGACAGCCAAAAAACACTTCCCGCCTTCAAGGACAACTCCAGCGGTGCCACTTCCTAGCAACCGAGCGGCTTGCTGGTAAATCCATAGCAACCGACTGTGCTCTCAGCAAACACGAGGCGTCACCTTGGAGACCCCCAGGACGCGTTGCCAAGTACAAGTGTGTTCACCTGTCTCCACGCAGGGTCAGGTCCAGACGACGTCTATTTGCGAAGAAAATTACGCCTTTGTCACCCGATACGCCTGTGGCGCTGGAGCCCGGCGTCACACTGGATGCGTTTGGTGTTGTGTCGCTGTGCAAGTCATTGGGCGCTGCGTCGCAGCTCGTTCAGCGACGCAACGCGTGACGCATCCAGCGTGAAACAGACGTGCAGCAACGTCACTTCAAGTGGTTTTCACATTGGGTGACGCGCGGTCATTTTCTGGGCTGACGTCAAAATTTCCACCATTGGGTTCAATGTTAAATTTTGACGCCGACGTCCAAAAAATCAACAACGCGTCACCAATGTGAAAACCGCTTTAGTCACCCCGTGCGCCTGCGTAGATGAGAGAAGCCTGTCCCCCACCTGCATGAGTCTTCTTCTTGTTCCGTCCCTGCTCAAGTCAACGCCAAGGCCTGCGACGCAGTGTCCATCGAATTGTTGACGGACTCAACAAGGGATTTTCGCATTGGGCGACGCGCGGTCTTTTTTTGCGCTGACGTCAAAAATTACACCAATTGAGTTCAATGTTTTGACGCCAACGTCAAGAAAACAACCGCGCGTAACCAACGTGAAAACTACCTGACGTACCCAGTGTGAAACAGACCTGCAGCAACGTGAGACGCGCCGCACAGCGCATGGTGCGTCTCTTTGTAACTTTAGAACCTGCAAATTCTGCAATTTCCTGTTGTTTGTAGTTCACAGCAGTTTGCCTCTGCAGGTTTACTCCTATTTGTTTCGTTCCTCTTCATCATCTCATCAAAATTCCTCCTCTCAGGTTGGTTTGCATGGCTTCCAAGTTGTGCAACCTGCAAGTATCCAACATCAGTGCAGGCGTTTCAACTGCATGTCAGCACTTGTCACTCGTGTGGTGCCAAAATCCACGTTGTGCGTTCTTCAACTGCGCACCTTGTGTTTGCTTACTGTTGTGTCTCTGCAGTGTCCCTGCTGTGTCGCCAGCAGGCCCTGCAGGTGCAGGTGAAGAAGCTGTGAGAGGATGCGTCAGCCGCTCCGGCGCTGACATCATCTTCTATTTTTAGATCTCACGCGTTATCAGCGTCAGGCTGAGTCAGAGTGACGCAGGCGATTTTTAATGCACGCTGCAGAGACTTCAGGCTGGGCTCACACTGGACGCGTCCTGAATGCGCACACGTGCGACGTTGTTGCGCACGTGTGTGACGTTTCTCCACGAACCTTTTCCCTACTTGTAAATGACAAAACTTGTTCTGTCAACAGTGCGCGTTGCATCCGCACAAATCACGTTCTGCAATGGACAATGCATCACTGGCGTCTTGCACACAGGATGCGCATGGATCTGTCCCTGTCAATGGACGCTGCGTCGCCCCTTGCTGCACGACACCCTGCACAACGTGGCGCGCGGATCAAGCAGCTTCATTTGGAGCGTTACATGCTGTTCACGTAACGATTGTCCCTTGTTTGGTGTTGGGTGCCCAACTGAAGGTCTCTAATTTGCGCTGCTCTCCTTGGTCTGTTGTTAGGTGCGAATTGAGAGGGAAATTGAAGCTTTGACGTGCACTAAACTCCAGAATGTGTGGCGTGGCCTCACGAGTCTGTACACGTAGTTTCTTGGGAGTGCGATATATGTTTGCACGTTTGAACACACATTTACCAAATTGCACCACCTCCACTGCCGCAAAAGACACCAATTCGTGGGGCTGCAGGAATATTTCCACGCGTCGTGCTTGAAGTCGCAGGTTTCAACTCTCAATTCGCTGTTTGCGAAATGCCAAGGTTGGAGACACAGGGAATGCGCAGGTTCCCAGCCCCACTGGGGGACACGGGAGCGTCTCCTATCAATTAGACATAACGACGTCCACTCGATCCCAGAAACGAGCCGCCCTCCCCTCAATCAACCGTGCACGACCGCGGAAAGTACAGTATCTCCGTTCGCTGATGACCAGCAGATGGAGATGGAGCAGAGAGGGGTGGACCTGACATTCAGTTCAGAAGACTCCAATCGGTCCACTGCCACCAGGGAAGCCAAGGCCAGCGAGCTCTTTTCCACATCATGGTCCAGTGCAAATGAAACGTACACCGCAGACACAGCTCTGTTCTTTGCCCTCTTCGTGTTTCTGGCAGCCAGTAAGATCTGATCTTTATGCCGTCTCCTCAAAACATCACAACTTTGTCCTGAATTTAATGCCAATCAACGCGTACCATGAAATTTGCAAACCCACGGGGTCAGATCTCGAATGGGCCCTGTCCACTGCGTGTGGCAGCGCTCTGCTGCTCCGTCCCCGACAGACTGCGCGGCGAGGGCGGAAGCAGCAGCGGGCCGTGTCGCTGACCTTCCCCGCCCGTCCAGCGGCAGACGCCTTCCCCTAGGACACGCAGGTCCCTGACATCACGTGGATAACAGGGCCACGTGGGACCTGCAGCCTCCCTGTCTCACACTGGGTGCGTCTCGCGTCGCGTCCCTGCACAAGTCTGCAAGTGCTGGCAACCGCCTGCACTCAAGATGCGATGTGCCATGCGTTCCTGCACTTGCCAATGGGAGGTACGAAGTTGGCTCAGAGATGCAGCACCCATTGATCAGAAAAACTACGACACCACATAGGAACGACGCACCCAGTGACAACGCAATGGGAGGATCTTGGAGATCCAGGGGTCTGGGCCCAAATCCTCTGAAAATGTGCCCTCAACAGGAATTTTGTACTTCGTTCCTCCACACACACCAAAACCCGAAACCCTATTCTGCCCTCTCGCCCCCCGTCACACACACGCAACAGGAATTCTAGGTGGTTTCCAACCACTGTTCTGCGTTCCTCCACATACACCACCACTTCCCTGGTCTTCCCTCAGGCTGTGAATGAGCGCTCTGCACTTACAGACGAGTCTCTACGACACGTGTTTGACAGGCGACAAGGCGATGATGATGGAGCTCCCGAAGGCTTCAGATCTACCTGACAACCACCTCAATCGATCCTGCGCAACTAAAAATAACGTCGCGCAGAATGACAAGGCGCGTCACGACTCAAAAGACTGCAACCAAGATACCCTCTTATTTTGCGCATTTTTTCTTCCCTCGGGCTCTTTCTTTTGTGGCGTTTGCAAGCAAGTCAGCGCAATGACGCGTCCAGTGTCAGCTCAACTTGACTTGTTCTGGTACGCACGGGCCACCCTTGGGGCGGGCACAGTCGAGGTTCTTGTTTTTGTTGCACCGGAGAAATGTATCCTTTCCCTTTGTGGCAATTTCAAAGTTTCTTTGGCTCCCTCCATTGGAGGTCCACCACTGACCAGATCTGGATCCGCACCTGCATGTGGACCAGACCTCGGATCATGTGGCGTGTACGGTCAGCCATTATCCCTGCTGCCTGCATCCTTCTCTATGGAGAATCACCAACAGCGACAGTGACTCCGGATGCGTGCAAGATTCAATCAATGTCCGTTGCAGCGGAGACAAAAGCCTTGTCGCACACAACCCGGGGAATCAGTGCGGATTTAACAGCCATTTGTAGGGACAATGGAGCCTGTAGACCATGACATCAAACGAATCCCCCCGTGGTGGGGTTCACACACCGGGTGCGTGCGCTGCATCGCTGTGTTGGTCAACGTGCGCTGTGTCGTTAGAGGAGAGAGGTCAGGACAGATCCAGGGTTTGGTCAGTGGGTGACCTCCTCAGGCACGTTGAAGAATTTTTGGTGAATGTGTTTTGCACCTGCCGTGCAACTTTTGGTAGAGACGGGCAATTTGTGTCGGGGGTGGGGTGGCGGGTGGAGATGGGGAGTTTGTTTTTCTTGGGGGGGGGGGAGGTGAACCCGGGGTTTCGGTGCCCAACCTTGATACCCTCTACACATACACACTTTGCATCGCACCCTGCGCGTCCCACCCTGGGGGTCCAGGCCGGATTCTGCGAACCCAACTCGGTTCGGGAGGCTCCGGCCGGACTGACTGACGACGGTCTTTCCGTAACGTGACTCTTGCGTCGTGGATCGAGTGGACCCAACAGAGACTACGAACAGATTCCACGATTCTGAAGCCTCTCTGAGAAGATTCCACATCCAAGCGTCAGCTATCCAACTGCTGGCCAAAAACGGACAAGAAGAAGTTGCCTCATAAACCTGCAGCCAGACTCCTTGGAAGCCTGAGAAACGTGTATTTATCTCAAAGTCAGTGCCTCATCAAGTAAGTGTCCAGACCCTGAGATGCGAGAAAAAATCCTCATAATTGCATTTGGCATCCAATTATTGGAGAATCCTGGTGCAGATGGGTGAGTCCGGAGGCTGGAGGGGCTGTTGACTGGAGTGGGAGGAGACATGGGGAGAAGCACCGTGCACCAGCGGACGCTCAACGGCTGGGTCGACGCAGTGCCTGTTGCCGCGCACACCAAACGCGTGACGCATGCAGTGTGAAACCCAGCCCAACAAACCAATTCTTTCAGGGTTACACACAAGGACCAGACCCAACGCCACTGAACAAGGCCAGTCACAGTGTGACGCATTCAGTGTGAGGCAGGCCATGGACGGAGACACGGGGAGAAACACCGTGCACTGCAGGTGGGTGGGCACACTGTGGCCATGGAAAGGAGACCGTGGAACACAGAGTGCTCCGGGACCCCATAGGTGTCTGCAGACTGCTGTTGTCAGGGGCAGATCCAGGATCTGGTGAGGAGGGGCCTATCACCCAGGGTGCGCCTGCCTTGCACTCAGAAGATAGTCTGCAGACTGCTGTTGTTAGGTGCAGATCCAGATCTGGTGAGGAGGGGGCCTACCACCCAAGGTAGGCCTGGCTTGTTTACAGAAAATGTCACTTGCTCAAGTGAAACAACATGGCCCTGCAGCACACACCAAAGGTGTCCAAGGTTCCAGGTCACCAGGTCCCCCTGGCTCCACCTCTGGCAACAAACACGCGCTTTGCCCTTTCAAACTCCAGCAGAAGCAGTCAGCCCCTCCGGGGATCTGCAGGTTCTGAGAGCAAAGCCTGTTTGTTGGCCTTGGGTGGAATTCTGATGGTGTCGTGTTTTTGTCAAGGGCGACAATGTAGGAGCGAGACCTGTCGTGAACCAGAACGTTTTCAGTTGTTCCCATCTCCTCTCGTGCGCGAACTCGCTCTGAACACGACGGCTAGATTCATTGGCCCGACACAAAACCTTTCAAGACTTCACCTCTGGCCACTGTCACACTCACTGTTTGTGTGCAGGTCAACTGACTGATGCTGGGATACAACAAGACCTGCAAAAGCCCTTGCTTTTGGCCCGTGCAGTGAAGTTGGTTCTGTGTTTCAACGACCTTGCATCGACACAGCCTGCATTCTCCAGCACTGGAAGAACAACGCAGTGAGAGAGACCTGTTTCACACCACAAGCTTCCGTGGGGAGGTTATTATATTTTTCTGGGATTAGGAGGGCCCAGGCCTGCAGAGACCCCCTCCTGGGATCTTCCCACGAACCCTGCGTGAGCACACGCGTCCGATGCTAACCTGCAGGTGTGGACCCAGAAATGGACTCACACGGGCCAGATCCCTTGGCAGGGAACGGACGGATTCAATTATTCGTGCACAAGGGAAACCATTGCAGTGCAAAATAATGGGTGTGAAATAGAGGGAGGGTCAGGGGGTCCCAGCACCCTCCCTACCTCCGGGATCCATCCCTGAACCCTGCCCTGAACACAGCGCCACTCTGTCGCTGTGGCGCAGATTCTATCTGTCTCCTGGGACCCCGTCCCGACAAATCCTCACACAATCCGATTACATCTCCCAATGATCTTCTCTCCATCCCGAGTCTGTCCAGGGGCGCACCCAGGGGCGCGGAGTGGAGGCCGGCTACATGACCCCGCAAACCAGAGAGGAAATTTGCACTCACTGGGAGAGGAGCTCAGCGCTGCAGAGGCGCTCAAGGTGACACTGCGCACCCACAGTCCGTGAGCACACCAACTCATATCAGGTTCTATCAAGATATTCTGAGAATGTTCATGTTCTTGGACACGGCTGGTAGATTCGAGACAACAGCTGACCAGCCGATTCTATTGGCCTTGTCGGAGTTGCAAGATCATGCACATTCTCAGAATATGTTGATAGAACCTCGGACCAACTCCACATCAAGCCACTGGGCCTTGTACGAGCAGTCTTGGTTTATGCGAACCCTGCCAAATCAAAATCTTACTTTGCTTTACCTCATCCCTTCTCCAGATCTCGTGCAGAACAGGTATCAAATTAATGCTGATTTTTTCTTGCTTGATCACGAAATTGCTCAATCCAGAAAAGATTTTCCGAGTCTGGATTGATCAGGCTGTTGTGGCTTCACGAATCCTTTGTAGACAAATTTCCGCCAGTGGATGAGCATTCCGTGCACCAAGGTATGGAAACATCCAGTGCAGACAGAAACACTGCAGACTCTCCTGTGCGCATCCACACTGCAACTTAATCCAACATCAGAACAGATAGGTTCCCTATTTCCAAACACTTTCTCAGCGTGCGATTCTTTCCTTCAGTAAGAGTTTCCTTCACACATCAGTCAAAATTGAACCTTGCCAAACAATCCGAACTTTTTCCTGTCTTCGAGCAAATTCCTCGAGTGTTGACAACACTCTTGTTGTCTCTTTCAAAAACAAATTTTTAATGGGAAAATTTCCATTTCCTTAAAAGCACTTGCACTGGCACAAGTTTTGCACATAAATAGCGGAGGTGTTTGACCCCGCGGTGGCCCCACTGTGTTGTGCATTTTGATGCATTCAGCCTTTTCAATGGGAAGTTCTAATGGGACTCTACTCCCCCATATGAGGGACACCTGTGCGAATCTTTGTGGCAGATCTGCCGTGTTTTATGGGTTTGATGGCAGGTTAAGAATTGGGCACAAGGACCGAGGGGAAAACAAAATCAAAGCACAAAAAGCACAAAAACTTGACAGCATTGTTTTGGTAGCGCAGTAGTTCTTGTGGATGACACGGATCGGACCCATTCCAGCGGCGGTGAGGTGTGTGTGTGTGTGTGTGTGTGTGTGTGTGTGTGTATGTATGTATGTATGTATGTGTGTATGTATGTATGTGCGTGTGTGTGTGTGGATGCAGGTCCTGATTGTTTGATTGTTGAGACCCTGGTCCAAAGGACCAAACTCCACACTCGTAATACACGCAAACAGAGGTACGGGATACAAAATTGAGGGGACCCTTCGGGGGTCAGTGAACCCGCCCCCAGGGCTCGCCCCCTGACCCCCTGGATCCGCTTCAAGTTCACACAAGGACTTGTCAGTTTCTGCGCAGATGACTTGATGGGCCTGGAGCGCTGATTGACAGGTTCATCACTCCAATAGAGAGTGGCCATTGGTGGGAGAATCTCTATATGGAGATTCAAAGTGGCAGCGGCGCCGGTTGAAAACAAACTGAGGTGCATCTGAAGTGCACGAGGGGAGCACGTGGGGACAGATCACGTGGGCGATAATGCAAGCTGTTATCCAAATTTGGGTTTGTTGTGTGGATTCTTCTTTTCAATGTATTTTGTGTGGATGTATGTTCAAAGGCGCTGCGTTAGTTTGTAGGCGCAATTTGAAGAGACGCAAATAAATTCTGATGTGAAGCAGACCCACTCAGTCAGTCTCGTAATCCTGAACTTTCTGTTACAATGAGAAGCATTTTGTATTTTCCACACATGAAATTGTGCTTTCTGTTTATTCGGATCTGCATGTATTTTCGCCCGCCTCACACATTTCCAAAGGTTGGGTTGACACAAACGTTTGACAGTTGTTGTGTTGACTGTTCCCAAGTGAGAATTCATAAGCATCGCACCTGACAGTGCTTCGAGACAAAATTCTGTCTTCAGGCGTTGAGCCAAGAGAAAGGCACCGGAAGCAGACGGGACGCGTACGGGTCGCATCTAAACCTCCCTATTGTGACCTGGCGTCAGAAACGAGATTTGCCCGAATCGCGGTGTCACAAATGGGCAATTTCCGCGACCCAATCACATCAGAGCGCGCCACAGACGGGCCAATCACATCAATCGTGGTAACAGAGGCGCGATCTCGCCTCCCATTGGACGACGCTGCGTCCCATTCAAGGTCAATCAGCGTCTCCCACAAAACGGACCAAATCCGTCACTGATGCAGTTTTGTTTGCATTCAGAAAGTCAGGAAATCAGATGAAGTGACCCCGAAAATAGACATCAAATCCTACACAATGCATTTGCTGGCCACAGCAACAAGATTTGCGCTGGATGCGCGGTGCCAAACGTGTCTGCAAGTGGGGGCAGGTCGTGGGGCCCTGGGGGTCAGGTTGCTTCTGACCCCTGGAAAAATCACTTCAGCCGTTTTGCGTTCTAAAACTGAGCCTGCTTTGTTTTTCAAAAGTGAGTAAAGTTGGCACTTTGCACGGGGTCGGACCCCCTTTCGGGACCAGATTTTGGGACCGCTCCTGGCCGGTCGGTGGGCACAGGCCACAGTGTCGGGCTGGAGGGACGCAAAGCGCGGAGCGTCCAGTGTGAACCAGGACAAACCTCACATCTCAATCTCCGTGTGTGTGTGTGTGTGTGTGTGTGTGTGTGTGTGTGTGTGTGTGTGTTGTGTGTACCCGACTTTGACGAACCTCTCCCAAAATGTTACGATCACCTGACAGTCTGACTGGATCCATGTGAATTATTGACAACTGTCATAAAGCGGTAACGAAGGTCGCGTTGCCAGGTGCGCGTCGTCTTCCTCGTAACAGCTGTTGCCACGGTGACTCAGTGTTTACACTGCGCGACGCTGCACGTGGCGCGCGCGACAGACGCTACGCTCCGGGGACACGTGCGCACGCGTGAGGACAGACCCCGGGGGATGTGACCCTTCAAGGTCATGATGACGCGGGTCGCGTCGTGCCGTCGTGCGTCTTCGTGCGAGGCGACGGGAGCTGCGTTGCGTGGGGCCTGCACTGGTCAGCAATCGCCCTGTGGCTGAGTCGACGCAGTGCGGAGGTTTAACAAACACGTCCAGTCTTTTTCTGACGTGCCCCAATTGCCAGATCGGTGACACAGGTACCATTTGGTCACTTGTTATTGGATCTCAGGGCAAACAGGAGTTGTCGGTGCCACCGATCTGGCAATTGGGGCACCGCGAGTGTTGACTTTCTAGTGGTGCTAAACTCGTCAGTGTCAGTTGACGTGCGCACGAAACGCGTGACGCATGCAGTGTGAAACCTGCCCCAACAAACCAGTTTATTTATTTGGGTTATACACGGACCTGACCCAACGAGGCCAGTCACAGTGTGACGCATTCAGTGTGAGGCAGGCCATGGAAAAGAACTTCCTTCCTGGAGCCGTGTCGGATTGAAACCCCCAGGGTGAAATGGAGAGACGCCAGGACTGAGATTATTGCTGTTGATCACGGAGGGAACTGGCGTCCCTGGCGTTGTTGTGCAGATCAATGCAGCAGTTTCGCTGCAGGAACTCAGAACGACGCGATCACACCGGAAATGACACTGCGTGTCTTCGCGTGATTTGCTTGTCCAGTGCCCCCAAGGGCCCAGACGTTTGCGCACGTCAAGCGTTCGGGCGCACTGTATATATCGAGTCAGATGAGTTCAAACCGGATGCGACGTGCCCATGCAGGGGGTCCCCGCGTTTGGGTCTCCTCTGCGGTAAACACTACCTGCCACGTCAAATTGTGAACGAGAAGCAGTGCTCAAGGCAACTGCAGTGCGAAGTCCCTTGCGGTGTTGGTAATGTCATCAATTCTTCCTTGTTCATCAATTCTTCCTTGTCCTCCTTGTCTTCCACCAGTCATGATGTCCACAAGGGGGGTCTGGCCATGGGGGGGGGGGTACAGACAGGGGGGTGTGGGCCGGGGGGGGGGGTTGGGGGGGGGGGTGGGGGGCGGGGGGGTGGTGCAGGTGGGGGGGGGTGCGTGTGGGGGGGGGGGAGGGGAGGCGGTGGTGTCGGCGGGGCG
>JAAUXT010109244.1_pt1 | contig 20108 bp, 22 predicted proteins | sample 7278171 | NCBI WGS metagenome assembly JAAUXT01 (sample SAMN14350112, study PRJNA611818) | marine sediment metagenome | isolation source: surface marine sediment (1.8m) | place: French Polynesia: Moorea | collected 2018-08 | reverse complement strand
CTCTGGAAACACTTTATTCCAGTGAAAAGGAGCCGGTAGTTTAGCGTGTTTCAGACCACTGCCATTTGGGCGCAAACTCCGCATTTCCGTCTCGTGATCAGTCCACACATCCGACGCTACACATAAATCCGTAAAATGGGCCTTGCGCATGTAAATGGCACATACTGGTGGATGATGTAATGTATCGTTTTTGAGCTCCTCTTCCGCGGATATTACCGGAGGAAGAAGGCACTTGATGGTGGAAGTGAAAAGCTCGACGGCTGGAGGAGAGTCGTGTTCGAGTGAAAGGCGGGATCTTTTGAGCGAAGAGTCTGAAACTCGAGTGAAAAGCACGAGTGTCGAGTCGACCGTGAACAGCAAGGCTAATTCACTTCATTCGCGCTCAGAAGGATTCTAGGAGCTTGTTTTGCACGACACATTCAATTCAAACGTTTGCAGTGTCCTTCAACGCAGCTTCGTTTGGGAAAATGGGGCGATTTCCTGGCAGATGAAAGGTCGCGCAGCTTGAACACGAGCCAGTCAACAAGCCAATATTGCATGAAGTGGAGCCACTGAGAGTTGCCATCGAAGTCCAGGTCCCAAAGGTGGGAAACAACTCGGTTTGTGGAGAATCGCAACGACGAGTTCCACTGTACGTCTTCCGCATGAAACAACCAAGCACAACAGCATCAGCTCCTGTCGGACCTGGAAATTGGTCCTTTCGTGTTCAGCTGGCCTGAAAATCTGTGCGCCTGCAAACTGTACTGCATCTGCTGGTGCCTTCAACATCAGATGGGCGGATAATGGAACCTGTCAGTCTCCCCGCTGGATTCGCGGACCTCAACCTCTTCATTAGACTCGCGTGTCGCTGGTCCCGGCTTCACAGATTTATTTTTGGTATTACACGCAACAGTAGTTTTCACGAGGAGAGGTGGGCGCGGTGACTGATGTTCTTCATACATATTTAGCTCCAACCTCCAAATATGTCAGTGTTGCGCAATGGGGAGGTGGCCGCAGTGCTGAACGAAGGACTTCCAATAATGTGGAAGTTCTGGACGCCCTGTATCCTGGCCCAGGGTGTTTCTGTCCTGTACTTCGTTGGCATGAGGCCTGGCGATGAATACAGGACCCACCAACAACATGGGTCTTCACTTCTCAGGAGGTCAAACCAAACGAGGGGATACTCACGGATTTGAGCGCATTTCCAAGTGCGTCGCTCTGCGAGCCGGACCCGGTCTGCGTTGGTTGGGGTCCCGTGGGGCCGGGCGGGGGTTGGCCAGGGGGTGCGGACGAGCCGCCCGGGCCGCCGGGCGGAGGCGGCCCTGCGCCGCCCGGCTCAGCCCCAGGCCCTGGCCCCTGCGACCCGTTCACCGTCGGTGAGGACGACTGGTGGTAGCCGGGCTGCCCAGGTCCCGGCCGGAACGTTGACATGGGTGGAAGACTCGAAGCCATTAAGTCACTGTTGTTGTGAGGGGACATTGCTTGGTAACCCTGAAAGCACAAAGAGAACACGACTGAATGTCACAATCACAACGAGGAGAGACATGATGTGTCTCAGGCCATTTCATTCTGCAGGAGCAAAGTTTATTTCAAATCCGTGGTCTGACGTGCGCTTCAGATCATCTGTGTCTGATGTGGGCACAGCACCCTGAAAACATAAAACCAACAGAACGAGATGGGCAGAGGAATCCAATTTTGCCCATTTTCATGGTGCGCCGGATTTATCGTCTTGATCCGATGAAAATGGTCTTTGCTCGGTTGGGCAGAACAAGCCGGGCGCACGCGATATCTCACGAACACTCGCGAGGCAGTTGCTGCACAACTCGCGACAAAGGAGACGTTCTCTGACGCCTCCACTTGCAATGTCGATGCACTCTCTCTCTCTCTCTCTCTTCAGCGTCAAGCAAATGAGGTAAATGTTTGCACGGGCGAACGTTCGTTGATTCAAATTGAGAAATCGTTGTCTCCATGTAATTCTTTTTGCTCATGCGGAAACCAGCAGCATTTTCTCTTGCTTGACACGTCGGACCTTCGTTCTGGAGCCTGGTGGCCAGTTAGTAAAAGTGACTCATAAAAATCTGGATCGCCCGTCACGCTCACACTTCGTGACACCCACCCACCCACTTCGCTGCCCATGGGACACTGCAGAGAGCAGGAAAACTGCGAAGGCAGTTCAGGAGTCGTCTGGGTCAAGTGAGCGACTCACACCTGGCGGGTGAAGCACAGACGCTCGCACCTGCGACGTGTGAACCGCAGTTGTGTTGCTGCGAACCCGAGGCTGCTTGGAATTCACTCCGTCGTGGCGCTACGTAACAACTGTATCAGAATAATCCAAACATTCCAAGGCACTTTGGAAATTTCAGGTGACCAAAAAAAGAAAACACGACTGACTAAAGTATTAGTAAATCAGTGGAACCTTCATGACGTATCAGGTTGACACACAGCTTGCCTTTTGCCACATCACGACCCGAGAAGAAAACATCAAATCACGACACCACAACTGTCTGGCAACCTGTCGGACACAAAAAGAAAGGAAATTTGCAAAAGAAGTGGTCAAGATACTGTATCAGACATATCCATGTTCCTGACAACACGCCCGGGTGTGGGACACCTGCGTAGCTTGTACGAGCTTGTTGGCGCTCTCGCCTCCCCGACTCGGCCACCTGGGTAAATGTATGTTGTTGCAACTCGTAACACTACGAGCCTGTTTTCATTCATTGAGTACAGCCATGTCTGCTTTGTGTTTAGACACAGCCACCTGTACAACAGGCCCATTTAGCATATTGTTTCTGAACACGATATATTTCAGGCTCGTCTTGTGAAGCGCCTGGAATCTAATGGCAATGATACTTCTGCAGGCACCCTCCATTGTTCCTGTCAATACTGCAAACATCACACGTTGTCACTGTCTCATTGCGACTGACGAGGGAAGATTCATGTCTCGAGATTCGAGCAGGTCTGCAGCATTCGGCAGCTTTGGGACGCATTCGGAAGAGCTCGAGTCTGTCAAGACATGCCCTGCACAGAAACGTTCTGATGCAAACCGACTCAAAGGTGGCCAGAAATAGAAGAAATATACTCTTAGCTCGCCAAATCGGAGAACACCCAGGCCATCAACTTGAAGAACACGCCTTTTCTGTTTGTTGGTCTCAGACCTTGCTTCTTTCCAGACAACCTTTCTGGCTTGGGATTTGGTTGTTGCGGCGTAAAGTCCAGTGTGGACTCGGGTAACCTCCTGTCTGACCCTGTTCCTTGTTTGCCAGTGTCAGCGAATCAACGTGTCCTTCCTCCCTGCCAACACTGTGACACGTTTCACCTGAATTTGCTTCGGGAACACAAAATCTCATTGCGTCCCACTGCTGGGCACGTGAGCTGCGTCCAGTGCGAAAATCGTTCTGATTCATAGCCCACAATACGCGCAGGCTCAAAATCCTGAGTGTTGACTTGTGAGTCTGGTTCATTGGACAATGTCGTCGGCTTCGAGGTTTGAGAGTGAGGGTCTCGTGGGAGAGTGACCCGCGGGTCGGGCTGATCAGGCCCCGCTGATCCGCGGGAGGCGACGGCTGATGGAAGCCACAGAGGCGCAATCAACACGGCGCCGCCCCGCCACCTCATCACTCACGCCCAATCAAACATGTGCACTTGCAAATCACATCCCACACAACTCCTCAGCCCGGCCAGGAATCAACACCATCTACAAATCCAAACCTTGACAAAACTCTGTTACTGAGAGGATCTTGCGCTCTCAGAACAAAAAAGAAAGAAAACCATCCGTCATTAAGTTTGTTCTTCAAGGAAAAACAACCGGACGCTGCCGTTGCGGCTTCACGTTTCGCTAAAAGCCAGGTTCAATCTGACTCAATTTATCTTTCATCAGTGTCAGCGAAATTTGAAGTTCGCTCAGAAACCTGAATGTGAAGCTTTTCCACATCAATCGCTCGGATCCTTTGCGATGATACGAGGCTCGTCCAAATGAAGGTGAACATAACGACCGATCTCGATTGCGATCAGAGACAAGAAGACGAGCGTCTGCATGCACATTCTTTGTCATGCTCTGCTGACTTTGCAGCACTATTTCCAGCCAATATTATTGAGTAACTGCGCACACAAATCAATTGAAATTCATAGTTTGTCACAATCCGGCAAAGCGCATGCGTGTGAATGGCCGACATAAAGATCTGCTGCGCTCAAAGACATCACATTATCTCTTGTGTGAAGAGAGGGAAGAGCCAAGGAGAAATGTTTAGGCTGCTCCAAGAGGTTTATGGAGATGAAAGTTTGTCTCTGTCGACCTGCCGCAGATGGTATCTGCATGCCTCTCAGGGTGACACAACAGTTGCAGATCAACCACGCCCAGGACGCAAGTCCACAGCCCGGACTCTGGCAAATGTCAGGGCAGTGCAGCAAGTCGTCCAACAAGACCGCAGAGCAACAGTCCGTCAAGTTGCAGCTGAGGTTGACATGTCCAGAGGCAGCGTCCACAACATTCTGCGCCACGATCTGGACCTCAAGAAGAAGGCCCCGAAATTCATTCCACGAGTTCTGACGCAGGAACAAATGGATTTGAGGGTGGAAGTGTGCAAAGAAAACTTGAGGAATTGCCAGGACCTGCTTTTTTTGTGGACTGTCATCACTGGTGACGAGTCCTGGTTCAGTGTCTTGGAGCCAGAACTCAAGCAGTGCAGCTGTCAGTGGGTTGGAAAAGATGATCTTCGCCCCAAAAAGGCTCTCCACTCAAGACAGGCAAAGAAGACCATGATGGAGGTCTTCTTTGACGACCAGGGCGTCATCCACTTGGAGTTCCTGCCGCCCAAGATGACTGTGACATCCAAAGTTTATGTCGGCATCCTGTCCAGATTGAGGGAGGCAGTGCGACGCAAGAGGCCTGCGATCTGGAATGACAACAGCTACCGGCTCCTGCAAGACAATGCGCCTGGTCACACTGCTGTGCCAACCTTTGCTGCGATGACAGAAACGTCAATGAAAGTGGTCAGGCATCCTCTGTATTCCCCTGACTTTGCACCAGCTGACTTTTGGTTTTTTCCTTACTTGAAGGAAAAGGTCAGGGGAAAGATCTTCCCGGATGTCCCAGCACTCCAGGACACACTGATGCACGAAATCAGTCAGATTCCACGACAGCTGTTCCATGACTGCATGCACAAAAGGCTGCCAAACAGATGGAGGAAATGCATCGCTGTGGGTGGCGCATATTTCGAGGGAGACCAGATTGACTTGCCACCGGATGAAGACCTTCTTGACAGTGACAGTTCAGACTCAGAAAGTGATCCGCAGTGAGCGCAGAATCCGCACACCGTGTATGAATGGTTGCTGCGACGTCGTGTCGCCTCCATTGACTCCAATGCACTTCGCCGAATAGCTGTGTCATTCAAACTTTCGTGCAATTTTCTCATATGGAAATAATGTACAGATCTTGCCAAAATGTTTGCCAAAAGATCAATATAATTGTCAGCTGCAAACAGTGTGAATTTGGTTCATTTCGCGTCAGTCACATTTGCCCGACGTCATCATGTTCACCTTCATTTGGACGAGCCTCGTATTTGAACAAAGCCTGCTCCATTTTGATGATATTTGCCCGAGGCAATGATCACAGGGACACAGTAACACGAAAGGCAAATATCCGAACAAATCGACAACCAAGCAATCGTCTCTCAACTTACCTGCATCAGTCGCATCTTTCACATTTTCCAACGCAGAAAACCCAGAGAATCGACTCCACGAGGTGGTTTGAAAGACGCTGCCAAAGGACGGACTACCGCAGAGCGCTCCTGTTGTTCAGATCGATAGACAATAAAACCTGCCATCTCGTTCAACCACGACTTTCATAAACGTGAAATATTGGCAAAAACTCCGTCTTTCCAACAGATAAATTCAAATCAATAGTCGCTCTTCAAAAGGGAGTTTCTTTATTAACTGGCTGAAGAAAGAGAAACAAGATGGAAAAGGGGCAGTGACTGGCGATGCCCGGTCTCGTCACTTCCATTTGGCGCTTTCTCCGTTTCAGCGGGCGAGAGAGCGGAAGGTGTCAAGAAACTCTCGGCTAATGGGGACCCCAACAGACTTGTTAGACTCGAGTCTCCTCAACACCAAAACAATGCAAGCTGTCTGGAGGATATGTCATGTTGTCAAGGCAAAAAAGTTCTGTTCACTTCACGACAAGATCAAAAAGGTGATTTTTCCATTTTGGAAAAAGGCAATGCTTTTCTGTCAACGATTCCGACGAAAATGCAGGGGGTGTTTAATAATTTACGTATTGCGCTTTACGTGCATTTACTAATGGCTTCATGGTGCTTTCCTGAGGCAGAAGACTTGTCGCACGCCTGGCCTGCTGATCTACTGGGGCACTAATCTGGGAGGGAAACTTTGGCGAAGCTGTGCTTCTCGGAGACAATGACCATAAAAGGCGTGAAGCAAAGGCGCATGTCCAGCTGTGTCCGGCACGATGGCGTTGAGAACAAACAGTTGCTTCAAGGACGAAATCACACTCATTCAGCACGTAACCACAGTCAACGTGCCATAACCCAGTGGGTGTACCGAGGACTTTCTGGGCCCTCCCAGCCTGCAAACAACTCACCGCCCAACACAGGAAAATCGTTATTTTCAAAGTTCTGCTTTCGCTCTGCGCACAGAAAAGAGCGATAAACCTTGACGCTTCGATCAAATGACACACATAAACCTTCATTACAGTTCCAATATCCTTTCGTGTGAATAGCAAGATTTAATAAAGAATCTCTGCGCCCGAGATATCATTCCAAATTTGGGGAAAAGCTGCATCTTCGTCTGCGCTGAGTTCGATTTTGCTGCAAAATTACGACTTCTGCACGCACACCGCTTCTCGAATCTGTTTCACCACACACCTCTGATGGAGATCGTTTGGTCTTTCAAAGGACAGATCAGATGTCGTCTGTCCATGGTGTGTGTGTGTGTGTGTATGTACGCGTGCGCAAACAATGGAAACCCAAATTGCAGTCCAGCCCATATCGACATCAAGAACCCGATGTCACGACATGAAAAGAAAATCTCCGACATTTCTTGAAGTTCTGACAGTTCCAGGAGGTGGTAGACTGAAGGACAAATGCTGCCAGGTTTCTTTCCCGTTGACTGTAACACGGCGTTCTGTGTCGTAATGCGATTCTTCAAAGAAACGCATTAGCCAGACCACTGTGCTGCATCCAGCATGAAAGCCCAACAGCAGCAAAAAGCAACTCCCCATCAGCTGCATCCATACATATCTGCCGAAAATTAATTTGCCTGGGCGCATCGCAATTATGGTATCTGGGCACAGAAACCCGTACAAAGGACACGGCACTGCGAGGGTCTTTTGTTTAACTTTCGACATTCATCTCTCGTTCGCATTATTAGCCTTGAGCTTTATTACGGCCGTAAAGCATCGTGATCAAGCCTTAACGTCCACACAATCAAATGTACATACATCAGCGCAGCGACTTGGCTAACAGTCTTCCCTTTATGGCTTCTCTGTGTTGCGCTCTTTTTCAAGCTCCAGTCCCTCCACTTGCGCCAATGTCCCCTTCTTTTGACGCACCACAACGCACGACGCATGGAGCTTTGTGTTCGTCGTTTTGGCAGGGCAACAAACACAGTTGTCTTCACCAGAAGCGCAGGAAGCCCGGTGCACGTCAGATGCAACAAGCGAGCGCTGCACATTTCGCTTGCAGCGAATCCAGTCCGTTCAAAGGGACATGGTGCGAGTTTCACCGGGCGAAATCACGATTCAGAAAACAACCCCGTAGCAAGTCGAAGCGGGTTTGCTCCCCCACCCCTGGAGAAACCGCAGTTCTTACATGAACACGAAGACTGTTCAACCTGCAGCAACGGAAATTACACACGTGCCATTTCCTTTGGGCGACAAACTGACAGCGCTCACCGGTGAAACACCGGTGCTCGAGTGTCAGGCCCTTCAAACATGTTTCACCTCGAATCGAATCTGTAACTTGCAGAAAAGCACAGCAGTCGACGGATGCTTGGGCGACACGCAGTTGATGTCAGACATCCATGGAGAGAACTGGTCTCGTTCGCGGAAATTCGGCGCACGATTCATGCCAACAGCGCTAACGCAAAGTGGTCCAAATTGAACGAGTCCCCGTGGCTCCCTAACCGGACTTGTTGATCTCAACCTGGCTGCGCCGTCCCGCCTCCGACCACCCGTTATATTCTCCGAAAGGAAACAAGGGTCTCAACGACCATTCGCCCTCGGAACAATCAAGCAAGCTGTTGACTGCGCAGTGAGTTCGTACAAGCCTCCGAGCCGTGGACAACTGCGATTTTCGCCGCTTGTTCAAGAGCGGTTCGTTCTGGCGAAATAGTGACACGAAAAGAAAGTGAGACACGATCAAAATTCCACGAGAGCGCCCATAGTAGTGTGTGTTACTGCTGAATAAATGACACTAATGGAACTCTTGGGAATAAATTAGGATCTCAAATACTGTTCTGCTGTCACTCCACCTCAACGTATCATGAAAGTGGCAAAAGGAAAACGAAACGGTGCTGTCACTGACGAGCCACAAATCATCCAACCGAAACCCTACTTTTCAGACAATCCATATGAAGTGTGACACTGTGTGTGCGCGCGTACGAGGTGCCGCGTGACGAGTGTGTACGTACCATATCCCTGCCCGACGGCGGGTAGGGCGCCTGCGAGTAGTGCGGGGCGCTTCCGATCATGTTGCTGCTGCCCGGGTAGGAGGACGACTGCGTCGAGCCCGGCATCGTCCACGGGTCGCTGCCGTGGGGAGCACCATCTGCAAAACACACAAGCGACACCTCCGTCAAGTTTGAGTTCGGACCGTGCAGCGCAAGGCAAAACAACTGAAATACAAGGCAATGGCGTCTGTGACGTCGAAGCAGTGTGTCCACGATCGGGTTGCCCTTGAGTTCGTCCAGTGAGCCGAGAACGGCGCACATTTCTGCTGACATTGGTCACTCGATCTGCAAAGCGTCACCACCGCCTACTCCGCTGATTCAACACTAGAGAGTCTAAATTGAGCGTTGAAACGCAGACGAAAGGTCGTGTTCCGAGACCCAAAGGCACTGAAAACGACCCGCCACCTGTTTGGAAAGCAATGGTCAAGTGCGGGAGAATTGGGGTCCAATTAGGATGATTGCGCTTCACTCTGTACAAGAGACGTACCTCGCCTAAGCAGCTCTGGAGGAACCATTTGAAGTGAGCTTAGACTTCGTTAATTTTCCTGTCTTGAAGGCATAGTTCTCGTCTTTGACGCACAATATGACTGAATGAAGGTCACACGCTGTGTTCTTTGTTCTTTTCAAAAAAGCGCCGTTCTGTTGATTCATCGCTGTCATATCCGAAACTTTTGGCGTTTGCTCCCGAAGGGAGAATTGGACGATCAAGTTCAACGTTGTGATGACAGTCTTGACCTCTCACTGGACATTTTCTTGACAGTGTCTTGTCATTGCTGTCGCGCAGGTAGGCACATGCAACACACCAAGAAACGAAACTCAAATATCAAATTTTGCTACGGACAACAGAAGCTGTCGAGACGAATTGTCCGCAACTTGAGTTCAAGACGATAAGGTGACGGTTTCAGTTTCTTCCCGAACAGAAGCTGTCTTGACGACGATCACAGTTGTATCACATGTTGCACACAAAGACACAAGGTTGGGCCCGCAGGAAGCTCCGCTGTACTACAGCTCCTGCACATCGAGTTCGAGGTCCACCTGGTCCCCCGTCAGGTGGCGTTCGTCCTCCGCCTCGGCGGCGCCCGTCGCCCACGGACGTCGAGGGCGGGGGTCGGGCGGACAGCGCCGCGTGAAGCAGACGAGGATCGTGAAGACGGCGGCGATGCAGAGCACGATGACGATCCAGGCGATCACCTCGTCCGCGTTGTGGTGGAACCGCTCGTGCAGCAGGTGCTCGTGGAAGTGGTCCCCCGGGTGCGGCCCGTCGACGCGCTCCGTGTACAGCGCCCGCTCGCGCTCGTCAAACTCCTGCAGGGTCTCCATCGTCGAAGACAACGGGTGGTGGGTGGTGGTGGGTGGGTGGGTGAGAGGGCGGGTCAGGGGAGGTCCCTCGTGGAACGGGATGCGGTGGTGGCCCCCGTCCAATGCGGCGGTTTCAGGCCCGTGTGGGAGCCTGGTCCTGATTCCAGTGATGGTGAAGGAAAAACAAGTGATGCCGAAGCACCGTGATTGACTCGGTCAATGAATGTTACAGTGGAGGTACGTCTCCTGATATTTCTGCGTCATGGATCAAAAATCTCTTCGATCAAGAACCGACCGACGAAAACGAGGCACAGGCGCTATTTGACAGGTTGTACCTGAGACACTCGGTTCAGCAAAGCACACAATCTCCGACTCTCTTCGAGCCTCATCCCAATCTGCACCTCGATGAAAGCGAACGGACGTTCTCTTTGCTTGAAAATCCAATTCCCCTCGAAGTTGGTGAAGAACCTTTGGCACTTCAAAGCAACCAGGCAGATCAGTCCTGTCACCACACGCACATCGACACGACGCTCAGGTCCCAGGATCAGCCACAACCTCCACTCGTATCACACACCAATCTGAACCACGCCGATCATGAACCTTTCTGGACAACGAAGATCGCCCCAGAAGTTTCAAACCAGAGTGCGAAATCCTCTCGAGTGTCTTGCGTGCGAGTTCTCCGACGCTTCCTGCAGAGCTTTTCAATGCCCACCTTGGTTTGATGTGTATTGCTGAATATCAATTTTCACATGAAAGGTATTCCTGTCTTGCAGCGAAGTGAATACTGAGTCTCAAACTATATCTCACACTGTCCCTCCAGGGAGTCACCGTAGATCCGCAATGTTCTCGGCCCGTGCGTCAATTCTGCAGCGGAAATGAAACGCTAACGATCGTTCGGGGGGCGATGGCGCGTCCGTGACAAACATGCCCGCTGCATGCTCCTGCCGCTCCACGGAGAAAACAACTGGCAGCGGCGCAGAGTCGCGGCGGCTCCCAGTCACGAACAGCGCAGACTCTCGGTTACGTGAACTCCGATCCCAGTGCGACACACCTGTACCGCACCATTAGCCCCTTGAACTGATCCTCCTGTCAAACGTCTTCACTGAACAAGTTCCTGCGCACGAATCACGTCCTTCCAGCAGTTCTGTGGTTGACAAGAACTGCAGCAGCTTCACAAGACACTTTAATATCGAAGTATCACTTTTGTTGGTTGACGACAACAGGCAAAAATGATGTCACGACTTGAAGAGCAATGTTTGATGCTCATCTTGCGTCCTTGTTCACCTCTTGCGACTTACAGTACTTACATTTCACTTGACTGCGTAACGGCAGTAGAATGCCCAACTTTTGTTTTGCCTCACACCGGAGAACGTTGGGAGAGTCACAGCGGAGAGCACAATTTCCGGCGCTTTGATTGCGTTACCCGGTTCTTCACTGGGACCCGCGCACTGTCAGATCTTTCGTGAACAACCTGAACGCATTCTGCTGTTTCAAGCTATTCGCTTTGTTTCGTTCCACAATGACAGACACTGACATGGGTACAGTGCGGCACACCATCAATTTGAAATCCCTGTTCCGCAGTGTTCAATCATCCCGTCTCACACGCCCGACGCTCGTTTCTCTCCGTCCTTCAGTCCGCGCGGGAAAATCGACAGCGCACCGTGCGGCCCCCGCTCCAGGCCAGAGTCCCGTCAATGCGACCAGCTGCTCAGCCAGCGGGGTTCTGTTCTGAAGTCTCAACCGAGCACCGAAAGGCAGTTGTTCTCCTTTCCGTTCACGACCCACAAACCACTGGCGTCATCGAACTTTCACGATTACTGTGCATCGTGATGCACTGCTGCAGTTTCCAGTCACTCGGTGAGCACCGCACACATACCGAAGTCTTTCCACACACTTCGACTTGTTGCGTGCGTTGCGAGAGCAGATTTACGCTCCTGAACGACTGCGAACACAGCTTGTTGAGTGAATGCTAATCAAGAGGCTTCACGCCTCAGTGAGTCCGTCGCTGCCTCTCAATGCGGCGGCTAACGCTGGCTTCGTGACGTCGCATACGGCGACACGGCGCAGCGACCGCTTCACTTCCGCTAAACTCCCGTCCAATTAGCAGCGTCGAGGCCTCCTGGGTGCGACGGCACAACCGGAGAACACGTCGAAGACGGAGGCGACAAACAAAGCTGAATCCCGTTTTGCGTCAACAGCGAACAGATCACTGTCCGATTTCAGGCTCCTCTTGAAGCCAGAAATCCGTCATGAATATCTCTTGAAAAGCAGGTGAAAGAAAACGCTGGCCAGATGTTCGACGACAAATCCGCGCTGAGTCTGGGTGGTCCGCACCCCGAGTGCACTCCAACGTCCCCTCTATTACCGAGCCTGCAATTCAGTTCCAGCCGAATTCGGCAGCGAGGGTACTCCACCACCAGATACGCTGCTCAGCCACAATCTGCTTGGTGAAAAATCCAAAGAGAAGCTGTCCCCGCGATTTACCTGCAAAGCAGCTTATCTGGCGCGAACACATTCCCGAAACACAAAAAAGCACAGATGTGTCGTCGCTGCGTTATTTTCGTCAGAACTGCAAGAGTACACTGTTTGTGTCTGTTCCCAACAGGTTTCCACTGACATGAAAGAATGGCATCTGCAACATTGTCTGGACAGCTGCTCATCAACAAATGGCATTTTCTCCCCACCCCACAGTGCAAATTTGCAGCCACGAGGGCGATCCTGCTGTGGACTGGAGGCAGAGGCAGCGCAGTGTGTCCACGTCCACTCGCACAACTCCAGCACGTTTCCTCACCAGCGAGACTCGACCAAATTGAACGCACCGAAATGGCTCCACTTGAAGCTGCCTTGTTGAAAAACTTCCGCAATTGTCCCCTTCATCGCAGGTCGGCTGCTTTAAATCTTCCCTGGTGATCACCTCTGATCCTTTCGGTGAAAAACAAACCCTCCGGGCTAAATTTCGTGAAATCGAAAATGAGCCTCGTCCCCTTTCATCGGTTGCCAAATGTCAGCATGTACAGCTTGTGTGGAGCAGCGTCGCCTGTGTCTGCTGCACCTGTATTAGTTGGTCAGAATCCGGTTGCACCGTTATAATTCCAGTAATTAGCTGCCCTGATGTGGAGCGGTGAGAATCAATGCTGAACCCTGAGAGAGAAGCTGACGACGCAAAGCCGCTCACGTCCTCTCCTCTTTCGGCGTTACAAAACAAGCTGTTTCGATACTCTTCCGTTTCTCTCTTTCTCCCTGCTCAATGTCCTTCCCTCTGGCACAGCAAGGAACAAGAATCCACTTTCGTGTGGCGATGGGCCGGTTGTACAGCGCAGCCAGGTGTCAAAAGTTTTCAGAGCCTTTAGAAATGTTTTTACTTCAGGGAACAGAATCCTCCCTGTGTGTGTCATCTCCAGAACTTGTTGGAGGAAATGAAAACACAGCACGATCCAATCGGTGCGTAATGAATTCCGCAAAATGGAGAAATCCAGTTTTCTTTGCCACTTCAGAAATGTCTGTGTTTGATATGGCAGAGCATGCCTGCAGTTTCCGGGGACAAGAAAGCCATTGAGGGGGGTTTTCTCCCCGCGCTGCGTCACAACAGGAACCGCCGAGCACAGAAGGTGTCGGGCTCCACCGCGAGAGTGCCTCTCTCCCCGTCAGTCGTTCCTGTTGGACTCATATCCACATCAGCACAATCACCAACATTCATCACGCAACCCTGTGAGATGTGTGGACCATATCTGTCACTTCTGCTCCTGCGCAGCAGATGAACAGATTGTTTTCCGTCATTCAGCCCAATCCGAGTGATTGCGGGGTTCTCGTGGCTGGCGGCAACACAACCCGCGAGACAATTACTGGCAGCCTTTGCTCGGTCTCGAACAACTCCGGTGTACTTCGCCTGGGCGTCTTTTCTGCAATCCAAGATGCAGGTAGAATGCAAGCAGTAGGAGCGTCTGTCACTCGCAACATTTCTTCCTGCTTCAAGCACTCCTGCCTGCTAACACTGAGAAGGTTCCGTGGTTGCGAGTCGTCTTCATCGGGTTATTTTTCTGATTTTCCCGCATGCTTTGCTGATGGGCACACATCTGTGGGCACCAAAGGGAAACTCTGACCAGACAGCGGCCCTCGGGAGTTTCGGAAATCACATCTCCAGTCCCGTCGTCCCCTGCTGCTGAGTTCCCCGTCTCCAAAACAAACACGCAGCACTTGTCTCAGTGGCGAGTCGGCCAATTTTTACATCCAGACGACGAAGGCCTTGGTCATTGGTGCGCACGAAAATCACAAGCGGCTTTCTGATTCCTTGAGACATCAACGTCTCGCAGGCCCCGAGCCACGAATTGGGAGAACAACAAGAAGCGGCCGCGTGTTTCCATCGCTTGATGTGGAGCGCTGCGGATGCGAGACGGGCTGTGTGTCAACCACGTGCGCCGGTTCAACGTTCCACATCTGGGTGAGTCCCGTCCGTGACCAGACGTCTTTGGACCTTTGCATCTGTGACACTCTTGAGACGAGATGTTGAAGACACGTCAGTGTTGTGTTCACCTTCAACTGCGTCGCAAGCATTGTTGTCTCGTGTCAGCCCGGGGCATCAGACGTGGAACCCGATCCTCGACAGAAACCTCAGCCCCAGGTTTGGCTTCCTCCTTCAGACTCCAATCCTTCAGCAGACAAATCGGCACTAAGTGCTCCAAGCAAATCTGCGTCGCAAGAGCCAACGAGAACAGCTCAAATACGATCGTGGCGGACCAGCACAAAGCAGAGCAAACAGTGTACGCGGAACAATCCACAATCGAAGAAAATGTTCCATTTCGGCGCAGTGTGACCGGCGCAGCTCAAACCTGGTTCTCCATCTCCGGCCGTCCATTACGACAAGGACAAACACGGCTGGGGAACAGTGGGGTTGGGCCCAGTGGAGCCGGACCCAGGGCGTCGAGCCTCTCGGAAAAGAGCAACAACCAGTCATCAATACATCCTGTGCGTTTCTGCTGAGCCAGGTCAAGGACAGCAAAAAATGAGTTTTCTCCGGGGGTGGAACCAAACTGTTTTCATCCTCGATGTCGCGAGACACGTACAATGTAACAGTGAGATGACCCTTTCGCCCAACAACTTGGGTTTCCAAGCAGCAGCCACCTCCGCAGCGTCGCTTGTTCTGCCGATTAATCTCCTCAGTGGACGTATCGGTGTTCGGAGACCAATACGTGATTCTGATTTGGCCACTTGCTGCGAGACGCCCGGAGCATCGCCGCGATGATGAATAGCGGCGCTGTAACAATACGGTCACGTATCCCTTTGGCCACAGACCCTGAAAAGGCCACTCGAACGCACAAGGCAAGATAGAGACTGGGCCTCAAAGGGACCACCACGCCAACATTGTTCTGGCTTGCTTCGGTGGCCAAACGAAACGGAGAATCCGACCTCTCGGGAGGAATCTTGTGGTTTCAGAAGTTCTCTCGTTGGAAACCCAAACCCCTCATCCGCTATCTGCAGCAGAAACACGATGGCCTCTCAAAAGAAACCCAACGAGGTGACAGTTGTAAAGAACCGCATGGAAAGTCAAACTGACGGCGGCGACGCAGGTCAGATATGGTCTCGGGTCGGAACTACTCGTAGCCAAGGGAAGATCGAAAGCGACATAACTTTCTACCGTGGCAAACCCTCTTTATCACACTTGTGATAGCGGAACTGCTCGCTGGATGTCACAGGTCACACACGTTTATGGCGATTGTGGGATGATTAGACTTCAATCCAACGGTTCTCCCGGCCTTATCTTTCCCAGGGTACAAATAACGTGCTTGATTCACGAGGTGTTCGCGCTGTGCGGCTCCGAGTCTCCCTTATCCGTTCAGCAGCACCGCTCATTTACATTACAAATCGAATCAGTTATTGTTTTGCATCAGCCTCCCGTCTCATCCGGAATTCATCTGAATAATTGTTACCCCTGTGTTTCGTCAAGGTGCAACGAGCAACGAAGAAAGCGGCGCTGTCTGGGGGGGGGGGGAGGAAGTGCATGCACTGCTGGTACTGTGCCTGTTCCCTGCAGCCTCAGTTGTGTTCAAATGAATAAACAGCCAACGCCCATTCGTTTCGCGGAGCGTTTCGCGGAGAGCATCTTGACACAAACACGAACAGATGTGTCGCTTGCGGTGCTGGTTACCTCAAAATTCGTTCTAAAGCGAGACTTCTGACATCCACTCAGAATAGCCTGAGAACCTCTGATGAAATTTCGGGATTTTTACACATGAAGAGCATCGAGAGCACGAATCTCTTCAGGACGAGAAACACTGCCTCTGCTGCAGCTTTGCCCCGTCTCCGGTGATCGTATTTTATCTGCAGTTTATGGTTCACTGATTCGATATTTGAAGACTTCACATCTCGTTCCAACACATCAAATGCTGTTTCTTGAGGAGGATACACAAAGCACTGTCAGTGAAGATGCTGCGTTTCTGTGACACGAACACCGTGGCCTTGTTAGGTCTCCCCAACAACGAAAACGTTCGTGGGCCTCTTGTGGCTGGGACATTTGAACAACTTTTTCTGTCCCTGGGATGTTTCCAGTGACACATTTTACCAAGGTGAAACTTGCGTTCCAGAGTCTGAGAACCTTTATTCAACGGGTCCGACCGCAGGTGGCTTGATGAATTAGTGTCGTCCTTGTCACTCCCCTTCCCTCTGGTCCTTTCACCCAAGGGTCTACACCCCACAAACCCGATGGCCACAATATAAGTCACTCTGGGATGGCTCTGAAAAGCAAGACAACACTTCTGCCAAAGCAAACACTGGCCATGTCATTTTCATCATACAAAATAGAAAGAAATGTGCAGGCTTCTCCAAACAGTTCTGACTGAATTCGCTCGCCCGCTGAAAAACGTGCCGCCTTCCCAAAGACTGGTGGCTGGGTCACAAGTTATCTCACACCCAAATTAGATTCGATTTTTGGATTTCGCTGCGAAGACCATTCGTGACTTGACGCTGACCAAAAGCTTGATTCCCACATTCACATCGGGACAAACTTCAAACTCAGTTCAAAGAAATCGCCAGTCCAGGCAGGTCCCTGAATGTGTGGTTGGGGAGGTAAACACGACAAACACAACGGAAAGGCTCGTCCAGGGTAATTTCAGGTCCACAAATTCAAAGAACTTCACATTACGTTCAACTTAGACAGTTCCGTTCAGCACTTTCGTTTTCCATGCAACACAAAACGACGCTCAGCCATTCACGACAAAATGGAGGAGTCCAGAAGAAGGAACATACTGGGGCCAAGAATGAGGCGACGGCCGATTCGATCTGTCATGCTGTCAAAAAACCAGTCTCCAGATCAATAGTTCGCGAGTGCAACTCCCCTGGACTCGGACCGTCAGTGGGGGCATCAAATCAGCATTGTGAAGGCAGCGCGAGTTTTATTTCATATCCTGGGCCAATTTTGACCGTTCAGCTGCCAGCTTCGCCGCTGCTGGCGACCATAAACGTCGCACAATGAAAAGGGTTCCACCACAACTGATCCAATTCCCGTTCCAATTGCCCGTCTTGCAGCGAAAGTTGGGAAGGTCAACTTATCCATTCACATCAGACACGCAAACACCACAACCTGCACAAGTTTGAACTTGTGAGTTTGATATACTTGACACCGCTGCTGCCTCTTTGACCTCAAGCGCCACATAGAAGAATCTTCCCAATGTTGGAAATCTCCCTGCTTGTGTTTTTTATGCTCACCCACAGCGAAGGTTTTCACCCACTTCTCGTTTGTGTACGTGCGCTCAAAGTTTATCCCTGTATTCAAAGCAGTGTTTGCGTGATATCTTCCTTGACTCCCACAACCCAGTCCAGCAAGTCTCGTACTTCGCTTGCGGAGACGTACGTAGTTGTGCAATGGCCTGTTGGAACTTAGTTTTGTGGTTCCCGTATCTTGAAACACACACAGCACCAGGGCTGGAACCGAGTCTTTCGCAAATCACTCTGGACACAGTCTTCCCGTGGACGTTGCCTTCGCTTGCATGCAGCGACGGTGCGGGTCATGCGATATTTATGGAAATCCACTGTGTCGAAAGAGACCCTTGCCCTCGGCATATGCAAAAGGTGCTCCTAAAACAACGAGGGCTGAGCCCAAGACATTAATGTCCATCAGGAGGATCCCACCGACTGTTCACGGCCGCTGTTTTGATGAGGGCGGAGGTGGAATTGCGGATCCGTTCACCCAGGCTTCCTAGTTTTCTCGGGCGTCACAAATGCCTTGATTAGGCGATCTCAGCGCTATGAGCGTGTTCTCGTATTCGCTGACACTGGAAGCCCTCACACACAATGAAAGCGCTGCACGATTTCTGCCTGAGTGATCGTCCATTACTGCCAGGTGCAACCACCAAGAAAGTTCTGGTTCTCAACACAGCAAACACTTCTTCAGATGGGACAGAAACAAGGAGAGTTGCTTCCTCTCACGTCAAAAAGAAAAGGTGTCTTCCTGAGCTACTTGAACATTCTGTGGGCGCAAAGCCTGCCGCTTAGTCCCCCACTCATTTCTGTGACGGGAGGAGAGCACTAATTTGGCAGGTCCCTTCAGAGAAATCAACAACTGCGGCTGCAATTTCTTGGGCCTGTTCAGTCTTTACAAGAGAAAAGAATAGTCCATCCATCCATTCGTGGAAATTCGCGAAAGTGTCTTCAGGGGTTTGAAAGCCCTTGCACAAACTGACGCGCTGCAAGCAAAGGACATTTCACAAGCTCTGAATTCAAATTGTATCAAGATACAGGGAACACACTCATTTAGACTCAACCAAAACACCCAGCGTAAACAACGACCGATTCGATTTCGCATTTTGCGTTGCCACGTCAATTCAATACGACAGAGAAAAAGAAACGTCCCTAATTCAACAAAATATGGTCATCCTGCTCCCTGCCGAAAAACTCTTTGAGGGTGGTCCTCGCGTGGGTCTGGACTCCAGGCCAAAGATAAATTGATCGAGGCGGGACGGATCCCGCAGCCCTGGGGATCAATTGGACCAAAGTGGCCGCATTCGGCAGCCATTTGCCCATCACCGACTCTTCTTTCATCCAACGACACGTCTTGTCAGGGAAAATGCGACAAGTGTAGCGGATACAACACGATTCCCTGTGGAACCATGAGATGAGCTTCAGTCGTTGAACATGATCAGACAGAATCCACCTCCAGCATTGGATTTTGCATCGTGGCCGTGTTCATGAGTACGAGAATGCACTGTCAACTTTTGTCAACACTTCCCCAACCGCCAGTTTTCTTTCCCACAGTTCTTTGCATTTACAAAAACGTGTCATCTGAGAAAAGTGGACCGTTCCACGAAAACAGCTGAAGGATTTCTGCAGGAACAAGGCGCCACGTTTTCGCTGGAGTTGCCCCGACAGCAGAGTTGGCCGTGAAGCTGGCGAGTCGGACGGTGCGCTGGGCCTTGCTTCCATCAGCCCCGACTTCAAAGCGCGCACCTGAGTTGACTCCCGGCCTATCCGTCTCGGATGCGTGCTTCTCACTCTTCGGCACAAACGCCTCTTGATGCTGCTACAGACGCCCCCCTCCACCAAAGGGACATACGTGGACAGGCCGCACCCACCAGCAAAGGATTCAAGGGAACGAGAAGATCCTTTCTTTGCTCGCGCTCGACATCATCGCTCTCCAATTTCAACGAGTGCGTTTTTGAGGATCTCTTGATCACCGAGCCCACAAATCACTGAAAGCTCAGTGGGGAGGGGGCAGAAAGCTAACCCGACATTAACTACCTTTCCCCTTCATCCAGTTTTTACAAATCCAGTCCGGATGTTTATTAGGGCTTCTGGATCCTCTCATATTTCACTTCACAACGCAAATGACGGCATCCTGTTGGTAATTAACCCACTTTTCCTATTATTCCTGCGCGAGTACTTGTTGGGGTGAAATGGGAGGCTTCTTCGGCAAAGAAACTCAACCGTACCTTTCATCTCTTCAAAGTTCATTCGATAACAACAAAATCTCTCAAGAATTTCCAAATTTTCTTCTCGAATTGTTGTTTTGGTGCGGAATTCCTCAGAAGTCGCGCGAAATCCGACTTCCCTTGTCCACACTCCTCATTTGTTCTCCCTTTTTAAGCGTGTGGTACTGAAGGGTCGTTACCACACGCAAAGAGAAATCACCATCAGTATGTGTGTGTGTGTGTGTGTGTGTGTGT
>JAAUXT010151041.1_pt1 | contig 20112 bp, 15 predicted proteins | sample 7278171 | NCBI WGS metagenome assembly JAAUXT01 (sample SAMN14350112, study PRJNA611818) | marine sediment metagenome | isolation source: surface marine sediment (1.8m) | place: French Polynesia: Moorea | collected 2018-08 | reverse complement strand
GTGACCCCTTGTGGTTTTGCACTCTCTTTGACTGTCATGGCTACCGGAGGGATGTATCCTCAGAACCTTGGCCAGGAAGAATGTGAGATCATTGCCTTTCTGAGGCAAAACATTGCTCGTCGCCTTGCATACAAGGCATCCGTTCAAAGGTTGCCACAAACACACCCCAGGGTGATCCAGGCTGTGAGGGCATATTTTAATTTGGGGCCCACTTCGCACCGAGCCTTCGACCACCTCGTCTGGTCGGTGGCGACCGGCCAATAAAGGGGTAAGTCACTCCACAAAGGACCAATTCGGGAGCGAAAATATTTCCACCCTGCAGAACATGAAAAACACCTCATTGATTTGTTCTTTTGTGAATGTGAAGAGCCAACGCAAAACTTGAATACCTTCCAAAGCCATGTTTTTTGGGGGGATGACGATTCTGTTGATTGCGCAACTGTCGAAAAAATAAAATGTTTTGTCAACGCAAGATGTTGGGCCCGACAAATACGCTCAAACTTGGTTTGAACATTTGACACAAGATCTTGCATTCCACAAATTTTCCAATGGGTTTTGACTGCAGCCCGGGAGACTGAAGAAGGTGCAGGCGATCGGCTGGTACCTGGAGGAGGCGAACATGGCTCAGGTCTCCGTCAACATCACCGATTTCGAGACGACCCCAATACACGTGGTGTTTGAAGAAGCTTGCAAGGACGCCAAGGTGCGTGTCTCAGGACAGGGTGTTCTTGCCGACAAAACGGTGTCACACAACTGACAAGGTCTAACGAATGACGAGTATTTCTCATCTCATCAATTTCAGGAACTGAATCTGGCGATTTGCGGCTCGCAGATTGTCGGGTTAGTTCCGCTCAAGGCGATAATGGACTCTGCTGACTACTACATGAAAAAGGAAAATCTCTTCATCCTGGAAGAAGACCAGAAAATCAGGCTGGTGAGTGTTTCATCGTGTCAAACTGATCAGGTTTCAAAGCAAAACTGGCCTCTGTGGAATTTGAAATGCAGCTGCCAATTATGACGCTTCCTTTGCAGGTTGTGGATCGCTTGGGACTACATTCCTTGGGAGGCTTCAGTCCCAAAGAGAGAATCATCGAGTAAGTCAAAATTTTCTCAGCGTCGTGTTTGCTCTGTGTTGGGCGGTTGACACAAATCTTTGTTCTTGGTGGCCACATTCAGTTTTGTGCAAAGTGATTCCGGCCTTGCAGGTACATGGTGACGGAGGAGCGCTACGGACCTCTGGCGCAGATGGAGCTGAAAGATTTCGTGTTCACGGTTGGTGCGCGATCGCCGAGCCCCGGGGGTGGATCCGTTGCTGCGCTATCGGCGTCCATGGCAAGTCCGACTGCATGTGCTGCCTTCTGAACTTTTGTGGAGGCACGATGATGGTTAGCTCAGTTTTATTTTCTGTTTTTCAGGGAGCCGCCCTGGCGTCAATGGTGGGATTCCTGACGTACGGCAGGAAGAAGTACCAGCCGCTGGACTCGAAGATGCGAGAGCTGCTGCCCGGCCTCTACACCGCCATGAAGGATCTCGTTCCCTTTGTCGACCACGACGCTGCTGCCTACAGCGATTTCATGGTTTGTTGATCAACGCGAATTTCGCTTCTCTACTTTTGTATGGCTGATCAATTCAGGTTCGGAGTAGATTCTGCGGAGGTTCCGTGTCCTTACAACAAAAGTTCAATTTCAGTTTCCTCCATGTGTGTGTGTGTGTGTGTGTGTGTGTGGTGTGGGTGTGGGTGTGTGTGTGTACGAGCGAGCGTGCACGTGTTGTGTATATCCTTCTCAAACAATTTTCCTAGGCACTGAAGGCGCTGTTTAACCCCGAGGAATACGAAGATTTTGCCGGCGAGGTACAAACCGTTGCAAAAATTATTGTTTTCACTCTTTGTGTTTGTGATTCTCTTGGCTCCTGCCTTTGTCTTGTCGGCGCATTTTGTGTGTATACAATCCATGCGGTGTTGTCTCACCAACTTTGCGTTGTTTTCGCTCCAGTACTGGGTTGCACTGATATCTGAAATGCTTTTTTTCACAGCCTGCTTTTGTCATGCATTATGAGTTTAATTCCTTGCAGCTTATGTTCGTAGACAGCGGCCTGACAGAACTCCTCGTTTGTACATTTGTCTTGCTTTGCTGTTCCTGTTTCTGCGTCGTTGATGTTCAACCAGTTGCGTTGCTCTGTCACACAGAAGCGTGCATTGTGTCCTCGAAGAATTCAGTTGTGAGACCGCGTCAGCGACAATATGCGAAAGATGGAAAATCCGTGGATTGCACTGAACATGAGTTGCTCTCTGTGTCAACTTGCAGGAAGCTATGAAACTGCCCAAGAAGGATGCGGAGGAAGAAGCTTTGTAAGTTGATGGAATTTTTTCTTGTTCACCATGGAAATCTTGGGACAAAACGCATGTTACTCATGTGAACTGCTCGCGTGACTTTTATGTGCCTTCCCAGTGATTTCAGCTGTGGAGACTCCATTGATTTGAATAAGTATCTCCACAGAATGTGGTACTCGTCCGTTGCTCTGAATTGTTTGTCAGTTTTGTATGGATTTGTGAGTTTTGTTCGGCTTCTTGGTGGACGAACTGTTATAAATCGGGTTGAAGAATGCTGCACTGAAGAAAGATGTGCTGATGTTGATGTTGATTGTTCAAGGCGCGATCAGGCGATGCAGCGGGCGCTGACTGCGGCGATCAACGTGCCCATGACTGTCGCGAAGAAAGCCAACACCACGTGGCCGACTCTGAAGGAATTGGCGAAGGTGTTCAACATAAACTGCAAGTCAGATCTCCAGGCAAGTTTTCTCTGGGTTTCCCTTAGGTGCACAATGTCAGCTCTTGCTGTATATGTTTCTGCATCTGTCCAGCAGCTACTGTCAATTGAATTGGCGAAAAAATTGCAGGTTGGAGCGAAGTGCATGGAGACTGGTGTCTACGGCGCGTACTACAACGTGTTGGTCAACCTCAAGGACCTGAAAGATGACAAGCAGAAGGCAGAGGTAACGAGTTGAGCTCCGAACTGTGGGTCGCTTTGCGTCAATCATCACACGCGAAGAAATTTGACACAACGATCAAGACAAGACATCGTCCATTTGGGGTGTTTCTTTTTGTGTTGTAGCTGCAGAAGGAAATCGAGGCTGAGCTGAAGACTGCGCAGACCGGGTGCGCGGAGGTGCTCAAAATCATCGAGGGCAGAAAGGCCGATACTGAGTGAACAGAAACACAGGATGATATCTTTTCAACCTTTTTCGCTTTAACTTCGAGTTTGAATCCGAGCCATTCACTTTGATGCACAATTGTTCAGAGCATTATTCAGTCACCGGCACTCATAGTGGTAGTTGTGGAACAGATTTGTGTGTAAGTTTGTTGCTATTAAGGTGTGCAGCTTGGAGACGCGATGGCATAAGAAAAATGGAAAGGTGATGCAGGTGATCTGATTGAGGACTGTAAGTGTTGTGCGCAATTTTTATATGCAAAGGTTTTCTTGAGACATTCCAAAGACATTTCTGTGATACGAGAACGTCGAGTTTCACGGGGTTCATGCACAGTTACATTTGTCTGTGGTAAGTTTGTGAGCAGCTGTTCCGCGCAGCGTGTCTGAAGCATTCCACATCCAGTATTCTGTTTGCACCAAGTGTTTTCTTCGGTGTTTGCTTCTGGTCACATTTATTCATCCATTGTTCCAACAGCAGTATTTGAAGCAGTTATCTTCTTGTGTTGATGTGTTCAGCGAATCCCGTTGCTTCATTCATGTTTTGTTTAGTGTGATGATGTCAATACAGTCTTGTCACCGTCTTTTTGTTCAGCAATAAAATGTCGCTGTGGACACAAATCGTCTTTTCTTCCCTTGTCCTCTTGTCTCTGAATTCGCGTTATTAACTTTTGCCGGATTGTGTTCGAAAGTTCAAACAAACACCAGTGGTTGAATGAATTCAAATACTTTATTGCAACACAATGCTAGGACTTCCGAAAATACTGCACACAAATACTACTTCAAATTGACAACCTAGAAAAATTGTGCTGACAGCTTGCAAGAGTGCCACCGAGCCACGTCTGAGAGATCCAATTTGATCTACAGTATTGAGCCAGCAAACCACAATCGAAAAGAGTTCTACGTGTTAAATCTGCCCGTCTGCATTGGCGATTGATGCAGTTGCCATCATATATATCCTCGACGTGCGAATGACATGGCATAAAAACATTGAAACGTACAAAATGTGTCATGTTCCCAGATGGTTAGAGCCCTTTCACAATCACCAAACAGCTGTTGTCTGGTATGCCAGGGGCACCCCAGTGGTTTTAACGCCTGCCCCTTTGACACCCACACACTGAAGATCTGGAGTGACCGCAACAGATGCGAAGCTGTTTGAGCGTCCAACAAGCGGAATTTGACACAACCAAGCCCAGGTTTTGTCAGATTTCTGTTCCTCAAATGAAGAGCCGCATTGCAAGACAGTTGCAACCTCGAAAGTTCGGCTGACTGGCAACCCTCCCTTTTCTGCAAGGCTCGCCAAGATAAAAACGCGACCACACACATCAATTTTGACTGTCAACCCGATTGTCACAAAAGACAGCTGAAGCTGTAAAAGAGACAGAAATCACAAGATGTCAACGACAGTGCGCAAGTTCACCGGCACACAAGAGAAGACAGTACATTTGCAGCTGCATTGCAACTCAAACTCCGTATCTTTGTCCCAAGTCGCTCAAAATATCAAGACCAAAAAACTCAGTTGCAAGAAACACAATCACAAGATATGAAAGTCGAATCGGTGGAGCACGATTGGCTTCATCAGGATTCATCGGCGCGTTTCTTCTCGACGTCGCCAGTGGCGGCGTCGTCCTCGGCGGCGCTGGTCGTCGCGCCGTCTGTGTCGTCCGATGTCGTCTCCTCCGCCTTCGTCAGCTGCTGCTGCCACATGTGCGCGTACACGAGTCCCTGCGATAACAGCTCGTTGTGCCTGCGATGTAAACACAGATCTTGAGTGCAAACAAACCTTTCTCTCACGAAGGCTTTTGCAAACGCACGTATCTTTCTAATTGTGCGTTTTCATCTCTTCGCCAAAATCCTCACTGAACTTTTGTTGTCAGTTCATTTTCTCGCTCTCTGTGAAGACACTTTGCAACGCAAGAAGGAACTGCAAAACAAACAAATTTTCAACACTCACGTTCCCCTCTCGACGATTTCTCCATCTTTGAGGACAAGTATCTGGTCGGCATGTATAATGGTGGACAGCCTGTGAGCGACGATTATCGTGGTTCGGTTCTCGCAGACCTTCGCCAGCGAAGCCTGAATGTTTCTCTCCGTCTGAGTGTCTAGTGCAGAGGTTGCCTGTACAAGAAGATGCCAGTGTAGACTCAAGAAACCCAAATTTTGGCTGAACACGTTTGAATGCTGTCATCAGTGTCGATTCATTGCAGCCAAATATCAGTGCGTGTTTTTGCACTTTCTGTCAAGCAAAGCACTGGCCTTTTCCACCAAGCATCAGTTGAGAAAATTGTTCTGCAATGGAATGCAAAGTGCTCACTTCGTCCAGCAAAACAAATTCTGGCGACTTGAGGATTGTTCTGGCGATGGCAACTCGCTGCTTTTCGCCCCCACTCAACTTCAGTCCTCGCTCTCCAACTTTCGTGTCGTAGGCTGAAACGAAACGGTCAAGACGAAAAAGGTTCTGCATCAATACTGACCTAAAATTACGACACCAAACTGGTCAAGCAAAGACCAAACAAGAGCCATAAATCGCGAGACGCTCTGTCTGTTCGACGCAGCTCACCGTCAGGGAAGGTGAGGATTCTCTCGTGGATGTCGGCAGCGCGCGCCGCCTCCTCGACGTCTTGGTCCGATGCGCCGATGCGACCGTACCGGATGTTGTACTGGATACTGTCGTTGAACAGTACTGTGTCCTGAGGCACAACCCCAATCGCCATTCTCAGGGACTTCTGTTTCACCTGACAGTGTCAAATAAATGTCTGAGGCTGGTCGCACACAGACTACACGCTGATTGGCTCCAAAAGCCATTGGCGTGTAATTGCCTCATCAGATGCTGTTTTTGTGCAGGATCCAATGGAGGTGCATCGCACAACGCACAGGTCCAGAGTGGCGTGTAACGCAGAAATAGCGTCGTACGACGCGCAGTGCGCGACACCCCTGAGGCCTGATCGTTGCCTGACTGAGGAGACAATATTCACCGGAATAGATTGTCTTCACACCTGAGATATGTCTTGTCCATCAAATCGGATGGCGCCTGAATGTACGTCGTAGAAGCGGAAGAGAAGTCGGATGATGGTGCTTTTCCCGGCTCCTGACGGTCCAACCAGTGCGAACGTCTGTCCGGGAGGGACCACGAAGGAAACGTTCTTCAAAATCGGCTTCCTGCAGGACAAGGTTGAATGAAGAACACAACACCAGCTTCACTTTCAACTGAACCACCAAGAGCTACGCAGGAAAAACCATATTTTGAGAACTCACTCTGGTGCGTAGTGGAAGCACACGTTGTTGAACTCAATCATTCCTTTGGACACATTCAAGTTCAGAGCAATGGGACTGTCCTTGACTTCCTGTTTCTCGGACAGCAAATCGAACATGTTTTCCATGTCAATGAAAGCCTGCTGAATCATTCTGAAATACAATGTGAACATGGTGTGACAATTGCAAATGTCAGGTTGTTCCACGTTTGATGCGTGTTTCGATCCAAACAAAAAATGGCATGCCTGTAGTAGGTTCCCAGCCAGTTGAGCGGTGCGTACAACTGCATGATGTAGGTCGCAAACAATACAAAGTCGCCACCCGTCAATCCTTTGTCTTCAACCACGTACCTGATGAGCAGGATTTTGATTTGAACGACCGAAAGTAAAACAAACCTTGGCAAGCTGTGTGTTTCTGTGACAAAGAACAATCATATGAGGCTTTACCAAGCACAGAGAAACGCTCCGGCTGCGAAGCCGAGGTTGATGATGACATTCTGCACGGAGCCGAGCAGCACGAGGGAAGCGTTGCTCACGAACTCCGCCTTCTGGTAATCCACGATCGCTTGTCTGTATCGTCCCACCTCAAAATCCTCCGCAGAGTAATACTTCACCTGCAGCGCAAAATTCGTGACAACTGAAGGTACCGTGCTGAGTTTTGGAAAACCCAGGGCCCCGGGCCCCACAATGCCCCCTCTTCCCAGTAAATTCTTCCCCCACCCCGCACATCCCAGATTTTGAGCCGCCCTGGTCAGAACTGAACTGACTCAGGTACCCATCCACCAAAAATCCAATTCCGATCCGGATCAGCTGGAGAAACGTAGCAGATCACGTGGCCAAACAACTTTGCCTCACCGTTTCAAAGTTCAGAAGGGAGTCAACACCCTTTGCGTTCCGCTCGTTGTCAAGTTTGTTCATCTCGCGCCTGTATTTTGTTCTCCACTCGGTGATCAGAATTGTTGCCACTGCAACGATACAGAGAGAGTTGAATAACTTGTGTACAAGTGCAGCACAAATAACACATGAAATTCGTCCCGACTGTTTCCACTCACCTAAATACAAAGCCATTGTGACGAAGACGATGAGTGCAAACCAGGGTCCGAACGCAGCCAGAAAATAGACGATAGCGATGATGATGTCGATGATAGTGGGTGCGATGTTGAACAAGATGTAGCTGTGAAGCAGCAGAGCAGACTTCGACTCAAAAGAACAGACCATCATGCGAGGGGCTCTGGCCAGAGGGCCCATTGGTTCATGTTGATATTTCGGTAAAGGACGCCACCGCCCGACGTCGAACCCCAAAGAGGACCTGTGGACCGACAGGCCAGACACGGGTTTTCTTCCAGACATACGTCATCTTCATCCACAGAGACGCCAGTTAAAACCTTGTTGTCCTCATGTCAGTGAGGGCTGAGACAAGAACAATTTTTTTGTGCAAAACAGTACCATCTGAAAACTTCTTTTCACAGTTGTGACACAAAGAGGTTGGTGGTGTGTGAGTAACACTTTGTAGTGTACCTCCAGCGGATCTAGGGGCCCCAGCGGGGCCTTCCCGTCCCGCCTAATTTGCGCCACACCTCCAGAATCTTTTCTTTTCTTTCTTTTTGCTTTTCATTGTCAAATTTGATTAGAGTGTGGGTCCTCTCCTTCGTCTCAATTCTGGATCCTTGGAGGGACCTCTCGAAAAAGATTTGGTGTTGGTGTGAGCCAAGAGGTATGAGAGCCTCCTTGCCTTGAAAGACGGACTGTTCGAACTTCCTCTTGTCTGGTGACCAAGGATCTCTGTTCGGCCAAACGCCAAATCAAACAAGGGTACACCAAGGCTCCACGAGCTGCAACTCACTTGAGAAGCGAATTGATGCTGGTTGTTCCTCTGTCCATCACTCTCAGCACCTCTCCGGTCTTCCTGCCAAGGTGCCATCTCAGCGACAATCTGCAAGCATGGTTTCCTTTTTGAATGAGTCGGTGGGTTCGAAGTTCAGAATGAAAGTGATTTACTTTCTCATTTCATCGACAAACCGAAGGCGACACTTTTGATGTTGAACACAAATGTCGTGTGAAAATAATTCTCATGCACTGAGGGAAGCGACGTGTAATCTGAACCAGGGCAGGTCAAACAAAACGAGAGGGGCAAAGCCAAAGTATCACCTCAACTTGACCAACCAAACCACAACAGAAAGTTCACCGCAAACAAGTGACTATCCAATTCGATTCACGTGAGCATGCAAACAAGACACAGAACAAGCACAAGCAGAAACTGTAATAAGAAGGCTATCGCCTGAAAAGCGCGCTGTCTCCTTCGGGCCAGTCAGTTTCTCCAAGCTCTGAGCACGGTTGAGTTGGCCAATTAGCCATTTGCAAGGGGGGGGGAATCTCAACCATTACAAAAATTCATCAAAATCATTTTTAGGCCGTTTTAGAAAATTTTGAAAATTTTTCCAAATTTGACTATTTGCAGGGTGGTGGAGGTAACTCAACCAATCCAAAAATGAAAGTTGCTTGAAATGGCCTAAAAATCATCCTGATGAAATTTTGTGATGGTTGAGTTACCCCCCCTCCCGAAAAAAAAACTCAACCAAAAATGACCACACACAGACTGATGGCGACTACAATAAGCGCGCGTCCTATCGGCAGAGCCGGACCGCGCGCTTAGATTGCCACTCGTCACTTCAGCATCATAGCAGAACAGCGTTACAAACCTGTGTAAATGATCATACAACTTGATTCCTATCTCACGAGATGTGTACTGCTGTACACGAATCCAAGTGATGCTGCGAAGGTTGTTCAGAAAAGACGTTGTGCCTGTGATGTACGCACATCGCGGAAGCAAATAGGAAGAAGACAAACACCAACGCATGAAAACTGTCCAAAGTACGAATCCAAAGTACGAACAGGGCACGCACGAACCAAAACGTCTGCTCGTCCGTTTAGACCCGAACCCTATCCCAATTTTTCTGCCCGTTTCTTTCGGACACATTTTGTCACAAGATACACGAGGGGAAACTAACACTGATTCGGGAAGCACACAGAAATCTCAAAAAGCAGCGACCACTCCAAGACATCTTCGCAACAAATTGTGTAAATATCAGCATTCAAACAAGGAAATTTGACAGGCCTGTCACGATTGTCACACCCTGCGCCGAATACACGCAAGGTTTTTTCTCCAAAATCTGCACGACCCTGACAAATTTTGTTCACAGGTGAAATCCACGGGGCGATTTTCTGTCTCTGCCCACAGTGCAAGGAATTATTTTTGAGAATTTGGTTGACCAGTGTTGTGAAATCGATTGTTACACACCCATGTAAATGTCCGTACAGCTTGGTACCAATTTCCAAGGATGTGTATTGCTGAACTTTGATCCACGTGAGGCTGCGCAAATTGCTCAAAACAGACGTGGATCCTGTTTTTAGAGACAGAGAAAGATGAATCAAATCCTCCATTCTCAGGAAGGATGTGCCTGGCTTCTGTCCTGGACGGCTGCAAAAAATTGACGATCAATTGCCATTCACTGAAAGGAAGCTCCTCACCAACACCGCCTCCTTGCAGGAAGCGCAGTACGATGTAGACGAGGATGAAATCCCAGCGGAATTGCAGTTTGCCAACTGTCGCGGTACCGTCCGCTCGATTAACCGTCACCACATCGTCTAATGTTTCCTTCGAGATTGTCAGACTGTCAACTACAAACAGGTTAGCGTTCAAGCAGTTTTCGGTCAAGCCTCCCGCCAAAAAACTGCAGATCTGCGAAGAAAAAAACACAGAAAAACTTTGGTATCTCACCGATATATTTGTAGTAGATGGGGGTGAACAGGTTCACCACTCTTCCAATGACCAAAAGCACCAGACAGAATGTCACGCACAATTGCAAGAAAACACTCTTTTTTGGCCACACGTAAGGCCACAGCAGTGTTGCCTTCTTCTTGATGTTGCTCCATGTCGACTGTCTGTTATCTTGAGGGCCGAGTAGTGCCTATGTGTGACAAAACTGTGCTGCTGAAAGGAGTAGACCGCAAATTCTTTGAAACACTTGCCCAAAGTCCAAACATGAAATACAGACCTCTTCGTCGTCCTCCCCATGCCTTGATCTCCCGTAGTCCTTGGGAATTCCAGGTGCAACAAAACCAAGTATGAACAAAAAGCCAGTCATACAGAATCGAGCAATCCACAGCCCGAGTTCTGTCTTCTTTGATTGGCTGAAAAACACGACACTTTTGCCGGTGAGTTCAATGAAAATTGCAGATATTCGGAGACAAGAAATGACACAAAAAGTAAAGCTGAACTTACTCTCTCTCGCCTCGCCACCACCAGTTGTCACTGAACCAGGAGACAAAAGCAAGGTTCTCAAAAATGAATGCCAAAGACCAGAACGCGAGCAACACCAACCCATGTCCTTTGGTTGGAATACTCGGCAGAAGTCGTTTTCTCTCCAAACAAATAACTGATATGGAAATGGGCCAAGCAAGTGCAATCATCATCATTGTCAGAATGTTGTAAACGAAGACGGTTTTGTCTCCAATCACAGTGGCTTCCAATGTGAATCGCAGAACACTTTCCACTGACATCAAGGTGCTCAGCGCTATTTGCAGGTGGTACAAACACGATTGCGGTCTCCATCTAGCATCCAGAAGGGTCGAATACTTTCTGTAGATCAGAATCTGTATTCCGCCAAAAATTAAAATGAATCCAAAGAGAATCGAAGACGACACTGTGTCCAAGAAGCAGTGCGTCAGACCGTGGTCTCTCCACGCCTCCCACAAGTGGGTCCCGTTGCCACAAAAGCTGTCCAGAACTATCATGGTTCCGATACTTTCGACTGTCAGCAACAACTTTAGTTCCTCTGGTCGCTCTTTCGTGACGAATATCGCCAAATTTGTGTCACCTGTGCGTCCTAGATTCTGGAAAGCGGAGCAAACAAACCAGTTGTCAGAATTTTTGACCTTTCTGATTTGAACTTCCCCGAAAAGTATGAACTACTTGGAGAACAAAGCTACACATCTCGTAAAATGAAAACCAGTTTCTTTCACAAAACTCACATTGTTCACTGAGACTGCAATGCTTCAGATCCACTGCGAAACCAATGCAAATCTGAATTGTTACTTCTGTGTGTCCATCTCCACGTGGAGGCCTCTCCTCATGGATCAGAGGGATTTACTGCACAGCGCGATCACCGAAACCATCACAAACTCAGCTGCGACCCAGAAATTCATCTGGATACAGTGAACAAGTGAAGGTTTGAAGATAGTGGGGTGAGCAAAGCCTGTTCTTTTTTTCTTTGCTATTGTTGAATTGTCTGCACCACTTGAGGTTTGTGTGCATACTAAAAAATTATGGGTTTGCCCACCGGCGTGCGGCTTCATCCGATACGAGTATAACTGGATAGGAGAGAGGAGCGCCAGATGAAGTTCCCGGAATTCTCGTGTCGGCAGAGATATTTGATACAGATCTAGATCTAGTGTGTTGATCTGGATCTACTTCCTTGTATGAAGTTCATTTGGGGATGAAAACAGAGTGACGCCAAATTACACACACACACACACACACACACACACACACACACACACGTGTACACACACGTGTACACACACACACACACACACACACACACACACACACACACACACACACACCGTTGTTCCCCTACACAAGTCCAAAGTATCACATTCCCCAATTGATAAGCTGACACAGTCTGGGGGATGACGTGGTGGTGATTATACAGGCACACGAGAGGGTACCCAACGGAGGTGGCACAGGGGGCACCCAGGAGTGTGACACTGGGGTGAAACTGAGGGTACCCAGTGGGGTGACACTTGGGGTACCCAGGGGGAGTGATACTGTAGACCTGGGGACGAACTGAAAAGGGGACATGTGACCCATTAATCAAAGCCCTGCCACACGACACAAGAATAAAAGCACGCCCTGTTTTGATCAGGAGATGGGATATCACCAAAAGAATGCATCTCAGCAAGAAAAACAATGTCCAAAAATTGGACGTCGCGGTGTTTTGATGACGTCAAAATTGGTCAGAATTTTGAAACTGAATCTCTTGGGAGCCCCCATTGTACTCATTTTAAATACACAAAAATTTTACCAAAATAGAAAATTTAACATTCTCACATGTACATTTATAAATGAACCTAACTCTGATCTAAATTTCCATTTTGAATGGCTCCATAAAGTCTAAAACTTACACACCTCACTTTGTATTTGAAATGTACCTCAACATACTGAAATTCACAAAAACAAAAATCAATAATTTTATGCCCAACTATAACTTAACTCTTTCCCAACTAACCATTTGAAACACTTTCATAAATCTGATTTTTCAACCCTGCCTTTGACCCCACCTAAATACCATGTAAACATTTTTAAAGATCAAGAATCAAATATTACCACAAAAACACCCAAACAACACACTACATTTCATTGATTTACTTCTTTCACCAAATATTTATACTTTCTAAGATACAGAATAATTTGTGCAACTATGTCCCAAATTTTTGGCCCCTTCCAATTTGAAATTTTTGACCTAAAGAACCCAGAAAATACAAACTTTACAAATTCCTTCCACATACACCAAATTATATCAAAATAGCTTGAAATATCCTAATTTGATCCTCATCTTGACCATGAAACTACCGTGCACATGCTTTTGGTGAATGCTGACTGTAGGATTTGTTTCAGAGGCTCAAATTTTGCTGTGTTCTTTTCAACAGCGCAACCTCCTCAAATCACCTGAAAAGAACGTATCGACAGATAACCTGTGGGGACTTCGGACTGTATGCATCCGCAGAGCCTCAGTGCTCTCTGCACTTGCAACCAATGAAACAGCCAGCGTTCCGTCCTGTCAGCACGTCTTCAAGACATCAGTGAAATCGCAGATTGTCCGTGAAAATTCAGAAGCCACTCCCCTTCAAGTGATTCTGAGTTCTAATTTGTTTGAATTGCAGTGTTGACCGTTGCCATGAAGTGAAAGATACGCAGATTGCAGCTTGCTACATTTTATTTGCACGGTTCCAAAGAGCACAACGCTTGATTGCAGCTTGCTACATCTGAAGATCTATGCCGTTGATTTCCACTTGTCTCTCAGATACCGATTTGTGCGAGTGTTGGAGATAAATTGACGGTCATGCGTCATTCTCCTTCAGACTGACACGCAGGTGCAACCAACCTTAGACTTCTGCCAGCAGGAAAAACCCTTTGAGCAACCATCAAGGGAAGCAACTTGCCGCACGTGGATTCACCTGACAGCCCAAGGTTCCTGAAAGATGAATCTGGAAGACTTGAAGAAAGGTTCGACCGAAGTTGGGGACTGTGGATCTCCGATGGGTCAGACGCCTTCCTGGATGGACTTCAACAAATTTTTCAGAGGTCAAGATTTCATCAAGAAGCATTTGTTCAGCGTTTTCTTCTCGTTGCACTGCTCCCTCACCAGCGGATTCAGTGTCATCAATCTGCTGGTTCCTCTGGTGTACACCAACCAGTCGCACACACCTGCATTGGCGTTCAAGAGATACTTGGCGACGTTGAATCATGTGTACAGTTGGTTCACGGGAGAGAACATTTGGGACCCCAAATCCAAATCGCATCAGTCCATAAAGAGGGTTCGTGGTATGCACAACCACGTGGCCAAAGCCATGAAAAAAGACTTTCCTGACAAAATTTACGTGAGTCAGTACGACATGGCCCTGGTGCAAGCTGGATTTATGGCCGCAGTTACAATGTATCCGGACGGTTTCGGGATCAGGTGTACCAAGACGGAACTGGAGGATTTCATTTTCTTCTGGAGAGGACTTGGCTACCTGCTGGGTATTTCGGATCAGTACAACATGTGCAGTGGGAACTACGAAGAAACTTACAACGTGTGCAAGGAAATCGAACGAAAAATTCTGCTTCCGTCGCTCGCCAATCCCCCAAGAGACTTTCGAATGATGGCTGACGCGTATTCAGAGGGAATGAGTACCCCATTTCAAGTGAAGTTTTTCACAACTGCATCGACTTTGGCATGTATTTATGATGGCATGGGCTTGAAGAATCCAGAGACATTGGGTTGGATGGACTGGTTTCGGTACATGAGATACAAGTTGATCATCTGGCTGCTCCTGTGGTGTCCCGGCTTTCACAAGTTTATGAGTTGGTCATTCAGGAGTAATTTTGAGAAGCAAAAAATGTCATACATGTCTGACACGGAGCGTTGAGTCGATGTTGTTTGGTGCGACAAACATTCACAAAAACATGAGGAGTTCAATGATGCTTCTTGAGGGTGCTTTTTGGTTTCCCTACTTTTACTGTGATGGTGCTAAGAATCGTTGTGTTGGTGCTTTTTTGAATGAACTTTACGTGAGGTGTACCTCCGCACGGTGTGATTTTTGTGAAGGCGTGAGTCGGTTCGAGGTGCCACGGTGACTTCACAAAATAATGGGGGTGGTTGTTCTTCTGTTCGACGGTTGCAACAAGTAGCACGGAGCAAATCAGACAGAATGCCAAAAAGTCATTTTGTTCCTGTTTGATTTATTTGCATATGCAATTTATGCGCTTGCAGAAAACAGATTTGCGTCTCCAGTTGAAAAATGTTTGCACGCACACCCGTGCAGCTTCTGCGGACGCAAAAGTGCAAAGTGTTTGGCCGCAGTCCGAAAAGACATCTGCTGTCCATTCTTGTCCCGGAGCTTTGCGAATCAAGTCCACTGAGTCAAGACATCGGCACAATGAGTCAGTGGTGCACAAGGGGAAGCTGTTGGTTGTTCTTCTGACAACTCGAATGTTGCACAATCACAGTCAATCAAATTTGTCACTGTTTCGATCCGACGTCTGTTCAAAACAAGCTTCGAATCAAGCTCATCATAAGTGGGTGAATCAATGCATTGTTGCGTTCCTCCTGGCGTTCTGCAGGATCGTAGGCTCGCTGATGTGGTCTGTGCCGTTTGTCTGACATTGGCTTTGTGTGTTGATATTTCTTCTGGGTTAAATCCCGATATTTGTATGAAATGCACTTGTTGAACTTGGATGGGTAGTCGTGATGATTTCCCAACCAGAATGTACCCTGCACAACAGAACAAAGCATAGCAAATTTGAATTTTTTTCTTGATCCACGTAGTCCATGTGGCCTTCTCTTTTGTCAATTTCTTTCTCCTGCATGAAACTGTTTATGAGTGTGCCATTTCACGCGTAATTTATGATGTACATGACCACGATCGTGCAAGACATGTCATCTTCCTGTGTTGGATACCTGTAGTTCTGGCTGATTCCGGGCGGAGGGCGCGAAGTAAGGGAACTTTTCCCCGACTCGCCCCGAAAGTTAATTCTGTCCCCCACCCCCAAAACACTCAATTTCGCACAGCTGTAATTTCAAATTGTGTCACGTCACACATGTCGCCTTGCAAAGCGTTTTTTCCCGGATTCTTTGTGCCACCGCTGGAGGGATAATTCAGATTGGGGAGGCTCCCCAGGTATCAAATTCCAACACGTCAGAAAAACACACCCCATGACAATTTGTTCTTGAATATGACGAAACATGAAAATCAGCAACTTGTTTCCCATAAATAATTTCTTCTCAAGCTTTGACGAGACAGTGTTTGTTGTGTCCATCCGAAACAGCTGTCCGGTGCATGGAACCGCTAGAGCTGCAGATTTTATGAGTATTCACATGAACGCCTTTCTGATCGGGTTTGGTGTTCCTCAATTTTGAGTTTCTACGTATTCACAGCGTGCTGCAGAGTTACAAACATGCCTGCAGCGTGAGATTTGAGCTTGTTGACGAAACGTACGTGAGGACATGGACGGACGTAGGCTCGTCCCCACTGGTCACATTGGATGTAGCACTCTTTGTTTGGGTGCGCGTAGAGTCCAGCGTACTTGTCGTAACAGAAATCTGAAAATGGTCGACTCCGACTAGTTGGGCATTTTTTGTGGAGAGAAAAAAATGAAAAGTTTGCTCTGAGTCCAAAACGTTGAGAATTTGGACGCGACACGCGCGATCTTACCTGCTGGTCCAGCTCTGTAACTTCCACATTTGTTCTTCACTCGTTTTGCCTGAGGCCATGTTTGACTGTTGGACTTGTCTAATGAATAGGCTGCTGTTGCCGTGACGAGAAGGCAAGCGTTTATCAGAACCACTGTGTCCATTCTGAGTTTTCTGTGAAACTATGTTCAAGAAATCCGTTGCAGAGCCTTGAAAAGTGATGCGATTGCAACATAAACTTGTCAGTGCGACTTTTTTGTTGAAATGAGATGCCTGCATGGGCGAGTCGTGCCTCATGAAATTGGCAATTTGAAACTTTTAATAGATTGATATGATGGAGCGTGAAAAGCGGTTTTATTGTTGACGCAAGGGGATTTGTCAAGTAGCTTCGTGGTACTGTTTGTTTTCAAAAGTCTGACATTTCCAAATCGCATGACAATGTCTCTGTTGTCCCGCACTTGACACACGCCTGTGGGCGTGCGGGGAGTGCGCGCCCGCTCAACTTGATTAAATACACAGTTGTACGTTGATCAACTGGCGCGTTTCACTGAGTGGCTGTCAGTGGTTGGTCTGAATTTATGACAGAAATAAGCGGGCGGCGACGTTACCTCCACCCTCGCGTCCAATTTTATCAACACGCAAAATGACCATGCATGCAAGATAGACGACGGCGATGCACGAGTGCGTCCCAAGTTATTGAGGGAAAAATTATCGTTTGGACAAACATGCGCGAAGAGGAACCTTGGAATCACTTCACACGGTACATCGCAGTTCACGTCCAGCAATTTAACGCAGCGAACAAATCCCTCTCTTGTGTTCGCGTTTTCTCGCTTTGCTGAGTGTCTTTCAACCCGATTTTTGTGTTTGTGTGTGTGTGTGTGTGTACACGTGTGTGTGTGTGTGTGTGACACAAAACACGACATTTTGTCTGAAACAGGTCGCGTGCCGAAGATAACTTGTCTTTTTTCTGGGAATGACCAGGAAACAAACGACACAGCGGACATTGAAGTGTGGCGAGAGCCCGTCAGACGTGCAACTCCTCGTTTTATTGCACGCCTCCAAACATTTCGAAAAATAATTGGTCAGAGTGATGGTTATAGTGAGTTTTAAACACACTGTTTTCCATTTTGCATGCAACCTGTGCTCTATAGTCCACAAATAAGGCAAAATTTCAACGTGGCGATCACACATTTCGGTTGAGATCTGAAAAAAGTGCGAGATGTTTCCTGTGGGTCAATTTGTCGTTTGCTTGTTGCTTCAGTTGATCGAAAAAAGTGCCAGCTCTGGTCCAGATTTCTCTGACATCAGATTCTTGGGAAACAAAGGCTACCAAATCCCTGCGCGACGACTGTATAGCAAAATCTATGGCGGAAATGGAAAAAGATATGGAGTGCATTTCCCAGGTGAGACAAGAAATTTCTTTGTCCTCTTCTTATTTGTCGCGCAAGACGCAATTTTTGAGCGTGCGACTCGCCCATGGCTGCAGCGTTTGAAATGTCAGAGGTGAGGGGGGAAGGATTTCTGCATGTTTTACTGAATGATAGGACACTGCATAAATATTCACAGTTCCCGATTCATTTCTGAGCTTTTTTCCCCGCCAAACTCACCCGAAGTTCCAGTTCATGGAATTTCGGTAAATTCAGTCAAACTCTGTCAAGCTCGTCCAGATCATGCGTGCTTGTGGCCCACAGATTCCAATTATCATATTTGGCCAACCTTCACGAACTATCAATTTATTCCCATTCATTAAATTTTTTACAACCATCGCAAACAATTGTGTGTGTCTACGGATAATGAATGGACGAGAGAATTTTGTCTGCTTCATTCGTCAAAGAAATTTCTTGAATCATAAATCGATTTGGGTTGACAGCATAATATTTGAGTTGTCCGTTCTTCAGGTCCAAACGAGGGTTATGGCTTGCATGGCGCACACGAGAAGGATCCTGGTGGAATAGACTACAGGGAGTTCGGATGGAATGCCAAGAAATATCTTTATCCCAGCATTCTCCCGGCCAGGCACCACTACGACGGGAACCTGATCTACGATGACCCTTCGCGCAGCCATCCTGACGAGAAACAGAAACCCAAAATCAACCTCTACATCTACAACTTTGAAAAAGAGCCTGAAGAACCCAAAAAGATCGTACCAATCATCGACCGAAAAAAACTGAGGAGAAAGTGGAGAAAATTTCAAGCCAGAGAACGGATACCTTTTCAGCATGAGGACCCGTACGACAGATATGAGCCAATCGACACGGACTATCACAAGAAAGATCGAGAGGTTGTTCACCTGGAAAAGGATCAAAGCAGAATTACAAAACGAAAAAACGCTGACTCATTGAAAGACAAGTCTGCAACAGATACTTCGGACGAGAACATTTCAACAGAATTTGGGGACAAAGGTTGGTGCCCTTTCTTGAAATTCGAATTCGAAAATTATTAAGTCGAAAATTATTGAACAATTTGAGCAGAAAACACACAAATAAGTAAATATGTCAACAAACAAAAGGGGGAGAACATGGGTGTGGCCCTGATCTTCCAAACTGGCGGTCTAGCTCAAGCCAAGAGGGGCACGTATGAACACAGGGGGGCTCTCACATTGCAGGTGTACAAAAATGGTTCCTATGAAATCACACAATGACTTTTCGAGACCTTTGGTCGAAAAAGGAGTTGTGTGATTGAACAGAAACCCTTGCTGAAAGGTGAGAACCCATTTCTACAATGATGCGAGCACATACGACTTGTATATCTTTTGTAATCGCAGAGTTGCAGAAAGAATTGTCGGGGGTCAGGGGATTCGGATCCATTGGGGGCGGGGGCGGGTATCGACACGAACAAGAACGACGCAATCAAACAAAGTGTGCTTTTCTTTGTGCCGTATTCTCCCAGAAGATGCGCGAAACTTCAGAACGATCAAGACGAGAAGTCAATTGAGCAAAACGTACGACGTTTCTGCAGGGGCCTGTGGCTACAAAGAGCAGACAAAAGGTACGCGTGTGGACCGGATCTCAGTGGTTCCGGCGAAAGAGTTGTCACGCAGCTGCATTAAATTTGCTGCTGCAACCTGAAACTTCCTGCGCGTGAAGTCACACGTATTTGGAGTGCAAGTTTGTGTGATTATTTCAGGTCACTGTTGGGGAAAAGACCCTCAGCTTTATCGTCATCCGAATCCGGAGTGCTACATCCAGTGTGACAACATGGGCAACACTTTCATTCGCATGTGTGCCAAGGGCACAATATGGAGGGCAAGAGACTACGCTGCTTACAATGCGTGTGTTTAAGTGCATCCCTTTCAGGAATTGTGGTTTGCGTTCACCTCATTCTTCCGCTTGGTGTTGTTTGGATGGTCAGGACTGTCCATGTGTGATTCAAAGTTTCTTTTTCCGTCACCACCCCACTAGTTGCTGCATAATAAATATATTTTGTACCATTTACACTGCAAAACCTGTACATTTTGCGTCATTGTGCGAAGTCCCTTTAGGGCAAGCACCATGTGGTAGTGCTGTATATGGCAAGGTGGATGAAATGTCCCCTGCCCCCCCTCCCCCCGTACCCCCCCCCTGTACCCCCCCGGCCACCCCCCTCCCCCCCACATATTGAGACTATATAAGGCAGTGCATCCAGGCAGTGCCAGGCATTCAGCCACTGAGTTCAAGTTCAATGATGATTGCACTGTCCCCAAGGAAATTTCCCCAAGCC
>JAAUXT010138928.1_pt1 | contig 20113 bp, 14 predicted proteins | sample 7278171 | NCBI WGS metagenome assembly JAAUXT01 (sample SAMN14350112, study PRJNA611818) | marine sediment metagenome | isolation source: surface marine sediment (1.8m) | place: French Polynesia: Moorea | collected 2018-08 | reverse complement strand
TTTTTTTTTAAATGATCAGAACAATGATAAGTGATGCTCACTGACCATTTTTCCCAAAGTGGGTCCACCCCCCCCCCCCCCCGGGTAGACCCGCTTTGCACACATGGACGGATGGACATACAGACTGATGGTGATTACATTAAGCGTGTTGTACACGGCCCTTCGGGCGACCACACGCTTAAAAATACGCGTCGCTACGTCAACAACTGTTGGAGATACTGCCACAAGTGTTTCAACAAACCATGACTTGAGAGAACGCAAACGTTTTGGTCAACGCCAGGTGTTCAAATTGCAGTCCACCATGTATGCTCCACAGACCTGTCCGTCTGGTGGTCTGACGGTGAGTATTTTGGACTCGCTGAACTCGTCCAACTTGATGCAGTCGTGGAAACTACAGTCATCCAAGTGAACCATTCCCCCGTAACCTGCAATCATACTGCTGAAGTTGTTGCGGTTCGGAAATACGCGCACGTTCTGGTTACTTTTGGTTGATCAAAAGGAAAATTGCGACAAGAAAGTTCTCTTTCAAAACTACTGGGACCTGCACCCATGATACCTCACCTCTCCTTTTCTCCTCCTTTCCGATTGTCAAGTCTTCGTTCAGTCCAATTTTTATGTCCGGACTGCCCATCAAGAAACTCTTCATGTTCACCTGTCCCGCCACCTCACATCGCACCACACTTCCCTTGGAAGAAAACGTTCGAAGGCCTCAATGAGAATCTCACAATCACAATGCAAGAGCAACAGACTGGAATTCAGGCTTGCAAATTGTGATGACTTCTGCAACATTTGTGACATTTTACAGTGACATCAAAGACAAAAATCAGAACAAATGCACTTACATTTGGTGCCACCACAGCTGTGATTCTTTCAATGACGTCCACAAATATTTCGTTCTTTCTTGCTTCCTGTGGAGAGCAACAAAACATCGAAATTTCAACACAAGGAGGGAGCAGGATCACGATAAAGCACAAAGATGGGAGAAGGGCGACCCTGAGAAGACGAAAATGTTGCACTCCTGCTGCAAGTGACGTCTGTTCCCTGGATTCGCCCAACTATCCATTTAATTTCTTACGTTGTCGTATCTGGATCTGATGACCGGTTTATCAGCGGCGGTTCCAGGAACAGCCCTCTGCTCCACTCCGAACTGAAACGAACAGGACTGTGTTTCACTGAGTGTCACGGGAAAAGGTCCAACACCGCTGTGCTGAGCCATTTTGTTTGATTTCTCGTGTGAGTTTTGTTTTTAGCATCAGCGTGGTACCAGGTTGGGTGCGAGCGCTTCCAGTCCATGTTCGCTGTGCACGGGCACCGGCTCACTCTGAATGTACGGCTTGAGCCGCTCCGTGCTGCACAGTTGCACCAGCCCTGCGTCCTGTGGCGAAAAAGTTCAACTGTAGTGTGCACAACAGAAATTGCAAGTGTCCACACATCTCAAACACATCCGTGTCTGCCACAAATTCCAACCTTACCAACACTTCTTCCAGCACTTCATACACCAGAATGATGTTGGCTTTCAACGATGTCTCGTTGACGACTCCGCAAAAGTCTTTCAGCAGTTGGTACAATCTGAAGTCAATGCAAATCAATCTTCAGCTCCAGATTCATTTCAAGACATGCAGCTTTCCACCCAAATGATGTCACAAATTGCAGGAGATGGTCACTGTTGCTCCAAACAAGGAGCGAGACGAAGGCAAAACAATAACCAGGTGAAGATCCGCGATTAATATGAGCATTTACAGGCACATTGCGACTCGGATTGAACGTTTGCATTCGGAGAAAGGAACCTCGCTGAAGCTGAAACGGGGAGGCTTTCTTCGGATTTTGGAACGCCACACGATTCTTGGCAACTGTGTGTCAAAAGGGCACAAACATTACTTGGACAACAGCTGAATAACGAAGACTGGCAGCTGATCCGAGTTGGATACGGCGACGATGTAGAGTGATTGTCGTTTCACATGGTAATAACTGAGTCCGCCTTCTTCCTGCAAACAAAGCAATGCAAACAATTCCAGTGGCATGATACCTCAAAGAATAGTCTGTTGTGCCTTTGCTTATGCTTTCACCTGTTTCTCATTTTCACTTTCAGTTCAGTGCTGACTCTTTGGCCCCCCGGGTGCGACCCTCTGGCTCTTCAGGCACAACCGCGGCTCTTCAGGTGTGACCCAAAATCCAGGCACCAAAACTTATCATCGCCTTTTCCGTCTATTCTGTGATTAATTGATTGTTTGATCAGGTCTGTTGCCTGGGTGAGATTTCAAAATGCTTGGGTCATTTTGGTGTAGGTCATTTTGGTGCAGAGAAGATTTTCATCTTGTCAAGTTCCACCAATTTGTCAAAAAACTTTTTGCTGCCCAGATGTAAGAAACCAGGGTCACACCCGAAAAGTCAGAGGGTCACACAGGTCTGAAGAGGCACTGTCACACCTGAAAAGCCAGGGTTGCACCCAAGCAGCCAGAGGGTCGCCCCCAACGAGCCGGGTTAAGACTGAACTTAGACTGAACTGAGAATAAGAAATTGACCGAGGTCCAAGTCTTTTCTGACGCACTTGAAAATATGGAGACGATATTAGAAATAACACAGCAAACAGAACACTCACAACATGTGGCGGCAGCGAAGTTTCCTTGTTCTTCTTCAAGAGCTCGTTGAACACTTGTCGGGTGTTCACCTTCAGGCTGTGCGCGTCTTCAAATGATGTAAGATAAAACTTACAACGATGCCTCATGTTTCACACACAACACACGCACACATAAACTGGCAAAAAGTCGCTCTTGCAGACTCAAGCCACTTTCACACACAGAGAAAACTGGGGATTAAATTTGCGTGTTCGCAAAACAGTCGACAATTGTCTACCAGTACGAGATCTAGCAGACAAACTTATCTCCCACATTTCTAATTATCCTGTGTGAACAAAACTTTCAATTCTGACCCCACATTGGGTTTCATTTCTGCTTGCAGGTATACTCAAACTTCAAAAAGATACATTTCTTCCACACGATACATTCTCCAGAAGAAGCCAATATGAACAATTCCACAATCATGATGCTGTTCTGCTTCGCCGGAAGTGGACACGGACCCGCCGCACTTTGAACGCGGGAGACCTTTGCGCACTGATTTTCGCCACCCAGACAGTCGGTCTGACATTGGCCGTGAAGGTGTTTTTGTCAGACTGAGACGTTTTCTTTCAAGAGGGAATTGTTGAACACCCAGCTGGTTCATTACCTTAACAGGTCAATACCCAATCAAAAGCATTTCTTGCAAAAAGAATCTTCCCTTCAGCGTTCCATCCTCCGTGTTCCACTTCCCAGGAAAAGTTGTTCAATTGGGAATTGTTGAACACCTCAAACAGAGGGTTGTCACAGTTTATGAAAATTGCAACCAGGGGATGATCACCCCCAAATCCGCCCCGTACTGGTGGCCCGTGTAAGAACCTTTTTCGAGTTCAACCAAAAAAGATTCGTTTCTTCAACTCTTTATTTCACCAAAATTATTTTTTGTGAACATCATACTGTACACAAGAATTCGACCAAGACAACCTTGCACAACAGCAGCTGCTTACGGAAAAACAAAAAGCCCAACTCCAAACTTGATTTGCAATGCGGCTTGTCTCGCCAGAAGTTCAAATTACACACAAAGGTTTTTGCGTGTACGACAGTGGCTTGTGCTCTGTTTGGGTTCAGGACGAAACAACTGCTGAAATGACTTTTCTTTCGTATACCTTTGCGACAAAATCATCAAAACAGAAAAGTACTGTCTGAATTATGGTCTTGCTTCACACAAACTATTTTGTTTCCCTTACATTTCCACTTGACTGAGAATGGTGCTTTTGGTCAATGAAGCAAGTCCGGAATAGGTTCAGAGCTGCATCCAACGGACACACAACTTATACCTTCGAATGTCACAAGTGAATTGTGCCACATTTTTTCAGGACAGTCGTCAAATGTCGACAATACGTAACCACCACCGTTGTTCGATCAAAACTGCAATCGAGCAGTTTCAGATTTTCTCAAGTGTCTTGCTGACAACACGAAAGACCCTTGGCATGCAAAGAACTCACCGGTTCAAGAAAGTTCTCCTTATGACTGTCATGACACTGTTGTGATGGCACACGGTGGAATGGAAAACCCAGGTCACTGTTCCACGCACTGGACGCAACAGACGCGGTTCTGATCCTTTGATCTGTGCAGCAGACTCGGCACTGCTCAAATAAATCCAATACTGTGCATTAGCAAACACTATTTTCTCCAAACCAAACCAATTTTCGGTGATTGAACAGTGACATCTGTGAACAAAACACTTGGAACAGCAGCCACATATTTTGCAAAGTATCTTCTGCATGTACTCGTATTTGCAGCACTGCCACAGAACGAACGTGTTCATTTTGAATTGCTATTTACAAGCGGCAAGTCAAACGTACCGTCTCGTGTAAAAGACGCTCTCGCGTAAAGATGCACCCTAAAATAGGCCCTATTTTCTGGTACCAGGCTCTCATAAAAACACTGAAAACTCGCACTCGTGTACCAGGTGCACCCATTCTTTTGATGTTCAATTTCAGGCGAAAAAGTGCGTCTTACACACGAGACAGTACGGTAATTTCCATACATGTCTTGATCATGGACGACACCCACTGCTTTGAGCCCGTCTTCTCTCGAGACGTGCGTTTCGAAGTTCAGTGAAACGTGCCGCTATTCCACATGAGACTCCACAAAACCAGCCACATGGACTGCAGCTGCACTTCAAACTGTTACAAGAAACTAGTTCGACGACGCCGGCAATTTGTTAGTCACAAAATAGAGCCATAACACACCAAACATTTCTGAAAGACCGGATTGAATTGGTCACGAAAGTTTTTCTGAATTTGTGGCCTGGAATAGATCTACCACGCGATTCATGTAAAAAGAACACCCATCAGCGGCCAATTACCGTGGGTTCACAAAATCAATTGTCAGCGGGCAGGCGCTGGATAAAATTTCGCAAGTGACAATTTTCTGAAGTCGATAGAATGTCCTTCACGGAGGGGGAGGTGCCAGATGGTGAATTTTCGATGCAAATTGGGCTGAAGTTCGTTCTGTCGGGAGGGGTCCCCCAGAAAATACCAGGTGACCCGCCCCTGAGCGATTTAGCTTCGTGCAAGATGGGAAAAAGTTGTCCGATAACAAACGGTTGAAACCTAAACCCCTCTGATGCTGATTCCAACAAACGCGCTGATGCATCCTCTCACCATCATTGGAAGTGCTTGAATGCTCGATCAAACAACTTCCCGTTGTCTGATTTGCGAAGCCATTCACGGGAAGTTTCCCTGATGCAGTCTGTTCCAATGCTCAAGTTTTCCACATGCTAGAATGCAGGGAATGTGCAAATACACCTGGCTAAAAGTCGTTTCGCAAGAAACCCAATTGTCACTGCTGAAACTGGAACTTCCACCAAAAACGCGTTGACTTGGTTCATCTCACAATCGCCTCACGGGCGAACAAACTGAACTTAGTTTTTCTTCTTCTTCTTGCCTTTCTTTGCGTCGATGCCGAGATCTTCGAGATCTTTGTGCAGAGTTCTCAACGAGGCTTTGGAGATCATGCCTTCGATGTCGTTTGTTTTTCCACCATCGGTTTTGCGTTTCTTCGTGTCTGGTTCCTCGGCATCGTCACCATCCAACACTGTGCTTTGCACCAGCGTGTCATCATTCTTCACAGAAGCTCGCGTCGATTTCTTCTTTGCTGAACGTGACGCAGCTTCCTCTTTACCCGCGTGCTCGTCCGCGGCGTGCTGGTTGTACAGTGCAGTCGTCGTGAAGAAGCGGTCACCTGACTCGCCGCACGAGCCCTGCAGACACTGCACGCGCAGCAGGGTGAACTCTTTGCGCTTGCTGGCCGGGCCGCGCTGCGTCGGGCGGGTGCGCTTCGCGTCTTTGAGCATGATGACTGAGCGTCGCTCGTCCGACGTGACGGTCGAGATCTCTTCGTGCACGTGACGCACGTGCTTCATGTACTGCGCGTCACTGAAAAACGTGCCGCCGCAGTAGTTCACGTCGCACACGAACCCAGAGTCCCCGTCTGGAAGTTCAGAACAGGTTTGTTGAGAACGGAAGTCAAACTTTGTTCAGTGTTTGCAGACAACTAACAATCGAGCGTCTTCGTGAGTGTAAGGTGTTGAACCAGCCAACGTGTGGCTGATAACTATTCACGCTGAACAGAGAGCTTTCTCTGAACGCTACTCTCTCTGAACGCTCACCTTCAGCATTCGCCTTTTTGCGCTTCGCGTCGGAAGGATCGTCACTGCTGTCAATCGTATTGCTGCCTCCGCTGGTTGTTCTGTGCAGAGACAAGAAACTTCACGCTCATCACTGATACAAATGCAGCGCGTCCTTTGGCACATTTCGTTCTTGGACCCAATGTCAAACCAGTGGGGACAACAAAGGCAAATTCGCGACGGTGAGAATCTTTCGGTGTTTTCGCCTGCATGAGATAAAGGAGGGGGAAGGGGAGTCAAAAACGTGGCACTTGTGATGTTATTTTGACATCGTGCATTTCAAACCAAAACTTAGGACAAACGGCGATCGTGGCGTTAGTTGAGCAACGATAACTTGATGTGGGTACACAAACAACGACAGCATTACCTTTTTCTCTTCTGGCTCGTCACCGACGCGCCGTCAGGTGGCGTGTCGACAGTGCTCGACACGAGGTGTTCGTCAGACGCCGCGCCGTCCTTCTCTTCTGCTTCCTCTTTGGGCTCGATATTCGCTGGAGCGGTCTTCGCGCGTCGTGGAGTCAGGGTTCGCGTCGGCGTCGCCGCATCCGTTGATTTCCTCCTCGGGGATCTGGGCGCCTTTTTAGCTTTTGATGATTTGGGTCCTGGTTTCGGCTTTGCTTTGGGCGATTCCTTGATTTTTGCTGCAGGAGACTCTGGTTCCGGTGAAGATTCCCTGACAACAGTAGCTGTGGGCTCGGTTTTGGGCTTCGGCCCCCTCTTGCCCTTGGCGGCGGCTTTCTCTTCCTCTGCCTTTTTCTGCGCTTCGCTCAGCTGCTCCTGCTGCTTTTGCTGTTCGTCGATCATGTCGGCGCTGAAGTGCACCTTCATGAGGTGGCTCTGCAGGACGCATTCGCTGCCGAACATCTTCTTGCAGACCTCGCACTCCATGTTCTCCGGGTAGATGTGGTACTCGAACTCGTACAGCGACTTGAACTGCAGCTCGCAGAGTTTGCAGTCGTAATCCACCTTGCAGCGGCTCGCGTGCGTTTCTAACTTCTTCCTGTTCTCGAACGTCTCCCTGCAGCGCGGACAGACGAGGGCGAACGACACGCTCTTCTCGGGGGAGGCCATCTCCAAGAGGCGTTCATCTTCCTTGGAAATCTCGTCACCTTTCGCCTGCTCGTCGGCTGCCTTCTCCAGACGGTATTTGAGTCCATCGCTCGTCTCTTCGTGCATCTTTTCCCTGTGGGCTTGGAAGTGTTTGTGGTCTTCGAAAACCCAGCCGCACTTGTCGTAGGGACACGTGTACGGCATCTTCTCGTGATGAACCAAGTGTTGAGCGTAATTCAGCATCGAGGTCAAGTTGCGCTTGCACATGACGCAAGGGAATTTCCCAGCGCCGCTCCTTCTCCCTGCCTTCGGCGTTGCAAACTCGGAGACATCTCCATAGAAGGGATGGTACTGATTGACGTGGGTCTTGAGAGACACTTCCTTCTCGTACTCCCAGGGGCAGTGCTTGCACTTGAAGAGCTCGGTGCCGTTGAAGTGGTTTTCGCGATGTTTCATCATGGCGCTCTCGTAGTAGAACTGCCGGTCGCACTGCGAGCAAACCGTCTGCTGCTCTTCCTTCCGTTTCTTCGGCGTTGCGTCCTTCGACTTGTGCGTCCTCATGTGCCACTCGCGCTCCGCCTCCTTCTCAAACTGCGCCCTGCAGTGGTCGCACTTGGTCAATTCCGTGCCGTTCAGGTGGTTTTGCAGGTGTACAGCCAACACCGTCTCGCTTTGGAACTTCCTGTCGCAAAGATCGCACTGGTACTTCCAGCCCCTCTCCGACGGAATTTTCTCCTTCTTTGCGCTGCCGCTCGTTGCCGTCTTTCCGCATTTCTTCACGTGCTTCGCACACTGCTCGGCCGTCTCAAATTCGAATGGACAAAGGTCACACTTGTACATGGTTTCACCATCCATGTGGTTTTGGATGTGAGTGTCCAAGGCGGTTTCACTGTTGAATTTTCGGCCGCAGTTCTGGCAGGCGTGCTGGCCACCGGGTCCAGTCTTCTTCTTGTGGTCGGTCTCGATGTGCTCGTAATACGCTTCTTCCACCTCGAACTCCCAACCACATGTCGAGCACTTGGTCATCGGGACGTCATTCGTGTGGTTGATGGTGTGTGCTTCCTTCGACACCTCGTCCGGCAAAACGCGCTTGCAGATGAGGCAGGTTCTGGCCATCACGGTGGGATCATCCTTCTTCGGCACCGAGTGCTTCTGACTGCGGTGGTAATACATGGTACCGGAATTTTCGTAAGCAAAGCCGCAATCTTTGCAGGCGTACAGCTTGGTGCCATTGTGGTGGTTTTCCAAATGCGCGTGCATCGAATGTGTCGTTTTGAACGGACGCCCGCATTCGGTGCACGGAAGCTTGTTTCCCTTCTTCTCTGGAGACGGCGTCGTCGGCGCGGGAAGGCTCGTGTCTTTGTGTTTGTTGCGTTTGTGGATGTGCAGATCTCCTTTCCCTTCGAAGTCCCACCCGCAGATGTTGCACTTGAACATGGTGACGCCCTTCTTGTGGTTACTGGTGTGCTCCTCTAGTTTGCCTTCCGTTTTGAAGACACGCTCGCAGACGCCGCAGTTGAAGTCGATGTCTTCGTCGCCCTCGTACAGCCGCGGCACGTTGTCGCTGCTGCCATGAAACTTGTGCGCGGCCTTCCTGTGCTTCGCCAGCGGCGGAATCGTCTCGAAACACTGATCGCAGCTCGGGCATTGGTAGAAATTGAAGTTATTACAGTGGTTGTTTTGGTGATCCTTCAGTGCTTCTCTCGAGTTGAGGGCTCGGCCGCAGAAGAGGCACGCCAGTGACGTCAGCTGTGACCCACCTTCGTCTCCAGCAGTCGGCTTCGCTGGTGCAGCCGTGTCCGGTGAAGGTCCTTTCGGTGTTTCCGTCGCTGCACCTTCCTGTGGTTTCGTGGCAGCGCTGGAGCCGTGTTTCTTCTTGTGCATCTTCATCTGCATCTGCGACTCGAAGGCCCAGCCACACACGCCGCACTTCAACATCACGAAGTCGTCCTTGCTATGATTCGCAATGTGGCTCTTGCAGGCCTCGACGGAAGATAGTATGCGGCCACAGACATTGCATGTTGTCTCACTCGGCGCGGCCTTCGGTTTCTGGGCGGTGGTAGTGGTGGAGGGAGGCGGGGCGCCGGCACTGGGCGTGAGCGCAGTGCTTCCACCCGCCCTGTAACGACTCCCGCTCTTGGGCGCATCTCCCCCCGCGTCCGGTCCAGACTCGCTGCCTCCCGAATTCTCGGGCTTGGTTATTTCATGAGAATCCTGTCAAAAACAGAATACTGATACCATGCCTGTACGGTAAATCTCCAGACTTCAAGAAAAGCGCCAGAAAATTACCCAAGTGTCTGGCAATGTACCCAAGAAAAAATTTCAGCTGGTATCACTTCATTCTTCCCAATATCGCTGGTGTTGAGAACCCCACCCCAACCGGCAATCCTGGTTAAAACTTGGGGAACCGCACCAACGACGGCCAAGCGTACCGAAGAGCAGCCTGTTCAGTGCCTTGACATTCTTGAACACAGATGAAGGAACTTTCTGCCTGACTATTTTACGGTTGCGGGCTCCCCAGCACTTGTGAGTTTGGAAAATGCTTGCAATGGCCACATCTAAAGCTACTCGCCACGGCGTAAGTGGTCTGCAAAATGCGAACAAACCTGATCACCGTTGGGCACCGCCGAACCTGAAAGAAAAAATTTTCGAATTGCTGTTGTTTGCCCAACACTGTTGAGGATTTTTTTCGTCCAAAGTTTGTGTACATCACGCTTCCAACACTCCAACGGGTGCAGCAATCTTGTCACGTACGTACGAGGCAGCCAAACTAAGTTTCCACTCCAAGTCTATATCTCCGGAGTGGTTTATTTTGACCACGCAATTTTTTGGTCATGTTTACATTGGGTCATGATCTTCACTTGGCAGCAATGATCTTCTTCAGTGAAAGGTCACACAGTGCTGTTGACCCACTTGAAATCAGCTGGTTCAGACCCATCGGCGGTGTGACACTTGTCACAATGTTGGCCTTCTGGATTCTGGCTGTACGTCTGCTATTGTTTCTGGTTAACCCGGAAATCACTGTCCGAGGTGAGCAATGAGTGACACTCAAGTTTTTGTGCAAGTCTGGTGCTTCACCGATTGAATGTTGGCGACAATTGCATCAAGTATGGGGAGACCAGACCATGTCCAAAACTCAGATTCCGGTGTGGCACAAAAGATTCAAGCAGGGAAGTGATGCTGTTGGTGATTTGCCGAGGAGTGGACGACCGCGCACTGCATGGACTGATGACAATGTGCAAACCATCAAGGGCATGATTGAAGGAGATGGCTCTCTCAGCATCACAGAAATTGCATCCAGGACTGGAATCTCACACCCAATTGTCCGCAGAATTGTCAGACAAGACCTGCAGCTGACCAGGAAATGCGCAAAATTTGTACCCAGGGAGTTGACTGAGGCACAGAAATGGACCCGCAAAACGATGTGTGATGACAACATCCAGTTTCTCTGCTCGCAACCAGATCCAGATGAGTTCATCCGGAGAGTCATAACCGGAGATGAGACATGGGTGTCGACCTATGAAACTAAAGGAAAGTTGGCAACATCTGTGTGGAGTGTCAAAGGAGGTCCAAGACCAAAGAAGCCAAGGACAGTTCCGGGACAGACAAAGTGCATGATGACATTGTTCTTTGACTGCAGAGGCATCATTCTGTGTGAGTTTTTGGGCAGGAGGGAAAGGGTGACAGCTGAGCATTATGTTGTCACTCTGACCAAACTGAAAGAAGCCATTAGGAAAAAGAGACTGGAGTTGTGGCAAGGGAGGAATTTCTGGATTCATCATGACAATGCCAGTCCACATACTGCTGATTTCACTGTCCGCAAACTGGAGGAGTGGGGTCTCAAACTGCTTCCTCATCCACCCTATTCGCCTGACTGTGCTCCTTGTGACTTCAAAGTTTTCCCTGCCATGAAGAAAATCTTGTCTGAGCAATGGTTCCGCAATCTGGCTGCTCTTCAGACTGAGACAAGGCGTGTCCTCAAGGATGAGATGGGAGCAAGCATCTACTCTGATTCCCTTCATGAAATGGTCATGCACTGGCAGAAATGTTCTGCTGTGAATGGAGAATACTTTGAAGGCGATGACATTCCAATCGATCCACTTTTTCAGAAAGGAAATTCGTCTGACAGTGACTCTGACTGATGTGCACCAATGCAACCGCCGACAGACCCGGACTGATGGATTTCGAACCTCTACTTAACTGTGTTCCTTTGGTCTCACATTCTTCTTGAACATTCATGTTGTAAACATGATGCCTGTCTTCCAATAAAGCAAAAAAAAAAATTGTGCATAAAAACGCATTCGTTCAGAATCGTCGACGAGTGGAAACTTAGTTTGGCTGCCTCGTACTTACCATTGTCCGTGTCTGCAATCACCGTGCCAATAGGTTTGAAAGTCCCCAGGGTTCGACTTTGATTGTCGCCAGAATGGTTCTCGACGACCGCTTCTTCAGTCTTGTCCGCTGCTTTGGTGTTGGGTTCCACAACGGGAAGAACGGGCTGCACCGTGATGGTGCCGATCTGCGTTGAGATGGCATCCTCCCCCTCAGGGATGGGTTCGATGTTGACCACGCCAACTGCAACGGAAAATGGCGTTGCTACTTCTGACTGCATTCGTGTTAACTTAGAAATCCAGTGGCAAAAACAACATTGCTCACCTGGACGCATCGATTCGGCTTCACGGAGCACCTCCATAGCCTGCTGACTGTCGTCAGGATCCATGTCAAATTCTGCAAAATCAACATGGATCTGAGCAAGCGCATCTTGTGTGGATGCATTACGAGGTGTCATGATAAATTCTGTGGCAGAATCGTGATCGCAGAAACCGCCGTTCATTATGACTTCGCTGTAGTTGGGGAAAAGCGGTACGTAGAAGCGACATCAGCAACATGGTGAATCCAAACAAGTTCAGTTTTCACGAGCTTCTGAGAAGCCGAAGTTTGAAGGCAATGGGCCGTAAGTTTGAGGTGAACTTTTTGTTTTCATTCAGCAAAAGTGTTTGAACTTTGCCAAGGATTTCTCAACTTGTTCGACTCACATTCCCTTGTGAAGTGTCTGATGTCCAGGTCACTTTACTTTCTGTACTCTCCCAACAAAAAAAACAATGTTTTGCACAAATTGAATTTTTTTGTGATTATATCTTCCAAGTAAACAGTTCCTGCATGTCTGACAAAGTGCAGATCTATTTTTTTGTTCTCAGAGTCTGGATCCAAATTTTGACCTGCCTCCACCATGAAAATTTACGAGTTTCTATTGTCATGGAATCCAACTGGAACAAGCTTGCTGCCCAGTGCAACTAAAATCATGTGGAAAATGTCTCCAAATTCAGTCAGAGTCTGTCTGGGTCTACTGATTGGGGAACAGGAATTATTCCCACCCTTCTTGAGGGCACCAGCCAGCATTTCAGCATGGCGGCCTTTCAATCAAGTTGCAAATGTTTCAGTCATGTCAATCATAAAATAATTCAGTACAAACCGCAGTTGAAACTACAAAACATATCTCTACTTACACGATTAACAGACTTTCAACGAACAAATATCCGCCTTTCACCATTAAATTGTGCTCAGTTAAAATTTACCCGCGTTCTCTTTAAAACATGGCGGCTCTGTATTATCGCTCAGCTTACGTGACGCCAAGAAGTTTAAAAGGCCAAGAAGTTGAAAAACAACAAGAAGAAACGAACAATTTCTGCAAATCGATAGATCTGGCCTTGTTTGCCGATTTGATGTTTTGGTATTCGACTACCAGGCGACCAAACTTGTGTCGGTCAGAATGAAGCACTCCAATGATGTGCAAACAGCACGGTAGCTTTGCAAAACGAACGAATGATGAAGTGGGTCACTGAAAATCTAACCACTGAGAACGACAGAAGCATTTTTGCTGCGATCGATGTCTGGAGCGATAAAAGAGGAGAAGAGCCTGTTTGGTACGGTTCTATTCGTGAATTGGAGATGCTCAATCAGGTGTACATCTCTGCCACCTGATCCAGGGCCTCGGTGATGGTGTGTCACACACAGACACACCGACAAGAAAACTATGCTTTGACCACTGGGCGTGTCAACAAGGCAACGATGTAGAATTGCCAACCCAGGGGAAAACAAACACACAATGGATCCTTCGTATTTTGCTTCGTGTGTTTCCGATGCCTGTGGGGGAGAAGATCTGAAGACATCTCACGACGAAGAGTTTCGAGAACACCACAATTCAGTCAAAGTGAACGTCATCGAACCTATCCCAGAGGAACAAGTTTCAGCAACATCGCCCGAAGACTTTGACAAATTCTGGTTTGGTGGCCAGATTGTTCCCTTGAGTACGGAGCAATTTGACATCGAAGATTTGACATCTGTCATAGACATACGACCCATCGCGATCCTTCCAATTCCTGATGATCAAGGACAGATTCCAGGTTTGCGCCAGTTTCGTTTTGACATCAGACTTGGAAATCTCAAATTTCTTTTGAAACTGCTGTACCAACATTGAACACGAACTGTTTTTGTGCAGGTTGGCCTGAACCATGGTTGCCGCCGGCAGATGCATCTTTCAAGGCAAAGACCGTTGAGGTTTGCTTGTTCTCATTTCGTTAGCGTTGCCATAAAAATGTTCCCCTAAAATGTAGAATCCAGATTTGCCAAAAGACTTAAATTTACTCAGGGTTGTATTGAGATTTTTTCACAGTTGTGGATGCTGTTTCTTTTCAGACCTCGGTGAAGCCAGTGATGAGGTGTGTCAAATGCAAGAGGAAACTGCACAACCGCTTTGATCTGATGAAACACAAGAAATACTTTTGCAAGGCTGGCAAACGGAAAAGAGATGAAAATCCAAAAATGCAGTTTGCCTGTCTCAAGTGTAACTTCAGGAGCAACGGCAGAATCTCGCTAACCACGTGCATACTGCACACCAAAATCGTAAGAACCACGTATTACCCCAGTTCAATGGAGTACTCAGCACAAGTTGCACAACAAAGTTACGAACATGTTTGTGATAAAGAAATACACAGAAGGTTGTTTTTGCTCGTCTTATTTTCCTTATTTTCTTGCCGGTTTGGCAACAGTCGCTTTGGTAAGCTGTGGTAAATTCGGGTTCGATTTGGCGACGAGCCATAAATTTGTACTGTTTGCTGTTTGCAGCATGAAAATCCGAGGTACGCCTGTGAAGAGTGCGGAGAACGGTACAGGTGGTGGAACAGTGTCCGCAAACATTGGAATGCAAACCACAGTTCTGTCGCAGACAATCTGGGAGGACAAGAAGTGGCAGGAAATGACTTGGAACAGAGTGCCATTTGTCGGAATATGTTGCCTCGAACAAAGACAGTGTCCCAGTCAGATAGTGTTCCTTTGGAAGCTGAAGAAAATGATGTTTACTGCAACATTTGCCGCGAGCGATTCAGGACGATGCGGCACTTCGGGAAACACATCCGAAAATGCTGGAGGCGTTGCCTCTGTGCCAAACAATTCGATGATGTTGGTGGTGGAGTGGCGCACATGAGGTATTGCTCCTCGAGCTCCGGTCAGCTTTGGTTCACGAGAGGTCGGGAGAAGCTGCTGCCCTGGATCGTGCCTTGTCCTGGCTGCTCTTTCAGAGCGGTGACGCATTTAGGACTAATCAGACACTTGAAGGCAAGGAGTTGGCACTCGGATTCAGACTCCTTTGACCCAGGGTTCGTCAAAAGGTGATGGAGTTACATTTTTGTTGCATCATAATCGCCTTGATCAAATCATCAGTCCAATTGTTCGTCGCATCTGTGGGCGTAATAATATGGACAGGAGTTTGCTGTGCAAGACACTAAAAAGTACACTTTTGATTGTAGCTTCTCCGCCGTTTGTCCTTTCTGCTACACTTCAGCTGTTGGAAGTTCTTTGGGCTCGCAGGTTTGTACGCGCAATAGATCGAACGTCATTTGTGGCTGCGAGCTGCAATGTAGAATCGTTGTTTGCTGCACACTTTCTGCGGGGGTGTGAATCGATGTCATCTGTTTGATTTCTATAAATCATCGATACCTTGGAGAGTACGTGTGTGGACCATTGGTTTTGTGTGTGTGTGTGTGTGTGTGTGTGTGGTGGGGGGGGGTAGCGATGGCTTTTTGCGGCTTTTCTTTTTGGTGAAGATGTTACTTGTTGCAAAACGATTCCACTTTTCCTTCAATCCCCACCCGCCACAATCCCTTCCACTTGCATTACTAAACCAATGGCTCCAGGCATGCAGGCAGCTGTGGCCTGTTAGCTGAAGCAATGCGTGTTGTGAGCACGATGCCGGCTGTTCCGAGCCGCGGGGGTCTCTTGTTACATGAAGAAACACACATTGGACACAACACGACTGTTCTTGTCCGCAAACAGTGTCAATTTCTCTACTTCCAGTTTGAATGGTTGCGCTTACACATCTCCGTCGCGCACGTTGAGAAATCGCACAAGCAATGCTTGTTTTGCAACCACGTCTTCACCGAACAAGAGCTGGAGCAGTAAGCACAACAGTTCTCACCATTCAGTCAAATGTTCTCAAACTACTTTTGGCAATATCAGTGTGTCTTGCAAACTTCATTTCTCCAGGCATCTTCTGACAAAACACGCGGACTTGTGTTCTGGCTGCAGTCCACACCTGAAGGGAGCCGCTGGAACCGAACCATCAGGAGCACCTTACATTGCACGCCGTGCAAAATCTGTGTTTCGGTGTCATGGGTGCGCCTGGGGTTGTTCGTAAGTACTTCGTATCTCTCGGATGTTTTGCTCGACAAGCAGAACTGTTGATGAGTGAGCGAACAAAAGCACCACTCCTATTTCCAGTGGCCAAAACGAATATGCTGCAAACGAAAGAAATGAAGACAGTCTTCATCAAGGGAACGAAGTTTTACCCACTGTGCAGAAAACCGGGGGAACTTCATCGTCCGATTTCTTCTGTGACATTTGTTTCAAACGATTCCAGCTCAAAACTCACATGAGAATACACAAACTGAGATATCGTAAGTTGACACCTTTTGTGGTGCGCAATTGAACTTTTGTGAAAAAGTTGCAGTGCGGAAAAAAACACAAAAATACCAACGACGTGGTGCGACGTTTTGTTTTCAGACGAAAATTTTGACGCGACTGCATCTGTACTTTACAAGCAGATCGAGGACGTTGATTGCTACCCCGACAAGTGAGTTGCATCTGTTTGTATCAAACCTCTGGAACATTCAAATCAAGGTCCTGTATCCCTTGTGCGATGAAGTCCTTTTGGACTTGCTGCATGCAAGAAAGACTCGACCAAAGACATTCTGCGATGCTGTGACTCTGGCTTTCCTTCAGTTTCAGGCACTGGTGTTTTGTGTGCAGGCGGCTGGTGATGACAGTGGAGGGCCTCCTGACTCACTTCCTGCAGAGCCACGGAAGTAGCTTCTACGTCGCACGGTGCAATCCAGCCACTGTTCCAGTCTTGTACAGATGCGACACGGATCGTATCATGTGTCTGGGATGCAAAGTCTGCGGAAAGCAAACCATCCACCTGATGGATCAGTACGAGAAGCACTCTGCCTCTGTGCACCCCTGGAGTAACTGCATGGCGACTCGCAACTTTTGCTGCGTCGCTGGGTGTTCGTTTGCTTTCAATGAAGAAGTTGCTTTCTATCAGCACCTGGCTAGTGAACACCAAAGCGTGGAAATTACTTTGAACGACTGTGGAAATGTCTCCATCGTGAAGAAAAATGAACCCACGGGTGCCGGACAAACTCTGCTTGGTCGCAGATTCGAGTGCTGCTTTTGCAAGCAAATTTTCTTCGACCACGCGGCTATACGCAGGCACATTTCCCAGAACGAGAAGCTCAAAACACCGTCTTCATTGTTTCGAGCTCAACAGCAAGAAGCCGTCATCAAGAAAGCTGCTGTTGCCGCATTGCCAGAAGTTGTGGTCCTTCATTTGCTTCGCAGCGGAATTGTGCGAAGGAAGTGGCACTTGCTGACATCGCTCAGAACAAGGAAACTCAACGAACGAAGTGGAGACGGCCGGGTGGTTCTGAGTGAGTTCCAGTGCAGTTTGGGCAGACGCATCCTGATCACCGAGCGCACACCGCATTCTCAACTCAACCCAGATGAAATTTGCATCCGATGTGAAGACCGGCTCGGCGTGGCTTTGCCCACAGGAGTGTGCTTTGTGCGGAAACAACCCATTGTGTTACTGTCAAAAGCGGAAGTTTCCGACTCCACGCTGCAGTTCGCATTGAAGTCGATGAAGCCTCGGTCGCACAAACTTCACGTCGCACAAGCTTCAGATTCTTTGTCCGACGGCAAATGGAACCGACAATACCGTTTGTGGCACAAAGCACCAAGGGAAGAAGTCATGTGCCATCAGTGCTGCATGTTATACGAAGTACGTGTCCCAAAGAGCATGTGTGTTCACAAGAGGTTTGTCCTGGTCTCTCTTGCCAGAAACAACGGCGAACGAAGGTCTTTGCGAAGAATCGACCCTGGTTGGCAGCAATGAACTTCTCGCAGATTTCTCCACAGAATAGCCACTGGAAACCTGAATTGACATTTTCTGGGAACACAACTTCGATGATACTTCCCAGCTGCTGCACATGTTTCCGGGCAGAACTTGAGTTTGTGAACCTTGGCGCGAATCAAGCACCGTCGGAACCATTGACAACTTCGATTGCGACTGGCATCTGTTCTGGCCTCACTCGTTTTGCGGTGCGCAAACACGCGGAATACGAAGTGTATCGGCGTGTGTGAAAAAAATCACGATTCAGGGAAAATGATGCAGACAGACCGCCAGGTCCCAGCCGAGGTTTGGCATTGGGGCTACCGTCAGCAGAACCAGCACCCAGGCAAATCAGCAAGGTGCCTGGCTTACGTTTTCATAGATGTTGGTTTGACGCGTGTCTGCACTGGTACGTGTGCTTGTCCAAAAATTTTGTTGACAAAAAGACAAGCGTGGAGCTTGTGTGATTTTGTGTTCGAATTTCCTCAACCACACTGTCTTTTATCAAGAGATGATGGATTGTCTCCTTGGAATCAAATAATAAATTCATCAAACACACTTTGATATTTTGGAAAACATAAATCTCGGTCTCTTTCAGATTTCCCAAAGAAAGAAATGTTTCACTGTAAACTACGAAAATCAGCCAAACACCGAACCCCGATGACCGTTCTCGTTCGTTCTCGAAATCACACAACGAAACCAAATGTCGCTGTTTTGCAAAATTGTGGTTTCCCTGTGCGGAGTTAACGTTCCCCTTGAAATTATGCCGACCGAGTATTGTTTTGAAATGAACCGACAAATGATGTTTTCAACATTATTATTTGGCGAAACTCAAGAACTGACGGAATGTGAATTCAAGTGCATATTTATCAGTGTCATATGTCTGCACGATCAGACACACACTGAACTGCACGGAACATCGCTGTCAGAATGAGGACAGCAAGATCGATCTGGCCGCCCATCGGGCAGTGTGCGCAAGAAGGACAATAGCGACAGCCACCCCGCGACTCCAGTTTTTCAGCACTGGAAAAAGAGTGACAAAGATGAAAAGCAAGCAGAACTGGACTCGTGTGTTTGCTGGGTTTCAAAAGACTGAGGAAATGTGCAGATTAAATTCACAGCACAACTGCTTTCTTCAGGTTGTGCATATCTGTGTGCCACAGTGACGTGAATTACCCTTGAGAGCTGCGATGTTGGAGGTGAGCACGAACAGTTCAGAGAGCAGTAGGTACGTGGCACTGTGGGTTTGACCCCACAAAATAGCAGCGACGATGAAAAGTCTCCCGAAACTGGACAAGATAATTCCCCTCAGCAGCAGCCTGGAAAACCACAGTGCAAACGAGTCAAGAGTTACGGGTTCTGAAGTGGATAAGCGTCTGTTGTGCAGTTGCTAATTCAATGCATTGGACTTCCTGCAGGTGACGCGGGGAAATTTGCCGGAACCGACTGACAACCAATTTTACCCCATTTGATCTGAACAAAATTTCAATTTGGACTAACTTCGTCGCCATCGGTTTGCATTTCTGCAATTTTTCGTGAAGTCGCGCCGTCAGCCAAATGCTGGCACACAGTGCTGTCCACTCTGAAGAGAGAAGCATTTGAAGTTTGCACAACAGTTGAACAAAATTTGCTTGTTGCAAGTTTTTGAAAGTGCAACGTGGAAACTCAATGCCAACCTGCAACTGAAATGAAGAAGAATTTGTAGAACTGCCATTCCAGAGCGGCATGAAGCAGCAGCTGACCGGACGTGTGAGCAGTGACTGGAGATTCCCATTTTTCGTACGTGCTGCACAAGAGCAACACAACGAGAAATTTCCATTCCCACTGCAATTCAAACATGTTGGAACTGAGAAACTCTTTGCATGAAGAATGGGGGGTTGCAGCGCAAAAATTATGATGTTGCAGGCAAGTTGGATAACCGACCCGAATCGTTGCGTTGAGCAGCACGTGTCTGTATGCCTGAGGCTTGTGTAGAAGCGCGTCCAACAGTATCAACACAGAGTCGTACTCTATGTACCTGTCCGCTACATTGCCACATTTGTCCTACAATACACAGTTGGTGTCATGATTTTGTACGGATATCGTAGAGGCTTCCTTGTCATGGTGCTGAAGACACATTTCCCACATGAAATGACACCAAGAAACACATTTTTTGTGGAGTGACTTACCTAGTGTTGAGACAGATGAACGTTCATCGCCAGCCTCACTACCATGGCACGAAAACATTGATTCCTCACCGGGGCAAAGATAGAAAACTGATCCATCACCTGATCAATTACACTGGCACACAATGGTGATTGATTTTGCTGCTGACTGACTAAGATCAATCTTCGAGTAATCTCTTGTTTGATAAATGAAAGGGCTTTGATTTCG
>JAAUXT010083244.1_pt1 | contig 20115 bp, 23 predicted proteins | sample 7278171 | NCBI WGS metagenome assembly JAAUXT01 (sample SAMN14350112, study PRJNA611818) | marine sediment metagenome | isolation source: surface marine sediment (1.8m) | place: French Polynesia: Moorea | collected 2018-08 | reverse complement strand
AATCAGGGATGTGTCAGGGACAGATTTACACTATCATGCAAGGAAAAAATGCTGGGACTGCTACAAATTTGCAAAAAATACCCCAAACACATTTTTGCCCATAACTTCGCTCCTAATTGACCGATTTTCGTCATTCAACTTGGAGCATGAAGCTGAGCTCAAGCCCCACACTTTAGAGCTAGTTTTGAAGGTGTCAGACACCAGGGGGCACCGTACGACATGCACGTGCATGTGAACACACACACACACACACAGACTCTGACCCTGCATCCTTTTCCACCAAATATCAGACCCCAAATGTTTTGTGATATCAGAGTTTAGATCACCAGTTCTCACCTTGCTTCTTCAAATTCACCACACTAACTCAGTGCCATGTGCTTTCTCAATGACAGGAAACGTGTTGTGTGACGTAGTGTCTAGACAGGCGGAAGCGACCATCGGGTTCTCTTCGGGAGAACTTCTTGTTTTGAACGTCAAGTGATTTCTTTCCGTCGAGAAATACATGTATTCAAAGACCAAAACTGTGTGCAAAAACGCCTTTATTTTTTGCCCTGCGGCAGTGCACGCGATGGACAAGGGAATTCCTCATTGCAGGTGTACAGGTGAAAGCCGTGACACAATCATGCAGCAAGAGGACAGGTCAGGCCGTTTGAATTTATTTTGGGCTTGAGAACCCCTTTCTCAGGCACAAAATGACACAAGCTTCTGCTGCTCGCTGTTCTGTTCAGATAAAGCAGAGTATCTGTGTTTGTACCCCACAACAATTCAATTGACTTGTGAGTGAGTACTGTTCTTGGTGGTAGGCATCTCGTGAGGTGTAGCCATCTCGTGAGGTGTAGCTTCAGATTCGTATGAGCCTGGCATGAGTTGGGGTCGCCAAAATGCACGACATTCTCATGTTGGGATGGTTTTGCTTCCGAAGAACGTGCCAGTCTGTTGCTGCTGTCTGGGCAGTTGATTTGGGTCCTCATTTTCTACTTTGCGCAATTGAGGAAAGTGAGTGGAATGTTCGCCACCATTTTGGGAAACCATTTCCTGTCGCACTGGTGGAGCATCAAGTGCCTCTGATTCTGCCATGTTCCTTCTGAGTTCTTTCGTTCAAAGATTCCAGATTTTTGGGACTTGACACTCTTGCGATTACACTGTCGTGGGCATTTGTGGACATTCGTTCGTCCATTCGTCTGCCACCCCACAACATTGTTCTCCGGGCCCCCAAACAACCTGTCGCAACCGTCTTCCTTATGTCCACGAGTGATTTTTCACCACATTCTATTCTGCCATTCACTGGACTTTCCAATGCGATGGCCTTCCAAACTTTTTGGCCGTTGGCTGAGAAGGAGCCTTGTTCAAAACAGATCCGCTGGAAACCATCTGGAGACACGGGTGGATTCGTCATTGATATGATGACTTCCCTACGTCGAAAACAGCAAGAACGGCAGTCTCGGACAGTACAAAAGTAAAAGTGTCACTGGCATGCCAGTTTCCTATCAAAACCGCGCACGTGCCTGTGCTACCTCAACCTATTTCTCAGTCTCAGTCTCACTTCAGTTCAGTTGCCACTTTGCTCTTCCGAGTGCCACCTTTTTGAGTGGTGCGTGAAAGAGCTGGTTCTTCTGAGCACTACGGTGGCTCTTCTGAGTGAAACTTCGACCTCACCAGGGCTAGTTGGGATAGCACCCAGAAGAGCCAGTGGGTGACACTCAGAAGAGCCGGGTAGCACTCAGAAGAACCACCAGGTTGTGCTCGGAAGAGCCAGACTCAGAACTGAGACTGAGACTGAGCCTGAGAGATAGGTCGAGGCACGTCTCGCAAGTGCGGGTAAAAATTCAACAGACATGTGCACTTCAGTACATTATAATAATATATCCACTGCCATGTGGTGATGGCGGCACAGAGGGATATCTCCCCCCCCCGCCCTCCTTACCGTGTGTGGGTGTGTGTGTGTGTGGGGGGGGCGTTTGTGGTCACCGATGGTCAGCCACGGGATTTCGTGGCGAGTCACGTTGCTTTTGGCAAAAAAACTCGCATTGTCCGCACGTGTGCCCCCAACACACACAAAGTCGAACTTGACAGAAAATAAGAGTCTGTGCCTCGTCTCCAACAGAAAATCTTCGGGTTGGGATGGTTATGTTTGTTCGTAATCCGAGAAAGTTTTTCAAAATTCTCTCCTCTTAGATTCGTAACTGATGAGGCTGATACAGATGGAACTTGATGCTCGTTAGAGGAACAATGGCGAGTCCTTCCGAGGCAAATGAACTGTTGTCAGAACAGCGAACGGAGTTGCATTGTTCAATCCCCTCGAGCTCTCCGCGGGACACGGAGCCGCGACGAGGCAGACTGAGAGAGAAGGTCGGACTGAGCACGCGCACACATGTGCAGTTTTATCACTCACGAGTCTTCTTGGGTCTGAGGTGAGCAGGTCGTCCAAAATAAAAGAAAGAATAATATAAATCGAAGGCTCCTCACTTCTATTGGGCTATCCTGTGCAAGAAGTCAACGGGTTGAAGTTTGTTTTTGGAAACAAAACAAAACAAAATGTCAAAGTCGAATGTGGTTTTGCCATGCAGTTGCCCCTCTGGGGAATTTGGTGGTGTTTTGCGATCCACAGAACGAACATGCAAATCTGGTTCAAAGCTTTGTTGTAAATTGTTGTAAATTCTGTGACAGCTCTAGGAAGCTTGTGCGAAGAGCTTTGTCGTCCTACAACAAAGGTCTCGGCAAATGTGGCCTGATCCTGTTTTAGCTTCGCGTGACATGACAGCCTCTGCCGTACCCAGCGTTGAATACCCATGAAAACGAGTCTGCCGTTGTGCGTCTGACGTTCAACTGGGCAGTGAACGCTTTTGGACGATGGGTTGCTCGTTCTGAAATAGATTGCTTGGAATAACCGTTCTGCTTTTTCTCGTTTGCCTGCTGACCAAACCACAAGCTGTGCAGTCAATTCAATGTGACGTCCTGCGAGACCGCTCCATGACCAGAACTAATTACACGCAGTTTGGTGTCTTCATTCATCAGGGAACGCACTTCAAGTTTGCTGTCTTGCTTCTTGCAATGAACTATTTTCGTCAAACTCAACCCTGGAACAAAAGCATCTGCCTCTCCTTGCACCGGCAGCTGGGAGATGCGAGCAACAGGCAGCAGCGGCATTATGAGCGAACGTAATGTTGTTTCGTACTGGAATCTTTGATGTCAGTTCCTGATGATGCGAACCATTATCATATTAGTTGTCATTTCTCCCTCAGTCCCATCCAACTAATGTGATCCATTTTCTTTCACAAACATCAAATTTATGGTGAATGTGGACAACAGCTTTTCAGAAGGGTCTTGCACATTTCGAACAAACGGTGCCTCTGCTGTGTGGTCCTTTGTTTCTTCTTTTGATCAGGTTCAGGCTCCAACAAAAACATGCATCCTTAGACTTCTCACAGCTGCCTTTTTCTCGGTTAACTTCTTGGGAATTCACGAGACCAAAATCCTGCTGATGCTGTCTCACAGTTCGTTGTTGTCGTGCACTCAGATTGCACCTTCCAGGAACTGACCGGAGGGTCAAGAGTCTTTAGTTTAGATGTGAACAGCAGATTACCACCAGTTGGCGTCACAGAGAGGTTGCATGGAGGAACCAGACTCTCAAAGGCTCACAGACAGAAATATCTCGTGGAGATCAAACCCCAGCGTCTTCTACGCTGAAAATCAGATTGCCTGCGTTGCCGAAGCACAAGGAACCTGTGTGTGCGTGTGTGTATGTGGAGGGCCACTCCAGCACTCATTCAGAAAAAGAGAAGCTGGTCAAGACTGAGGCCAGTAACAAAAATCTCACCAGGGGCAATTTCAGTCACCAGAGAAACATTGCCTCTCCTGGCAAGTGTACCTGCTGAAAGGGATTTTATACATGTGGAGCCCCACGCATCTAAAGCTGTGTGTGTACCTTGAGATTGATGTGTACATTTGCTTGTGTTATGTGGTGTACCCACTGGTCTGGCCACTCAGCAGTGGGTGGAGTCAGGACGTTCTGTTCTCAACCCGTCATCAGAAAACGGGATGCAGAAGGAACCCGTGACACATACCAGACAAACCGATTCGACTGGTGGATCCCAGGCACCCAAACACGACCAGTCCATACTGTGGGCTCCTAGGGGCGTCTTTGGTTCTCAGTTCCATCCAAGCCCGGTGTTCATTTGGGAAATGAATAATTCTGAGGTTCGTTTTGTGCAATCGAAACCCATGTCAGAGTTGTGTCCATCTGTTGTGTCACAAGTCTTGTTCGGGGCTGCTGAACACCAAAACCTGCAAATTAGGCCTGTGTTTTCTCGAGCAAGCGAGAGAGAGAGAGAGAGAGAGAGAGAGAGAGAAGAGAGAGAAGAGAGAAGAGAGAGAGAGAGAGAGAGAGAGTAGAGAGTCAACGAACATCCAGAGGGATGTGTGCAGACCAAATGTCAAATAGCCAGTGTTTGCGGCGTGAACTTTTCAACAAAATGAGTTGGAAGGTCTTTGCAACTTTAACGTGCTTTTGACCTTTGTTGCGATGTGCAGTCTTGAAACCGAAAGAGACAACAGCGTCGAAACTGACCATCGCTGAAGCTGAGTTGATCATTGTGCAGGATTTGCGTTCCTTTGTCCTTTGTGAGCAAGTGCAAACTGCAACATTCATCTTGGTTGTGTGTTACGACTTGATTCACATCAAACAACAGCTTCATGCATCGGAATGGAGTCAGCTAGTCATGACGCGAATCGTTCAGTGAGCCCGCCAATGCGTCTCGGTTCTACTCTTTAGACACAGGCACAAACATGGTGCTGTGGGCTGGTTGACTTCGTGTCGAGCCAACCCTGGTGCATAGATCTGCAGCCACCTCTGAACCGAACCCCAAAAAGAATGCGCAAGTCCAGTGTGTGTTGTGTGTGTTTGAGGGACAGGCGTTCCATTTTCGGGCAGTCAGTGCCGTACACGGCGTTCTCCTCACTTTATTTTCTTATTGCAACGTACAGATTTCCACATACACGATCACCCGAGTCTATTGGTGCATTCAAACAACCTGCAGAATTTCCTTTTGTGTACAAACTGAAGTTGAGTGTTGGTCACAAGTACCAGAGCAATTTTTCGACAAAGCTGTGGGTGTGGATGTGGCAACGGAACGCATTGCTTGCCACGTGGAAGTGCCCTACTAAATCTCAAATCACGTTTTTCGCCATCATCCAAGATTTAACTCGTGGTTCCTTTGTTTTGTCACTTCACACATTGAGTTTGGTTAGCTCTGAAACCAACACTTTGAGTTGGAGGCAACTCTGAGGTTATAATACCTGTCGTACACACAGCTCTCTCTTCTCGACCAAAGGTGTCGACAAGATGTCGTGTGCATTCACAGGAGTGTGAGAACCCTGTGTCTTCGCATCACAGGGCACTTTTTCTTCGGTTGTCTTCAGTTTCACAAGCTCGTATCAGCACTCTTCGTTCGAAAGTTTCTTCTCTTCATGTGGTGAAACACTTCAACCACGAAGGACACAAAAAGTCGGGTGCTTTGAGAGCAAAGAAATCACGACAAAAACAGAGATGTACAATTATCTCACAGGAGGCCCACGGAAGCAGCTCCAGTGTGTCGCACGTTGCGCCGAGTTGCGACAACAGCTTTGCCAAGTCGCCGCGCGAGCACTGGCCGTCTCGGAAGCTCGCGCTCGTCGCACGCGCGTCCGTCACCCGGAGTGAACCGACTCGGCGGGATGCGCAAATTGCTGACGCGCTTGCGTGCAACTGTTGGAACTGACCCAACAACTTCTGCTTCAGAAGATCTGCAGGTAGGCACTGTGTTCTTTTCAGAATCAGGTAACTTTTGTGGTTTGTTCCAGTGACGCGATGCCTGTGTTTCAAAATGATATCAAGAAAATTGTTTTGCATCTCGAAATGAAAACGGTTCCAGAGTGAGTCAGATGTTTAGAATTCCAATGCCAAGGAAGCTAACAAACCAGGCGAATGTGACAAGACAATGCTGCTTTTCGAGGCCTTGTCCATCTTCTCGTGTCCGCGCGCGCGCGTCTTGGAAGGCTGATGAAGGGTGTGGTGCAGGAAGGTGTTCCCACTTTACCCAACTCTTTGCGAGTGTTGAGGTACACAGATCTTTGAAAAAAAACTCGAACTCTTTCGGCACTGGCACAAAATTTGGGCATGATCATCACGAAACGCAAAACGAATCTTTGACGATGTTGTCCTGGAGGCCAGGAGACCTGCAATTCTTCTGCTTCTTGAAACTGGGCTACTGCATCAGAATGACGCGAGTGTGCTTTTTTGCGCAACATTCATTCAGATGCGTGGGATTTGGACGGGACATCACCCAAATGAAAACTTATAACTTACTTAATTTGATGACATTCCTCTGCAGGCTCGGTGAAAATACAATTTGCGCAAAGTATCATGGCTGAAGTTGCAATAATTTTATCATTTCCTTGCCCCGGGCGCTGAGTCCGGTTGTCGACGTACACAAGGCTCAAATGTAGGTGACAGGTCCCTCAAGAAATAGGTTTCAACAAAAGAACATTGAACGTTATTCTGGAGGGCAATCCAGAAACCATGCACAATTTTACTGATACAGCATCTCAAAATACCGTGCTCTTTCACGCCCGAAATTGAGTCTTGAGCTGTGAATGTGAAGGCTCTCTCTCAGTCTGAAGCAAGAAGCGAGCCCGCCTGCCTCAAGCAGCTTCTGGTGCCCGTTTCAGGCGCCGTTCTCCGGCTTGGTTCTTCTGTGTGTCGCTGCTTGGGGCTTGTACTCCATCAGTTTTGGAGGTTTTAACTTTCTGTCAGCCGTTTGAGAAAATGGGTTCATTGCGAGTACAACCAGGAAAATATGCATTGTGAGGTTTTCTGCTGTCTACACCATTCCATGTCAGACACACGATGTTACACTTCACACTCAAAGTCAAATAAGATCACACTGATGATGTCACAGAAAGACAACCAAAGCAGAGTCGACACGGGGCCTGTCATATTTTCACGATGCATGCGACAAAGCATCATGCAAGTCTGTGGAGGAACATGATCTTCGCTCGACAGCGACAAAACAATTACATGTAATGAAATCAATACAAAACATGGTCCTTGTGCAAAGAAAAACACGAACAGAAAACTTTCTCCAACGTACTTTCCCGTCTTCAGGTCAATTTTTCTCAGGTTTGAACTTGCGCATCTTGCCTGGGTCTGTCAGTGAAAGTTCACAAATCTGTCAGGACAGGTTGTACAGTTTCCGCTCTGCGATTTTGGCAACACCCGGGCCAACTCAGCGATTGCTCATTTCTAAATGAGATTTATACCCTGCAGCTATACGTGGTGGACAATGCAGATGAACCATTACATCAGACCGACGCTGGCAAGCAGGCCTCTTTGCTTTCCACGCCTGACCCCTCGTCACGGTGATGGGGTGCTCGTCTCCAGCTGTGCGGTTGATTTCAATGCCGAAGTGAACCATTTCTCAGATGCACTATCACGTCAGTCCGGTGTGTGTGCACTGATGGCATGTGGAAGTGTTGATGACAGGCCTTCAAAGCGATCTGCGTGCAGCAGCTTGTTCGTTTGTGAGTGACAACTTCAATTCTAAGTTTCCGCTTTGAGAGCGAAGTTCATCAGAAATGTCGCTGAGCCGGGTCCGCTTGTTGGCACGAGTGTTCCCGCAGGTCCTCACCACCAAAGGATGATTATCACGTCCCCACTTGCCAGACCCGCAGATGTAGATTCTTTTTTCCTCGTGAACAGTGCGCTCTGTTGTACAAACCCCAAGGCTTCTGTCCTTTTCGCAGCTTTGGGCTCTCACACATTGACAACAGAATAACGACATCCACCAGAATACTCAAATGAATGTTGTTTCATCATCAAGGCGAACCATGGAATACAAGTGTACAAGTGCTTCCATTGCGACGACAATTGTCTCTCATTTGTGAAGCATGAATATTTCTCTTTTTGGGGCACCTTTTCGAACCGGCATTGTGTGTGCAATACTCGCACTGAGAGCAAAAGGAGACATAAAGAGACACTGACATTTGTATCGAGGGGCACAATGTTTCGAGTCGTGCAAGATAATCAAAACCTGTGTTGGCCGCTGGCCACTGCAAACTTCAATGAAAGCACCGATTTCTTTCACATATTTGTCGCGATCAACTCCACGTCACACAACGTTTTTTTGAAGATGTGGAAAATTTGCAAATGCTGCTGGCAACAAGCAAAACCAACCCAAGCAAAGGTTTCTGCAAGGTCTCCTTGTAAATGGACGTGGAAATTGAAACAAATTCACTTGCCTTTGTTGAGGAGCCGAGGGAAACAAGCGATGCCCCCTCGGAGATTAGGTTTGGATGCGCACGTCGAGTACGCACGAAGCTAAACAAGAGAGACGGACTCTAGCAAAAGGACGACCATCAAAGAGTACAGTCCATTACGTGGCTGCAAGAGACAGCTATTAGCTGCGTGCTTTCTGATTGGAGGAGACGGCACTTGCGCTGTAATTCTATCTCAGTCGTCCAGAAGCCAAGACCAGAGATTGACAAGTAGGATATTGAATGAGCTCGGTCAGAAAGGCCGGAAGTTTGTACAAACTTTGTTGCACGCAAGGGACCAAGTCAAGAAAGATCACCTGACGGCCCAGGCAGTGGGTGTGGTCACCAAGTGTGGGGCCTTCAGTTGCAGATGTCGACTTCACGTCAGCTGCAGGCACCGTGGTTCACATTTCCGGATGACAAGAGCTTTTTTGCACAGCATCCACCAAACTCACAAATGGATCACCCACCTGAAAGCCTCGAACGCTGTGATATTTGATCAGATTCTGGCCACTGCCTGAAGAGCATTTGCCCTGTCATTGGTTGATCGTGCAGATCTTCAAAATGCGCACTCTTGGAACTGATGCGGCTGAGCAGATCTTCAAAACGTAAATTCTGATTGTATTATTTTCCAGCATTGAGAGCGTGAGAATCGCGTACTGACAACACCAAGTGTTTTCGATGACGTTAGGAACAGGAATTAAGAATCGGTGCAAGCTTTCACTGGATCTACAGTTGAGACCACAAATGTCCCAGGACAAGATGTGCTTTCCGAGGTCAGACATGGCAGCTGAGGTAAGATCGATGCAAACTCCTTAATGTAAGTTATGGGCGCTATGTCCTCAGTGATATGAACAGGACCTAATGTCGTGTGACACATTACAGCAAAATAATATCAGCCACCTAAAGGCCTTCCTACCTTGTTTGTTGAACAAATTTCTGACCAAGGCTGAAACCTTATTGCTGGACTTTCCCAATTAGTTCAGGATTCTTCGAAATGACACCTAAAACATATGCCGAGTCTATGGCAATCACAGCTGAAACAACAGTACGAGCGTACCAGTGTGTTGCACAAGTCTCTATTGTCTGTTCTTGACTTGTGGCTTGTTGTGTCACTGGAAAATTGAACTGAAGGACTTCCGCTGTGTTGGACCACCATGCCATGTTTCGTCGGCAGCCCCAGGCACCTTGGAGAGGAGTCTTATTCGAAGGGAAGCTCTACCCGTGTGGGGGACAGAACGGACTGCGTACATGTCAGGTTGTATTTGCACTGCACTAATCCTGCGCATCACAACTGATGAAACCTTTTGTCCGAGAACGTGAAGCTCACGCACACTGCGCAAGGTCGAATACTCTACTCATCCCCAAAACAACCTCGGTAGAAATTACTCGTAACATTGCCGTGAGGAAAACATCAAACGTTGCTGCCTTTCAATGCAGACTTGTCGTGCGAACAATTGACTTGCACAGTTGTCAGTTTCGCACTGGAAGTGGTGCGGAATCGGATTGTGATCACCTGTGTTCTTTCACAGCACTCCAGCGCCGATTCAGGAGGCACCTGTTTAGCGCTTTGACAGTGACTTTCTGGGATGGGATTAGTGCGCCGAGTCCATTACTGCATTAACATGTCACGCGCTGCGTTCCGAGGCAACACTCACTTGCTGCAAGACAGCAGGTTTCACAGGTGCACCGGACATTGTTCATCATGGGTTTAGTTGCTAGGAGGACAACAATTATTTTTTGAAAAGTTAAATTGAAAGTTCCAAAAGGTCGAAACTTTCTTTTTCTCCGCCCATCACAAAGAGGCTTGAGTAGACGAGCAGATGTCGTCGTTTATTTTCGACCTGTGGTCATTTGTGTGAGGACTTTTGGGTTTGGGACAAAGAATCTCAGAGGGCTGTTGGTGGACTTGAAGGGTCAAAAGAGTTTAGAAGTTGTCAATTTTATTTCAGTGGTGGAGAGACAATTCCATGTTTTGTGCAAAAGCAAACTTTTTGAGTGACCCGAATGGACGCGTATGGGCGATCCGTCTGTTCAAAATACTTCGACGCTCAAGGGCCTATTTTTGAGTGGTGATTTCAGGGGTGGAAACTTGTCAGAAAGGAGAATTTAGAAAAACATGTTTGCTTCTTCCAGTCTTCATGGAATTCTTTTGTGTCCTTTCGGAGGAAATTCCCAGGCAATTTTGTCGCAACGTTTTGTTGACACAAGAAGCTAAAATGACCGGTTTGTTGCTCAATGGCTTTGACTTCTGTTTGCACAAAAACAATAAAAGAATTGAACTGTCATTTACATGGATCCTTTGCTTTTGAAATTTTAAAACGCAAAGTGCTTTGGGAAGGAAAAGTATCAACAATCAACCAGGTGTGAGGTCAATTTTGCTTCAATGTCACGAAACGATGTCTTTTCTTTGCTCTGTCATCTTCTATTCATTTTGTTTCCAATCGGCTACTTCTGATCAATGTCTTGACAAAAATAAAGTCCGTGCAAAAGTTATTTTCTTGCAAAAAATTCAAGTTTTGTGCCTCCTGGCCGTTGCGGACAAAATGTGCGCTTCGTCTTCCCAGTAAGTAGCTTCCTTCTGGACCGGCGAAACTGTTGATGGTCAAAGAGGTGTTGTTCTGTGATAGAGCAGAACCTTTTTCGTGCCGAAAACAACTGCAGGGCACAGCTGGAACAAATAAGTCCATACGCACAAATATTCTGCAGTCTGGTTTCCATGAATATAAAACGAAACGCGCGATACAGCACAAAGGAGCCCGAAGCCATAGCGGTGACAAATTTCTGAATAATGGTTCTTGGCGGAATTCCACAGTGTAGTTTTACGGCTTTCCAACACTGCTTGTGATCCGAAAAAAAGCTCGATGCAACGAAAGCGTTTGATACGAAAGACAAAAGCTGAAACGTGTGTCACGATCCTTTGTGCTCAAACAGCGTGTTGTGCGCGCCATAACTGCGTGGAAGCTTGGAACGCGCAGCTGCCGTGTAGATAATTTGTCCATGGCATCTGTTTGTTGCGGACAACAACGAAAACAAAAGAGACGCGCTTGCTCCACCTGAGAACCACCAGAAGTGGCGTTGAGCCACAAAGCTCGGCTCCAGAACCTCCTGGTGGAACAGGTGGCTTTGAGCCTCTTTGCAACATTTGTCACCAGCACGCTCAGGAAACATTTGTCAGTCTTCAGCACACTGCACGCAGTTCTGATTGGGGTCTTTGTCGTTGACAAAGTGAAAGAGACGCTTTTTCGACAAGCGAAACTTACTTTGTCTGTTTGTTTATTTTGCAGGTTCCTTTGGAGCTTCAATTTGTCAGTGGTATAAAGGTTCGAAATTATTTGAACACTCGGCAATATGTCTCGGGAAGAACAAAACACTTCATCATCCGGAAATGACGATTTTTGACGCAACAAAAATAAAATACAGACCATTCCAAAAGAAGAACTTGCTGGGATAGTGGAAAAAGTCTGCAAACTAGAGTTGACTCAATAGAATCACTTTCATTTCAGTAATTGCTGACGGAAATTGGAGCAGTGGAACAGATTCCGCAGAGCTAAATGGACATGGGATGTACCACTTGGCCAAACGACATTCAATGATTCCAAAAAGCAACAAACAAAAAGAACAATTTTGTGGATGAACATTTTTGACCAAAGAACCAGTCAAAATATTCTTGAGGCAAACACCGACAACTCGGTGATCTGATTCAAACATGACAGAGGCACACACTGAAGCAGACGACCGTCTGCTGGCTTATCACACATGGATCAAACAGATGGCAACCAATCTGGACCTGAAGACCTGGTATCCGGACCTGGACTTGCACGACTGGTTCGATGATCCCGAAGGTTCGGAGTGGTTCATCAGTGTGGATGTACAGCAGTGTAGAATTAACGGTGACTCCATCAGAAACGTTACACCGAACGACAATATGCAAAGGAGGACAGACGGTTTCATGGAGAGAGCCTGTTGCCAAAACTGTTCTTTCAACGAGGAGTGCACGTTGAAATATTTACTTTTCTCTTGTCCTTCTACGAATCCGTACTTGTCACCGTGGTACCTGCAGATGATCTACATCCTTCTCTTCGTGTCGATGGTGTTGGTCGCTGCGGGAGGAAACATCATCGTCGTCTGGATCGTTCTGGCGCACAAACGCATGCGCACCGTCACCAACTACTTCCTGGTAAACCTGGCCGTCGCCGACGCTGCGATCTCACTCCTGAACACGCTCTTCAACTTCCACTACATGCTCTACCAAAACTGGCTCTTTGGCAAGATTTACTGCAAGTTAAATTTCTTCATCTCCAATGCCACCATATCTGCCAGTGTCTTCACCTTCATGGCCATTGCTATTGACAGGTACTGTGTTGCACATTTGAAATTTCTTTCTTTCCAAAGGAGCACTCGCGCAATCCCACACCAAAAATGACTTCACCCCTCGACTGGCATGATTTGTTGTTTGTTTTGTTTTTTTGTGTGAAATGGATGCTGGAAACACACCAGATGCGTAAAGTTGGTTGCGTCACGCGGTTTGTCGTTGCAGACTCATCTGCAATGAAGTGGCGCTCAATGGATATGTTTTGCAGTAAACCAGGGGACATTTTTGTTGTTGTTGTTGTTGTTGTTGTTGTTTTTGTTGTTTACAACTGGATGTGAGCTCTACATATCAATTTTCAAGAAGTGCTGCTTACTTATGCAGCGTGAAAACACCCGGATACTTTACTGGGCCAATCTGGTGTGAATTTTGCAAATTAAAGAAAAATGCAATGTCAGGAATCTCAAATAACAGAATGCCTGACCAGAGAAAGGTGTTATGAAAGAGATTGAGAAGCCAGATGAAACGGGTCAACCGAAACCAAAAAAGAAAAAGAAAGGAGATATTGCAACTCAAAAGGCAAAGAAAGTAAGAAAAGAAGCTGGCAGCAAAATTTCTTTTGAGTTGATCAAGATTCCAAATGCATTTTCAACAACATATCATTCTTGTGATAATCTGCAATTGAACTGTTTTTTCCTTCTGTTCAGGAGCTTGCCTCTTGCCATAGGGACCAGAGAATTGCCTCCTTTTATTCACAGTGTTTGGGAATGCTTCATCTGCAATATAAAGACAAAGGCATTTTCTGAGAAATTCCAGGGAAGCGGGTCTTCTTGGGCAACGCAACCTCACTGCATCTCAGCTTATTTCCAAGCTTGGTTCTTCTGAACAGGCCTGAATCCAAGTTTCCCGCTGTGTGTCCAAAGCAATGGCAAGTAGAATAATGGAAAAGCAACGCTTCAAATTATGTTGATACACCTTGAATGAAAGAGAAGGTTTGTCCAGAAACCTGGTTTCTGGAAAAGAATGGAGTCAATTTCGTCCAGCGGCACCTTGACACCCCGGTGGTATTACGGACAGTTTGCACCAAACCAGTCTGGTGAATGCTTTCGCTTCTTCGTCCTGCACAGGAGGAATTTTTTCGTCGCGTTTCTGTGCAACGCGCCTTGAGGACAGAGCCGAGTCATCTTGTTGTGAACGGATTAGATCGCCAGGCCCAATTTTAGAATCGATAAACAAATCACGACATTTGCGAAGCCTTGACAAGCTGTCGAGTATTTTTTGTGGGAGGGGGGATGGGGGCTACTGACTTCTGTTTGAAAAAAAGACATTTTTGTTGATAGTTTCATTCGTGAAAGTAGGGATCATGCTGAGCTAAATCTGGCTGTGAGTACGATGGTTTCGTTGTCGTTCTTCGTGTTGATCCAGACCGTTTCAATGAGAGACAGCTCGGTGGTGGCCAACGAGCCTCCCGAGGCCCGTCCTGCACACATTGTGCCTCTTGGTCCAGCCTCGCTACTTGATAAAGCTCAGAACCTGACATCAGACCAGCAACCAGTGAGTTTCCCTGTTCAGCGGTGGATCAAAGTGGAAGCGACCGAATCTCGAGAGTTTTTTTTTGACATACCAGCTCCTGCTTGTGCGTCGTGCTCTGCTGTTGTCAAACACCTTGTTGAGCGCTGTTTGGGACTTGCACATTGGTTTGAACGGAACTTTTCTCGTAACACACACGGAAACTTCACCCCATGATAACTGTGCGAGGCTTGTTTCAGATCTATCGCGTCTTACCTTCGAGGAATTGCTCGAAAGTAATCAAGTCGAGAATGGACAAGAGCTGTGGTGTATTAGGTGTCTGTCTTCGGATGCATACTGTGTCGATGGAGATATGTCACTGTGTAAGTTGATAGAAAGGCATTAGTGCTAATGGCAGTGGACACTCACAGATTAGCCAATGGCCACTCATTACACACACAAAGCGACTTGTTTGTGGACTATTCGTTGCGCCTTCCATGCAACGGCCTCAGAGAAATCTGAGAAATATTTTTCTTGGAACGACGAGTAACGAAAGAAATTTTCTCTCAACGCATTAACCTGGGGACCACAGCCTTGTCATCATGTGTTTCAAAGATAAAGAGGTGGGCCTCCGAAGCCGCACGAACGCGTAATTGGTGCTCCGAGTGGAGGGTCGTCATATTTCAGTTCTGACCTGACCGCATTTGGGTGCGCACAAACTGAGAGGTCACCATTGTTGGCGTGCCGAACTTAAAAAGCGAGCGCCGGCAAAGGTAGCAAACATATTCTTCAAATTTCAATTCTTGTTTTGGTTGCAGAAGTGGCTTGCAAAAGGGTGCAGAAAAGAACAAACGACTTTGAGTGTTGCGCCCACGCGTTTCATTTGATTTCCATTTGTGGTTTCCGCGCCTTCAAAATGTCGACAGACACGTTAATCTTCATTCTACAAAATATGAACATATCATCAAAACATTGTTGTGTTGTTCCCCAAAAACGTCAACATGAATGTGTTCTTGTGTCAAAAATCACAGTTTTATTTTCTCTTTTCCTTTTTGTTGGGCGTTTGGTGTTGCTGAAACTCCAACCGAAAACGAAAGTTAGTTGGGTCTGCGAAAAATGCATTGTTATTTTCAAGAAAATGTTCCTTTTCTGGTCTTGCTTGAAGAATTTGGGACACATACTTTGCTTCCTGTTTTTGTGGGATTAGATGAAGATCAATTTCAAATGTTTCCCGAACATTTTGCCTTGAACGAAAAGAAGTTTCCAGAGTGTGTACGAGGGCCGCGAACAACGCAGGCCTCACAGCCGCCATCCAGTCAAATAATGTGTCTTCTTCGCAGCACTTACTGGGATTGGAGTGATTAATTTGAGCTGCAAATGCTGAGAATGTAAAGCAGATGGGGAAGAATAGAATTTCCTGTGGGACTTGAAGAACACGATCCAAAGCAGGCATATCCAACCTGTTGAATCACAGTCGACTGCTGCATGACGTTCAACCAGACGAGACGTGCGCAACTTCTCGCCCCTTTTGCTTTTGGGATCTCACCGAACATCGGTGCAACTCCATCAACTTTGGTTTCCAGCTCCGATGTTATATTCTGGAGAGGGAACCGGGAAGATTCAAAATCTGACAAATGGAAGGCCTGAAGGCACGAACCGGGTGGAACACGGTACCCAGATCAGCCAGAGTACGAGCCGCTCTCGGATCAAAGGTGTGTGGTCGAGGACCACCCTTTGAAGGTCATATCAACTTAAAAAAAATCAACATGAAAAAGTAGAGAGTAGGAAAAATCAGATCGTGGCAATTTACGGCAACAACCGGTTGGTCAGGGTGCAACAAATTTGTTCGGCGATCAGCACCCTCGGCCTCAGCGTGTTCCTCTCAATTCGCCCCTGACCCCACGGCGCAAGTCGAAGGGCCAAAAACACAGAGTCCAGCTCTGGATGGAAAATGCATTTCACGTTGTGGCTGCAATGAAACCGGCTGGATTAGGTGGTGTGTCCGTCAAGTTGAATCTCAAGTATTAAACCTGGGTCAATTAGCGGAAGTAATTGGACGATTTATCACCCTGAAAGTCAGCCTGGAAAACAGTAACTGTTGTTCTGGCTCTGCCTGGAACTTGTGAAACATGCAAAGCTCGATCCACTTGTGTAAACATTCCCTTTTGAGGCAGAAGATACTGGGACAGAAGCTATGAAGGAAGGGTGGGTTCTGGGTTCTGATTCAACTGGGGCGATGGCCCTGTGCAAAATCAATCATGGCAACTCAGAGTGTGGTGCAGCGCCAAACATAAATACTCGTATGATTCACGACACCAAAGAGACGGGCAACACTGCAGGGCTTCAGGCAAGTTGTTGGAGATGTTCTCGTCTTGATCAGGACTTCTCTCCGCGGGGCACGAGTTGTTCTGTCGAAATACAAAATTTTGCTGCAGCCTATGTCCTCGCGGTTGATCTGATCAGGTGATGGAAGATCCCTCGGGAGATGAAGGAACTCTCTCTTGTGTGTTGACGAATGGGTCGCAAATTACCCGTGGGCAGACACGTGGAAAGAGTTCCCAAACCGTTGAACGCAGGCAAAATATCATTACACTGGATCTTGCGGACAATTTCGTTGTTAAATAAGATCAACAGGAGAGTCAATGGTGTTGTCAACAGAAATTCGCAACGCAGCAAACATCAGCATTGATCAATGACATCAGATCCCGTTGGTCGGATCTTGAACCAGTGCTAATTGCACAACCTTCCATGAACAGAAAAGAGTTGTTCATGGGGTACAACACAAGGGCCCTTTCCCTCTGGACAATCATGCAGAGCTACAAGGAAGACAACTGTGGGTTTGGTTGCTAACCTCCACTCTGGAACTTGCCCTGCATGGAACAAGTGTGCACGAAAAGTGATGACAGAGCTGCTGTTTGTCTGAAGAATTTCAAGAACCAACAGAAGGCCACTACTTATCAGTTGACTCCAATTTGGAATGTCGGCCGACGACAATCAACTTAGACTACGCGCGGCAGACAGGACCTTTTTTGTGAGTTCGTGAATTTATGGCAATTCGTGTGAGAACTCTGAGGATTTCGCAGACTACAGGAGTTTTTCACCACGGAGGTTGATCCAGAGTCCTGTGGACACTCCACTCTGGTGTAACGAAATGGCCAGACACCCCAAATGAGGACGCATGGGTGTCTGGCCATTTCAGTTGGGGATAAATGGCCAGGCACCCAAACTGAAATGACCAGGCACATGGCTCCTCATTTCAGGTCTGACTTGAAGTGGCCAGACACAGGTGAACAATCTCTGACTGGCAGTGTCAACTGAATCAATGTGTGAGTTGAAATGAGGAGGCACGTGTCAAAAATTTGGGGTGTCTCCCAATTTCGCTCCACCGCGGGGACGATTCTCTTTCTATGCCACTAAGTCAACTGAGAGAAAAATTTCGGACATTTCCTGATATTTTTCCAAAATGGGGAGTCGTACGGTATGTTGTACTCGTGTAAACATTTTCAGAATTCTGCGGAAACAATTTCACCTCCAACTGGGCCAGCTCATGTGCATGGTGATGCACCTTTTTGTGTTCACACTTTCATGAGGTGTCCCCTTCTTGAAGGAATATGTTTTCACTCAAAGTGACTGAAAACGGCCAGGTGTTGCCAGGTGTTGTTCAAAAACAGCACAGCCGGAGAAAGTCATCTGCACCTCGTGTTCTTTTCTTGAGTTTGAAGAACTCAGAGACTCACCCTCCCAGTCCTGGCCTCACATATACAGTGCCCTGCATGGAACCATGAGCCTGCAGTGAGTGATATTTCTCATCTTCAGAGATCCACACAGTCGAAGATGGGGGTGTGGGCTAATCAACACAATACTTTGGGATCATTTGGTGTCTATTTTGGTTCCGGACCTTAGCTGTGAACAACAAGATAGTTTGGTCCATAAAAAGAATCAACATGCCAAATGGGATTCAAGTAACGACCACCGCATCTTAGTTCCGGATGTTTTGGACACTTATCCCTGGCGGGTGGTGGTAAATTCTCAGCTTAGCTATCCTAAAATGCTCCAGCAGGAAATCAATCAGTGGTTTTATTGCGCTTTGCTGCATCTGCTTTTTCACCAGAAAGCGAAGTTGTGCATGTGTCAAGTTGTGCAGTCAGACACAAAACCGAACGTTTGTTTGTTTTGGAAAAGAAGTTTTTGTCGGGGGGACAAAACCAAACTTCACAATCACCTCAGACAGGCGTCCACTGTGATTTGTGCAGTCACCGCAGACAAAGATGCAACCTGCGTCAGAGTTGGGTCGACATCTCTTGCTGTAGTCATGCTTTGAAAATCTCCAGGGAAATTCTATACTTTGTCGCCCACAGCACGTTCTCAACACCTTCACCCAACATTAATCTTTGCAATCTTCAAAAGTACCCGGGGAAGAAGATTGCACAGGGTTTTCTGTGGAACATCATTCTCCGAATCAGCGACAAATTTTCGCAAAAAGGTGTTTCCATGAATCTGAGAAGGACGACAGCCTCGTTCTTGGTGCACAATCACGGACTATGAGCCGCTCCCCTGTGTCTGGAACAATTCAGACAGGTTCTAGTGTCACGAAGGTGTGTCAGGCACGGCCCAAGACTCCACGAACCTTGCGGAAGCTGCCTCAGATCGCAGCCAGAGCTTTGTGTCAGGACGTGACAGAGGTTGAAACAAATCCACAGATAACAAGGCAAAGACTGGTGCCGGACAAAATGCATACGAACAGAGGCACATGGAAATTATTTGCTTGTCGATAAAAGTTGTGTTTCTTTCAAGTTTTGATATCTTTTGCCTGGAAATGTGTTGTGACCAGAACAGCTCGTGAGTGCCACAGGCCTGTAAACTTGAATTTGTTTGCAAAGTGTTCTCCACTTTTTTTCCAGGTACATGGCCATTATTCACCCTCTGAAGCCTCGGATGTCGGCGCACACAGTGATTGGAGTGATCTTCGTCATCTGGTTGAGTTCGTTTGGTGTGGCGCTGCCAAACCTGATGTACGGAACGACGGGACCGCGGGGATTCGAGACCGTCTGCTTTCTAAACTGGCCTGACGGCCCTATGGGAGAAACGGACTTCATGTGAGCATTTTTCTCTGATTTTGAGCTCAACTTGATGCATTTTTTCCAATGTCAGTTGTTTCTGTCACATAAAGTCTCCGAAAAAAGCAAGCTTCCCAAAGGCAGTGTCATCGAGCAAATTCAAAGATGTTGTCTTTTGTGTTTTCAGATACAGCCTGTTTCTGATGATGGTCAATTATTTTGTGCCCCTGACAATCCTGGCTGTGACATACGCCCGAGTCGGATGCGAACTGTGGGGAAGTCGCTACATTGGGGAATACAACACTCAACAAGCGGAAAATGTCCGCTCCAAAAGAAGGGTAAACGATTTGAAAAGAGTGCTTCGTGTTGTAATTTTGCAACATTCTCAAGCTAAAATACCTGCAGCAACGAAATGTATCAGAGACATGTTGTTCATGCCAGGTTGTGAAGATGATGATGGTGGTGGTCGCGATCTTCGCAGTGTGTTGGCTGCCTCAGCACGTCTTCTTTCTCGTGTCTAACCAGCACCCAACCGTCAGCGCCTACAGACACGTGAACCACGTCTATCTCGCCATTTACTGGCTCGCCATGTCCAACTCGATGTACAACCCGTTTATCTATTGCTGGATGAACGCCAGGCAAGTCAAATTTTTACGGAAAAAGACGTGCATTTTCTCCCATGCGCTGTCGCGTAGATTGCTTCGGGAAAATGTCGTTTGCACAATAGAGAGTTTAAACTGGGCGTTTGAGCGCGAACTTCAAACGTCAAACGCCAACGTCGCCCCTGGATCTGTGACGTCACGGCGGAATTCCCCTCAGAGCGACGCGGCGCGAAACGTCGAAAAGCGAGTTTCCACATTTGAATTTCAATTCAAAAATACACTATGGCAGATGCGGGGAGAAAGAACCAGGTTGTTATTAACATACTATTTGGACATTTCTGATCTT
>JAAUXT010120571.1_pt1 | contig 20117 bp, 12 predicted proteins | sample 7278171 | NCBI WGS metagenome assembly JAAUXT01 (sample SAMN14350112, study PRJNA611818) | marine sediment metagenome | isolation source: surface marine sediment (1.8m) | place: French Polynesia: Moorea | collected 2018-08 | reverse complement strand
GGGGCCATCCAGAGAACACGAAAGGGACGATGGGGAAAGCACCAGAAGTTCAGGGCCCTGCAACCTTACATTCCTAACGGACAGGGCGGACCACTGAAGCCTTCTGTTTTTGGGTCGAGTAACATCTCGACCACAGCCAGAGTGCTAAAGCCCATGCAATAGAGGCACACATCATTTTTATATATTCTCATTTCCGGATGCAAGGAAAGCTCACAACCGACTGCGATGGATCGGTAAAACACAGAAAATGGCAGGAACCAGCGGGAACTCTTTCAATGGCTCTTACCGCGTACACTTGGGTTCGCTTTCTAAAGCATGGCGTCGCATTCTTTGCTCCTCATTCTGTGAGGAGGTAAGAGAACGAAAGTGACCACACACGAGCTGCGTATGTCGCACTGCGAAAGAAAGTTTTGAGTTCCAAGGAACACTAAATTGGGGCAGGGGGCGGAAGCAAGTTTCTGCAGTTGTTCACAGACAATCTCCGGTGGTGCACGAATTCATTGTGGCTGCCAATTCACACGTGCAATGCTGTGGTGCATGCTGGACGCGGCGTTCTCGTTTTTCACATGCGCCCAATTAAGACAGGTGTCGTGACCACATTGTTTCTGCCACGGGGCAGAATTCTGCAGACCGGTTCAGTTCAATATTGGCAAACAGCTCTGCATGTTTCTCTGCGAAAACCACAGACCTCTCTTGATCTCTGTTGACAGAGAGAAGGACTGTCATTTCCTGGCGAATATTCTTGCTTCGGCCTGACCTTCGTGGCGACTGAGCAACGAACGTTTCCTCACGTCAAGATGCTTTCACAGAAAATCGAGTACACAGTGAGAACCTAGAGCCATCCTTCAAGAAATTTGTCACCTCATTATTTATCTGCTGATTGGGTTCAATGTCTGGTTCTTGCGGTATTTCGAGAACTGCTTTCAGCTTGAACACGTCCAGCTCAGAGCGTCGAGATTTCTCGTTTCACCAAAATGCGGTTTTCTGCATCCTAGAGAATGCACAACCTAAACCCGAAGCCTTCTTCCGATTCCACAGTGCACCGAAGCACAACACAAAACGAAACAGATCACTGAAAAACAAACTGTCAGTGTTGCACTGAAAGAACATGTGCGTGCAGACCTGAACCACATGCGGCCTTCGACGCTTTCGTAAGGCTGAGTAAGTCACCTCAGCTGCTCAGTATTCACCTGGCAGTGCGGACCTTGATGTGGAGAGATGAAAGGTGCCGCGCTACCTGCGCGCTAATGAAGCCCGAGCAGATCCGACTGTAATTAATGGGAGATTCAGTTTGATCACATTGATCAGAGGGACTGGGGACGTTCCCAAGAACACAGGCAGCAGCACCAGAGGGATTCATTGTCTTCATGCTTCTCTGGTCGCTGATTGGGTCTGATCGACGAGTGAACCGCCGCGAGTGAACAGGTCAAGGGTTCTGACAAAAGAACGACATTACGTCACTGCATCAGAAGGACTTTGTTCAAGGGACCTGACTGACGCACACTGAAGGATTTCTTCACAGAATCCACGAAGACACCCCACGTAATCTTTTACGCCCCGTTGTGTCCCATGGGCACTGGACCTTCCACAACACGGGTCTGAAAGATCGCCCATTTCTTCTCTGTCGCTGTTCCCTCAAAAACTACAAACAGACTAAGTTGTTCTGTCTGTGCGTTTTGGGCCCGGCTTCAGAGCGAACTTGGCAGTCTCGAGTGGAAACACGCAAAACACATTTGGAAATTCAATCTCCCGCCGTCCGACAAAACAGTGAAGAACTACGTAACTGAGCGTAGTCTTCTCTGAACCATATGCACGGAACCACACAGCCCAAGACAAAATAAGAGATGTCTCCATCGGTGATTCTTCAAATCTCGTGCTTGTTCGTGTATCACTTGAATTTTTCAAACCACAACGAGCAACGCTTTCAGTCCGATTCTGCGGATGGCGGTCCAAACTGCGCCCACCTCGGGCACACTGGATAACCGAACAACCCAATTTATTTCTACTTCCAGGCGACTTGGTTGCAGGACGACATGTATTCAAGACAAAAGATACGGGTCTGTCATGCGAGTTTGCAATCCGTGTGATGAAAACGGATTCGCGACGGATCCTGGTTCACAGCTGCGCACATTCATCAGACGAGCTCTTAAGCTGCATCTGACGCACTTGGCTGCCTCTGGCCTCGACGCGAACAAAGGCAAGCACTCGTCTAAAAGCAGTGCCGTCCTCCTTCGAAAACTCATCTCGATGTTGCCCAAAACAAATCTGTTGATCTGGACAGGGGCAAGGTGCCTCATGCCTCGAAAGCCTCATGTTCTGACTGTACGAGTACACAAGCACACATCACGTGTTCTTTTCTCGTTTTGTAAACAGCAGACTTCTGCACAATTGCTGTGCCGAGGGAGGGTGTGGCACTGCAAAGTGCGACAACTTCCAGACGTGCTCCTGCGGATTTGCCCGAATCCAGACGATCACAGCGTGCTTGTGTGCAGCAGATGGGTCCACGAGTTCATTTTCCTCAAACAAAAACTATTGTTCAAACGACGACGGATTACCTGTTGTAGTTCAAAGAACAAAGCAAAACTTAGTGAGACAGAAGAAAAAAAGACGAAGACAGATAGAACGCTGGTGTTTTCACGCCTCTTTGTGTTCCACTTGTGGGTGAATGACATCAAATCCCAAATATTGGCGAAAAATCCTTCGGCAACTCGACCCATCTGTCCGCTCACACAGACGAGGATCTTGTTGGTGTAGGTGGGAAAAGACAGCGCCGTTGGAGTCTTGAGTTTCAGGCGAAGACTGTTCTTTGAAAGAAGTAGACGTGTGGCAAAGTCACACTGCAAGACACACACAGGAACAAAATTTTAAAAATTCGTTTGAAAAAACCTGTCTGGTAGAACTGTCAATGAGTTGCAGTGATTGACAGCGCATGGGCTGAGTACCCAAACAAGATTGAGTATAAATTTTTGCAATTATCTGGAGACACTTCAGAGTTTTGTCAAATTCCAGACCGAGAACCTCCAAACTCCATTATTAGTTTCTGATAGATGTGAACGAAAATAGCTGGAGGTTAATGGTTTCACAGTTTCACGCAGGAAGAAAACTCTAATGCGGGGCGACAGTGTAATTGCGTTCATTTTTGCGAGTGCCGCTGCCTTTTCCCCTGAACACGTAAGAAACGCAGGAACGAGGCTATTCAAACACACGCGATGTAAACCGTTGCTCAGGCAACGTGTGTCGGAAATAGAATTTGGATGTTCATGTGACAGCACCCTGGACCAAGGGCTCTCGACTGTCCGAACCCGTGTCCAGACCAGTTTGACTTTCACGCGAATAAAACACACACACACACAAAAGCGCGCTCAGACGCACGCGCGGACATGCATGCACGCAAACACACGCCTGCAAAAGCAACGGAAATGGATTCGACCAGAGTTTTCAGAAAGCTTCCAGCAGGTCCTTTCACAAGGATATTCCCAGTTCTGATGGAAGACGAAGCTGTTCAGTTGGTGAAGATGAAGAGCCCTTCACGTTGTATTTTGAGTTCTTCCTGCCTTCGTACGTATTTTGAGTGTGTCCAATGCCATACTGGAGATCGTCAACGTCGGGAAACTGAACCGTCACAGAGATCCACACAAAACTTCGAGCGTCTAGAACCCCAAATTTAGCTCTTCTGTATCCTGGAAGTGTCAACGACGAACCAACGCCGACAAAAATCGGGTGAGGTGCCCACGGCCCCTGGCTTGCCTTTGAAGACGCGAAATGTACTCCAGCATCTGAGTGACACAACAGGGTAATGTCTGGTGGCAAAAATACTGCCGAAAGTGAGAGGCATCTGAATCGCTTCACTTTACTTCACTTATCTTCCGACCTCCCGTGGTTCCTTCTGCGAATGATGCATGTTTGAAACGTCTTCTCAGGAAGGAAACGCACCGACTCCAGGTGCTGACGAACCTCACAGCAAAACCTCGCGGCGCATCAGGTTCATGATTAATAGGAATTAAACATCGGATCAAACAACCTGAGGTCGTTTGTTTCCATTACAACTGTCAGCGCACAGAGGAAGAAACTGCTGGAAACTTGAATTATGCTCACTGTGTCAAGAATGAACAAAAGTACAACATGAAACAGCTCCGCACGGACACTGGCCGGTGAAGTGAGTTGAACAACTTCAAATGAAAGATCCCGGTTCACTCCACGGTGCCTTTGACTGTCAGGACGTGGAGCTCCCGGGCTCGCTTTGATCTTTGTTGATTGGCAACGTCGAAATCGAGAGACCTGGGAAGCAGGTGGGAGCGTCAAGGTGATGTACAAACGCTATTTGCTGAGCTGCTTGTACGAGTACTCGTGCAGAGGGCCTGCAGATTGCACAGTAACACAAGCAGTTTTCGGGTTTCAGTCAAAAGACATTTCGATGCAACCGCGAATGACATCTCAAAGGCCACCAGACAAACGAACCGGTACAATTAGAACAATACAAAACTGTATTTGAAGGCAAAGTTCTGTATGTACGAGGGGGTCTGCAAAAGAAACCTTTCCGGGCCGATTTGAGCAAGACGCTTTTTTTTGCAGGTTCTAAAATTTTTAATGCAGCAACACAAATATGTGAACATTCAAATCAGGCCAAAACAGTGGCCAAAAAATAACATGCCAAAATAGTAAACGAGGCCAAAAGATGCCAACTCGGAAATAGCGTGCGATGAACAGTCAACTTCAATTCGGGCAACAGTCACTCTTCTTCACTGGATGTTTTGGACTCCGTGACACTCATGTGGTCTGGGATTTGCACATTTTGGCCTTCAAAGTAAGCGCCTTCATTCACTGAGCATTTCATCCACCTGGATGGCAAGTCCTGCAGTGACTCCCTGAACAGTTTCTGATCACATTCTCTGAAGACACGTCTCACAGCTGTTTGGACGTCATTGATGGACTGGAACTTGTGGCCTCTGAGGTGATTCTTCAGGAAAGGAAAGGCCCAAAAGTCACAAGGTGCAAGATCCGGAGAGTAGGGGGGGTGGGACACCATGTCAATCCCTGACTCTCTAATCAGCGCCAGTGTTCTTGTGGCAGTGTGGCAGGAGGCATTGTCATGATGCAGGAGCATTGTTCTTGTGTCAGTGCCTGGTTGCCTCTTCCAGAGATCAGGGCGTTTCCTTCTCACACTTTCTTTGAGGCATTTGAGTACTTCCAAATAATAGTCAGTGTCAACTGTTTCACCTTGAGGGAGGAACTCCAGGTGGACCACACCCTTCTGGTCATAAAAGAGGATGAGCATGGTCTTCTTCTGAGCTCTGCTTTTGCGCACCTTGACAGGGCCTTTGGATCCCTTGCGGCGCCACTCACAAGATGACTGTTTGGTCTCAGGGTCAAAAAGCGGCACCCATGTCTCGTCACCTGTGACTATCCGGTCAAGAAAATCCTCACAATGCCTCACCTTCCTCAAATTTTGGTCACACATGTCCTTCCTTGTTTGCCTTTGCTCAGGTGTCAGCTGGTGGGGCACAAACTTTGCACTGAGCTTTGTGAGCTTCAAATCTCTCTTCAGGATCCTTTGGACTGAAGCAGGATTGACACCAGTTTCCTCGGACAGTTCCGCAATTGTCATCCTTCTGTCTTGCTCGACCAATGCCCTAATCTCTTCAACATGCTCAGCCCGCCGCCTGGGATGCCCACTCCTTGGTTTGTCACTGACAGGCACACCTTGGTCCCCTCCAGCAAAATGTTTGCACCACACCCTTACCTGGGTTTTGGAAATGGTTGCATCCCCGAACACAGTGCGCAGTTCTCTCCAAATTTCAATGGGTTTCAAACCTTTGGCAACCATGAATCGGATGTTGGTGCGTTGGTCGACCCTTTTCTGGTTTGGAGGCATGTCGAGCAGTGGATAAAAACAGCAGAAAACCAGAAAAACCCACATCGAAGCCATGCGAGAAACAGTTGCCAGACACATGTGGCAGTCTGTTTGAGCGATGCACTAATTGACCTGACGGGATCATCCTTGATCTTTGCTGTGTGCTGGGCACATGTTGACCAAAGGAAACAGTGCAGAAATGAAGAGCCAATCCCAAGGAAGAGGTCCAAAAAATTGCAAAAGTTTCCGATCAAAAGATCGTGGCGAAATCCATCGGGAAAGGTTTCTTTTGCAGACCCCCTCGTATGTGTGTGTGTGTGTGTGTGTGTGTGTGTGTGTGTGTGTGTGTGTGTGTGTCCTGTCTGTGTGTTCTGCTGCGGCTTGTACCTTTCAAAATGTCGAACGCTGCTGCCAGACCAAGTGAAATTCGTTGAGAATGGTCTTTGTTTCCGAGGTTGTGCCCCTGGGCGGCAGTCCGGACAACTTCTCCAAAACTAATGCGCAGACCATTGCAGTAAATTGTAGTATGAGAGACGCCTTTGATAACCTCTCTTGACATGCGTTGCAGCAGAACTGACTGCACCATCGAAGGCTCTTCACTTTGTGAAGTAGATGGTCAGAAACGCAGTGTTGTGTTCTGGTCTAAGTCTGACTGACTTGAAACAGCCTGAAAAGTGATCTTTCAAGCATTTCTCTCGCACAAGTGCGAAGCCTACCTTCCTCAACCAAGCGTTCCAATGCCTATACGTGATCTGTGCGAAATCGCAATTCTTTCCGAAACGTGTCTTTCGATCTGAACAAATGCCCGTGCTTTTCTGGAAACAAAAGCGCTGCAGTCAGTGTCGGATCAGTTGCTTTGTGCGGATGACGTCTCACCTTCAACCAAAGTTTTGGACTTTCTCCACAAAGAAGTCCATTCTTTTGGAGCTTGCGAGTGATCAGACAGGTCCCAGACCTCAGTGAGCATTGCAGAACAACGCACCCAAACACACGAGGGGAAAAACTCAAACAAGACAGGATAATTAATGACGTCTTACAAGAAACAGTGATTTAAATCAATATGAGTTATCCGCTTGATCAAACCCTGGCTGCAGATTCACATTTGTATTCTGAGTGTTCTCCTCTTATTGTTTCCCATACGTTCGTTGACAAAAAGGAGGTCTTGTCACGAGATCAGTCGAGGGGTTGGTTCATTTGGATTGTTGGCGTTACTCGAGGGAAAGCTCTCAAGTGGAACAGCCAACATTTTCGAAAATTGGCCAAAAGAGAGCTGGAACTCAAAACTGATGCACATTTCTGACGACACTCTCTCTTGCAGTTTTTACACGGCCTGAGCTTCTCTGGATCATTGCTCTATTGATCACATCCGGATTTCGCACCAACAATGCACCACACCAGTCTCCAAGATGAATAAACCATCCAACGAGAACAAATGTCCACAAAGATTCTTTCTGTTTCGAAGTCTTCGACATCTTTGTTGCGGCGTCAGGAACTGGATTTGGCCGGACATTTGTTTTTGACAACGGGAGTGTTTGTTCAGAACAGACTCACCACACCGCGAGCGCGTTCTGCACCCCCAACAGTCCACAGGAAACGGTTGGACGCTGCTGTTCGTTGACAGAAGCAGAAACAAACTTCTGCGTTGGCGAAATGTGAGAAACTTGCAATAAATTGCGTTGAGATCCGGTACAATACACGATGACTCGTGACCTTTTCCCCTGGCAGGAAGCAGCAGATTTAATTTCAGGACAGCGTTAAACCTAAACTCGTGCATTCTGAGTTGTTTGACCACGCAACACCACAATCGGAAGCAAACAAGGGCCACGTGCCCCCATGCCCTGACACTGGATTGGTTCATGACTTTTCCCAGCTTCGTTTTTCCATGACTGAATCACACCTAGAAGGGAAAAGCACGACTTGATAGGATCTAATCCTTTGACAAAGCAGGACAAACGTCAATGGGTCAATTCAAAGCTACTTTGATCCAGGCAATCAGCAGAAACACGGCACGTACCCAACTCAATCTCAATTTCAGTTGACTCCGTCAAAGGGCCTGGACACGACTTTGAAATCGTGGAGGGATATTGTGAACGACGATTTTGACAGGGTATCGTAACTCTTTAAAGTTACAACGGAAAGAAAGGCGAGACACCCATGACGTCCGAAGACAGATTGCATTTTTTGGACTGGTGTGGAAATTGCGTCTGAAATTTCAGATTGAAAATTACCACTTCGTTCAACGCATCGAACGAGGCAGTCACGATGACATTCTACTTTTTTCGTGCAGAATAACAGTGCACCTGACCAAATGCACTGGAACCACGACGATACGTACGTGTTCGAAAGAAAATCGAACCCCTGTCAACGTATTTTCCACACACAAAAAGGCGGGAATCAAATGATGCTTTGTGTGTCGGACGGACAACTTCATTGTGCAGGGCACTTCATCTCTGAAGTCCAGCCAGACTGGTCCTCAGGGTGTCCACGCAGACATTCCAAGAGAGTTGTGCGATGACCAGACGACAGGTCCCCCCCCCCCTCAAATCGGCTCTAAAAACCGTACTTCTGCCTCGCTCCGTTGTCCTGAACCAAACAAGAACAGGAATTCCGAGCCGGCATCAGACGAGTTTGGTGGCATTGTCCAGGAGAGGAGAGCGCGCGGACGGGGCGAGGAGGGTATCGATCAGCCGGGGCGGTGACTGAGAGCGCGGGACGCTGATCGGGAGTGATCGATTGACCAGAGCATCCAGAGACGGTTCAAGGCGGTGGAACCGCAGCGACACCCTTGCAGTACGGAGGTAGATCAACAAGAGGCTCAACTGTTGTGTGAGGCCAAAGCGCACGAGTGCATTGGTCCCCCAACCAGGGACACACAACTACAGTGCACTTGGTGAATGGGAGAAAACACAGCTGCAACTGGAGTGAGCAAAGCAGGTTGTCACCCTGTCACCCTCATTCAGTGTGCAGTCCAATTCATTCACACCTGCGCAAACCTGCAAGGACGGTGCTGTTCTTCTGGCTCGCAATGTCAAAACAGACTCGGGGTCTGCCCTGGTCCTTTTCATCTCTCCAAAACCACAAGCAGTGTGGCAAAAAATAACTCGAGATACAGTGTGAGAACAAACACGAGTGAATCAGAACTGTTCAGTGCCTTACATGCCAGGGCATCTGATTTTGAGGAAAACAAATCAAAACCTTTGTGCAAAAACCTGTTCAACATTATCTGTCGTCATGTCACTCAACACAGTTCACCCAGATCAATCTGGGATTGGCCTAAAGGCCGTTGAGATGTGATCCAGATCTGCACCATTGCGTATTGTTGCCAGTAGAAAACACAGACCACGTTCAAATCAAGCAGTCAGGTGTTTGGGGAGACACAATTTGGTTTCCACAAAAAAGATCCTTTTTTGAAACCCAAGTGTTCCTGGATATATCTCCGAGCGAAACACAGACTCACCAGCCTTCAGAGTGTCTCCGCGTCGCGTCCAGTGTTCGGGAAGCACTGTAACTGCGGAACCAGACTCTTCTATCAACCCACTTTCCGCTCAAGGGACTCAATCCTCAAATCAAAGCAAATTAGTGCTGCAACCCAAAGCGTCCTGCTGGAGTTCAGTCGCTTATGACGTAGGAGATCCAGAAATGACGATGGGTGTCAAAGGACCAATTGAATCAGTGTGATAAAAAAAAGAGTACTGCTGTAGAGGGTGTCTGCAGTTTGTGTGTCCACGTCTGTGTTGCATATGACGTGTGGTTTCTTCTTGTGGCCACCCAAGGGCAATCCTCCAGGAGGTCCAGTTGTGAGAATTTATCACCTCTTTATCTGCTCACGCTCCTCCGCACATTGAGAAGCGGCAACTTCACGCGCCATTCGTTTCATTGCCCATAAACTCGCACCCACCCTGGATTCGGCAGACACCGAAGATTCCGCCTCAGCACTCGACTCCAACTTCGGAGGAACCCACCGTTCGATCAAACCGCGGTAGTGGCTGGGACTTGAGTGTGTGATACCAGTTTGAATCCCGGTGGTTCCAAGCCTGAGAGAACACCGTTGAAGAACGAGAGTGTGAATCATGTTTGGGTGAAGGGGAGACAATCAATAGTGCAGACAGGTCAAGTCAAACTTGCGTCAGAATGCTTCAACGATCCCCAATCAGTCCCCAGGCGACGACCGTTTGGGTAATTGTGAGCAATAAACATATCGCTAACTAGACACAGGTCATCAAACACCAATCACGCAGATGAACCCTGAGACATCTGAGGAGGTCCTGGAAGACGAGAGTGCAAACCAAATGTCTCTGAACCCCCTCGTCATACGTAATGGCGCTCTGGTCCACAGAAATGCTCGAAACACGGACTGACGGCGAACTTCGCACTTCACTGACTGGAAACTGGAATTTTGACGGAATTCAGCAGACGAAGTGCCTCAGTGCATCTGCGCCTTGTTAACCTGACAAAACAACCCGATCTGAGGGAAAGTTAGACACAAGATGAGAAACAGATGGACTAATTATTTGGAGAGTCTTCCACCAACACCAGACACTCGAGAACCATTGACTCAAGTGTTTGATCACGACACCCTGCTTCAGTTCTTCAGAACAGATACCGAAACAAATAGCATCGATCTGACCAAGAACAGGTTGCTGTCGGAAGAAATTCTGTCATCTCAGTTTCAACTTATTTGTGGAGAATGACAGTGCAAATCAGACCTGAGGATATCACTCTGACTAGATGTCTGTCCTCTCCCGAGCTGCTTCTGACTTGAAATCCAGAGTCCACTCCAAGTCACAACCCACAGTTCTCGAATACGTGACACAACAAGCTGTAAGTGTTTGAGGAGCGGTGCAAGAGCACGGATTGTCCTCTGAAATAGCAACAGCGGATGGTTCAACATCCCAGAGTTGCTCTTTCGCCGGCGATATTTACATTCACAACCTGGTGAAAGAGAATCAAGACTCTCAGTCCAAAACCAATGTTGCAGGCATGGAAGACATCAACTTTTGTCAGATCAAATATGAGATCGAGTTGTATCAACAAGCAGGTGAAAGATGTACTGCAGGTTATCTGGAGAAAAGAGCAACAACGATGACTCAGAACACAAGTGCCTGCACTTCATAGCCCAGCTTCAGAGTCTGCAGTTTGGTGCGGCCCTGTAGAAAAGGCAATGACTATCTTGTGGCCTTTTTCAAAGACAAGGAGGTTGAATCTTGATGACAGAATTGTCTTGTTTGCCCTGACTTCAACACACATTTTTTGAGCCGCGTCCCTTCCACACAAACTGATCCGTTCATTTTTTACGGCCACAGACACCACTTTGATAGTTTGTGGTCAAAGGCCGACAAAAGCAACGACACCACTACTCGGTAGATCACCACCAAAATCACACAATTTGTGCACATGGTTATGAACGGAAGAACGTCGAGACAAGAAAGACTTTCCAGTGAATCGTCTGGTTCCCTTTGAGAATTCGTCCACTCCGAGGTTTGGGGAATATCTTGAGGAAGGTTTGTTCTGGGACTTTTGTTTCATCTTTATCTTTGATTTTTTCAGATCAAGACGTCAAGAAGGAAAGAGCTTTCCAGGACTTCTCGTACCTACGGAAAGAGACGCGTAACTCAACACAGACGGGCGCAGCGATCCACCCACCAGATGAACAGCGCAGGTTCAATCGCAGGTTATCAGTGCGAACACAGAGCGCCCGAGCTGGTCCAATAAATATTGGCCACCAACAGAGATGGCCCTCACAGGTACACAAACGCAGAAAAAGAAGCCAAATGAATTCACACATCATATATTTGAAAAAAAAGTGAAGTGGTGACCGTGTTGTTCTGACTCCAAGCTTGGTTTTCAAAAAACTTTGTTGGTTTCCAGCAAATATGGTGCGAGGACAAAAGCACAAAAAACAACACCCCTCAAATCTCGGAAACCAATGGCTGTGCATTTTAAATGGCAGAAGAAGGCAAAAGTCGGTGTTTCAGCAACATCGTTTTTGCCGTCTGAAGAATGAAAATTGCACAGGGTGGACCAAACTTACTTTCGCAATCAGCACATAAACAACAGAAAACACGTTCCACAATCTATTCGCCGTTGGGTGAGTCAATGGCCCGCCGAACCAGAGTGACCCCAAGCTGCGGGAATCATGTACTTCGGCCAGGAAGAAACGCATAACTTTACAGCAATTCATTGTTGCCATTACCTGCTCCTCAAGCGGTCGCAATACGTTTTGTTGCACAGCGAGACAGTTGGGAAGCAGAAGAAAAAGTGGAGGTGCGCAGCAGCAGATGTTCCGAGTGTCGAGGGAACGGTCTGCTTTTCAGTGCGTTCGTTCACATTTGCAAAAAAAAATGTTCTTTTTCGAAGAATTGTTTTGGATGATGTTTATTGTTTCTGAACATAAATTTGTGTTCAGTGAAACGATCTGACCTGCATCACAGAAAGTGCCGCTGATGCCAATCACGATTGTGCCCACGTCACAATATCCCAACTTGATGCCTGTGTGACGGTTCTCCATCCTGTTCGTCACTGCATTTTCACTTCAACAATTGACGGGGCAACATTTTTCATCTCTGAATCGTTCAAGAATACTCTCATTCAAAAGCACTTGCCAACTTCATCCGTCACTCCTTATTCATGACCCCCACAGCCAAGTTCACCAAAGCAACCTCAAGAGGCAAAAGGCCTGGAGTGTTGAAGCCAATCTCGGAGACGAGGTGGGCTGCATTAGGAGATATTGATAGTTGCTGGGGTGCGGTGACGAATGGACTTGGTTCAGAGGTGACGCTTCTGGATCAAAAACTTTCCTCCCGCACTGTGCAGCGCATTACATAACTTACACGGTCATTTCTCTTCTGCAGGCCGGGTGAGGAATCCGACACGAGGGGTAACAACAATCCTGGGATCCGCGATCCCACATTCATCTGACAGGGGGTTTGGGCATCAAGGGCCAGCAAGAAGGTGAATACAGTCGAGGACTGATGGTCTCTTCTTCGTTCAATGCTTCAGTGAAGGTCTCCACAACGGTCGTTTTGACTGACCAAGCGTCGCACCACGGCACTTCATACTCAACTCACTCTCGCGCAACTTTCGGACTGTTGCTGCCGATGGTCAGTGTGTGGGTTTCAGTTCAGTTGAAACTTTTGCCGTCAGACCTGAACCTCACAACATGCATCTTGCTGTCACTGGAGGGACGGCGCTGCAGCCTCAGGCTGAAACTAATCCAGTATCAGTGCAGACTCGCGGCGACGAGAGACCGGTCCAGGCCATCAGTATTCGTGTCCGCACCTCTCTGCCTCCCTCCTTGGAAATGAGCGCTTTATTCCTGTCTACAGACCCTTGAAGCAAGAAGGCTAAACGATATCGAAAGGCGGCTTTTGTTCACACCAGATCTTCTCGTGGCATAAACTGGATTTTACATTTCGAATTGCGAACGACAAAAGCTCTGAGCAAAACGTCGTTGTTGCCGCTCGAACCCAGGTTGTACGTAGCATGTCGACAGACCAAAAGAAGGAACAAGCCTGGACCAGTTCACAGCAGAAGATATCATATTTCACGAGACACTCAACCTGATCACTCATTGAAACCACAACTGCTGCAGCCAAATCACCAAAGCAGACCTCAGACCTCCAACCGCACTTGGTGCACAGTTTAGACAGCCGGTCACTGGGCTCTTTCTCTCCGTCGCAACATGAAACCGCCATTTATTTCCGTCAGAGCTTCCGTTATGAGACGTAGAAACAGTTTTCTCCGTTTGTACGAGTGTTGAGATTGCCAAGTCTGTCACTTGAAGCTTGGTCGACCAGTTCCAGCGTAGTTTGGGTCCTCGTAGAGAACGAGCGCAGACGCGACGTGTTGTTCACTCAACGAGAGGTGAGAAAGAGCGTTCTAAGGCGGTTCAAGTTTCAAATACACGCTGCCTGCCTGTGTCTTGCCCCAAAGATGACTGCAGAGAGATCGTGTGCATTCAGTGGGAATGGACCCTTCACTACAGGAAGTCTGTGCTTCGTGGCACTTCGCACATCATCATTGGCGTCAGAGTTTGAATCAATTTCTGAAATTGCTACCAATCGGTCTTCAAACCCACCTGCTCTGGACCGCAGGCAACTACCACTGCCAGAAAAAAAACCTTGGAAACAGTTTTGCGTTTGTGTAATGATGACCGTCAACTCGTCAGACACTGAAGGCCACAGTTTTCGTGAAGAAGATCATTTTCCTCTGGCTTCAACAACAGCACGAGGACAATCAAGGCTCAGGTTCCTTCATTTCCCTGACATATCACTCTTTATCCGGGCAGACAAATATCAACTTTCTTTTTCCCAAGTACGAGTAAATACCAAATGAAAAGATGAACAAAGTTGTTTCTTTCGAAAAACAGTTGAAGTGGATTTCTGTTGTCGCGTGTTCGTCGCTGACTCCAGATTCCTTGAAAGTGACCTTGGTACGTAGTGGTGTCCAGTTGCCTCCGCACAGTTCACACAGCGAGCGCTGTTTCAATCTCGTCACGACTTGACCAGCAAGTGTCACGTCGTTTACACACACAGCAGACAGCAATCCTCGTACATGTGGAATGAGGCAAAATGCAGTGTTCTCTTTGACAAGAGTGAGGAAGGGGAACACCACTACCGCACCCACGATCGTTGCAAAAGGGCTACAGGTCCTTTCACCAGAAACCCCGATCCGCAAGGACAGCGCTCCACCTTCCAGGCTGAAACTGCTTCCGGAAACCAGCCACGTTTCCTGCCTCCTGTCCACGCGCCACGCTGCGTGGTATTTACGTCGACCATAAATATGATCAGATCGGGTCCTGCTTGTCGCGAAACAAGCGAAACCAATTACACGGCACGTTATTAATGCGTGCGAAAGTGAAGGCACTTTGAAATATTGGCCAACAGCACTGCTGATAGCGAGTGAAAGTCACTAAAATGCTTTTGCCCATTTTCTTCATCAAAGCGGTTTCACATCTCCAAGTTCCAAAATTTGACGATGCTCCTCCATGAATGATTGTCTCGGCGGATGACATCTCTGACTTCTCGCACCACTTTGCTCTGAAACTTGGCAGGGCTTTGCGCCCTTTGTCAAAAGACAAAGAAAACAGCTGACTGACTGTCCTCAAGAAAAAAGAATCGAAAGACTCAGAAACACGGCATTTCTTCAAAAGTGTTGGGAATACTCAGAAAGAGTCTCATGTGATGATCGCTGGCACACAACACATGTGCACGCAAAGCCCAATCTGTGAAGAGAATGTGCACAAAATGGCATTACCGTAATCCTGCAGTCGTTTAAATAGAGATAAATTAGGCCCCAGGGACGCAGTTTATTTGCTTATGACAGCGGCAATATCAACTCTATCAGTGATCAAAGTGGGGCGCGTCAATCCCGCACGAGTTATGGTCATCATTGCGCCGTGTGACCAACCGAGAACAGACAAAGAGATGTGGGTTTGACGAGACTGGCTCAACACAGGCTGAACTGGTACGCGAGCAAATTTCTCTTCGTCTGGCACGTCTGGAAACCACTCGTCATGACAAATGAATCCAAAGACGAACTCTTGGTCACTGCAGTTCTGGTCCAGGTGACATCAGCAGGTCTTGGTTTTGTTTGGTGTCAAACAGATTCATATATCAACAGGGTTCGACGTTCTCATGAGCTCAGTGACTTGGATTTGCGAGGCGTAACCTTTGAATGTTGTGCTGTGTCTGGTGTTAATTCTGTTTTCAGTGAGAGAATCAAAACAGCAATGCTCCTGTTTTTATACAATTGGAAGCCAATCATAATCCTGAATTCTGCACTGCAATGGGAACTTCACACACGGGCGTAAGTTCTAAAAAGATTCGGGAAAATGTCAAAAGTTCGTCGCACGCCAAACATCAGCACGTGTTCTTCGGACGACGTCCCGGACATCGAACCTGGTCAACATTTCCGGTTCCTGCGACTCGCGGTCTTATTTTGTGGCGGGTAATGAAGTGGATTAGATGGGCGAAATGAGCCAATTCCACCTGGTTTGTAGCCGAGATTAAAGGCAAGGCGTGTTTGTACACAGAAGGCAGGCAATACAAGCGTACACGCAGTTCCTGCCAAGTTCCGTGCCCACTTACCTGCAGATGAAAGGTGGAGAAACAAGGCCAAATGATGGTCTCCACCAAGATAAGCAAGAAACTCATCACGCACTTGGAAGAAACTCGTGATCGTGCACAAAACCAGCAATCTGAATCCGAAGTCGCATCTTTTTCAGACAAGTAATTTCAAACTTCGACACCAGTGTTTCAACAAGGGTCAGTTTTACCCGAACATGTCAGAGTGAATCACGACCTTTTCTTTCTGTCGTGTTAAATTGCAACAAGAAATGCAGATTCGGTTGGCCAGTTGACATTTGTCACTTTTCCTGTTCGCCCCACAGTAAATTAATCCGCATGCACTTGTTGCTGTTGTTGTTGGTCGGTGTTTCTGGACCGGTTTACAGGACCCCGGGGTCTCATCACACACAATCAACTCTGCAGACGCTGTAGCTCTTCGTTATATCGCAAGGCAGTGTGCAGATGTCCAAACAGAGCACTTGGAGGCTAGACTCCCCCTATACCAGTCTCCCGGTGGCTGTCTTTCGCCCCTTGGCGTCACCCAAGAACAAAGGAAGCTGAACATTCCTCTCAAGCAAGCAAGTTCACACTGCCCGAGTCTGTCAAGTCCGACAGAACTTCATCCGATGTTTCGTTCCGGTTAATTCAACCATGTCAAAAGTCGTGGGGACTATTCAAGTTGGATGATGTGATCTAACGTTGCGCAGAACGACGACAGTACAAGGCCAACTCTACCTGGATGATCGTGGTGCACACAGTCGGGGTGCGTGTTTGAGCTGAATCTGGTCCTTCGGTATGTTTGTTTGATTCTTACCTGCAGATAGAAAGAGAATTCATTTGATGAGAACACAATGGAGATCATTTCATTCACAAGATTCGATAAAAATTTGTTCAACGGAATCATTCCCATTTGTGAGGTAGTGTGGCATCAAAACGAAAATTTAATCTTGAAAAAAAAAACCATCTGCATTTCCTTTTGATCTGTGTTGAAAAACAGACAAGGGCCTTTCCTGCAGCTGACATCCCTGCACTGGAGTCGGGAACAACCGTCCGGACAGAGGGAAATATTAATCCAGGCTTACGTAATTGAGAACAGACATTCCAGAAGGATAGATTATTACCGGCTGAATCAGACGTAAGTATTCGTCTCCTTCATCACTCTCTCTTTCAATTACGAGTACGTAGTATTTTTTCTCCAATCTCCTGTGCATGGGAAGAACAACACCGCACTCGATGTCTGGTTTTCCCCAGCCATCAAGCGGTTGTGCCTTTCTCCAAAAGTATCAACTGTACCAAGGATCAATTGTTTCAGAGTTGGCAATAGTGCAGAACAAAACTTGTTTGAGATCGATGTTTTTTGTCCATGAGTTTTGGGTTGTTCTTTCGTTCAAAATGGCCTTTTTTCCCAATCAAACGAATCAAATTCGTAAACCAGCTGCAGTTCACACTTCGGCATCAACATAAATTTCCCTTCAGAATCGTCTGGTCCTGCGCGAACCGAAGTGTTTCAAAGAAACTTTTCTTTTCTCCACGCGTGATGAATCGATGTGAACCATTGTACCCACCGACCACGCATCCATCACCTTCCAACACACAACACAATTTCGTCATTTGCAAATAACAAGGACTCATTTTTCTTCCTTTTACAAGCAAATCTGGGAGAATCTCATCTGGTCTCCAATTGTACAGCCTGTTTCATTTCAGCGGAGCAGACAGATGGTTCGGGCCAAAGTCTGACCCTCCCACTCAATGCTCGACGATGCATCAGGAAAACGACCGTCTGGAGAAAGAAGCAATTGGCGACGGAGAGCGAGCCTGGGTTCACTGTCCTGCAGACGGAGATTCTGACACTGACACCACGAGTCCGTCAAGATGACTGACAAGGTGTTTGTCTTTCAGATAGTTGCCTTTGTCATTCGTGGGACCGATCCTTCTGTCCGTTCAGCTCTCCAGGTTTTTTGATGCCAAACGTTCGGTCAACTCGAAATAACGCTCGTCTCAACAGCAAAAACGCACTTTGGACTTCTCACAAAGAAAACCACGCCTTTTTGTCAGCACGACACACTGAAACATGACACCCCCCTTTTTTGGGGGGGCAGTACACAGGCTGGAGCCGGCCTTACTCTCACAGCTGCACACATCCTGAGCTTGAGAGGGACGTTTCTCCGGAGAATTGATCGTTGTTGGGACACATTCCGTCTGGGCCTCAATAACACAGCTCAAGCGCGCCGTAACTCACACAGCTCTGATCACCAGGCCCAGGCCTCACTTGCCACCGCACATATACTCAAGAGACTGACGTTGAGCGACTGAGAGCTTGTGCACATCTCAAACAAACCGAATGAAACGCGTAGATCATGACCACCTGCAGGTGATTTTCACGCACAGCTCCTTGATGTGTGCACGATGCTGCGGGCAGACACACGTCACAGTCAATGCCCTTCAACGAGCCTCTGGTCTCGCGTGTTGGGGCGGCTGCCTTTGCCCCTGCAAGAGTCCTGTGTTCTTGTTCTTGGAAGACTGTCATCAGCTGCTCCACCTGGAGGTACTCACCCCTTCCCCAGCCTCTTGTGGAGAAGGAAAGAATCGTGCAAATTCTTCAAAGGCGTTGTGACTTTCCCCCCTTGGAAGCCACACCGGCGGCTCCGGCTGTCTCGAACGTTTGGGAAGCGTCGGTGTCGTACAGCAGACGCGATGTGAAGCAGGGAAACAATTGTTGCACGGAAATGAAACGTTCGGCGCAAGGAAGCCGGGTAAATTTACCTCAGAAAGGTATATGGGACAGGTTTCACTTGAAAGGGAAAGAAAAGGCGTTGACAACACTGGTATCCCTCAGGCAAAACACGCTTGATCTCGTACATCTGCGCTCGGCATGTCTTCGGCCTTGAAGTGAAGGACATGTGAGCAGGATGTTGACTGTGGGAAAAGCAGCTATCACGAATCCATAAACAACCTCATACGTTTATGTTCTGTGAACATAAAGCCCTTTATGGCATCCTTAGTATGATAGAGTGTTAAAGGTTGACTTTGTTACAGTATAATCTCGGATTAATGCATTGGTAATGGCCTCCAGAGGCACCGGGTCCGTAGCTCAGGAAACAATGCGCTGCGATCCATCACGGTTTGAACGCGTTACAGTCACAACCAACAGCCAGGGTGGTGCAAAGAGAAGCCGAAGTGTGCACAGATGTGCAATTCCAGAAGCACAATCCACCTACTGTTGTCATTATCTGAAAGATGACACATTGTTCGCTGACGTTGTCAAACCTGCATTGCACATGAGATCCAGCACCTTGCCACCGAAATGGAAAGGTCCTCAACCAGAACCTGGCCCGATTCACTGGGACATTTGAGCTCTTAGATTTCCACAGTGTTGAAGCGCTTTTATTCATCATCTGTCCAGTTCAGAGAAGATGAACATGTCTTCGCGCATGAGACGTTGAAGATCTATAACTGCAGAACAGTGGTGCTTCGGAAGATCAGAAGATGCAGATCTAGATTCAAATGATGCCCCCGCGACAGCGCCATCCATTTGCTGCCCGACTCCCTTCGGCCATTTTCTGGAAAGTTCCCAGAAGGTTTAGCGAAGCAGGCAACCAAAGCACTGTAATCATCGTCGGGTGTGGGCGTGCTATTTCAGCGTATGAACGTGCAAGCACGAACGCGCCTTGTATTGAGCAAACAAATCGAAATTCACTCCTTGTCAAGACAGTGAGAAATTTTCCAATAATGTTCACGAGCATTCGAGGGGTGTTGAATGAGGAACCAGAAAAGTTTATGTTGACGCAATAGCAGCTCTGCTCACCAGGGAGCAATTGAAGTTGGTGCCACAGAGACCTGATTATCTCTTCTGATTTGACAAAATGAAAAAGGGGCGATTTCCAGGCTCCTGTTGTGTCAGTGCGCGGAGTTGGGCACTTCGTCGACAGACTTGCCTCGTGCCCTGGAAATTAGCTTTTCCACTGCGGCTCTCATGGCTCGATTGCATCAGTCCTTCTCTTGAGACTCTGAATGCTGTTAGCGACGCATGAAAGCTGTGATTCTGGAAGCCTATAGGCTGTTCATGCCGTGGTTCTGAAGGTACAAGCATGCGAAGGTTTTGTGCTGGGGCCGTGTATAACCTGCAAATTGGGGTGCCTTGACTAGGATAATTTTTAGTGGCGTACTTCTGTCCAAGTTCTGATGCTGAGCGTCAAAGC
>JAAUXT010071389.1_pt1 | contig 20119 bp, 14 predicted proteins | sample 7278171 | NCBI WGS metagenome assembly JAAUXT01 (sample SAMN14350112, study PRJNA611818) | marine sediment metagenome | isolation source: surface marine sediment (1.8m) | place: French Polynesia: Moorea | collected 2018-08 | reverse complement strand
TATTACACCAGTTGGTCTTTTTCTGTCATAAATAATCATTACACGAATACTCAGCGCTGCCAATGTGTCAGAGAACCAAACCACTAACCTGGCATATTCACGGCACACCCGCCGAATATACTGTGTCAAATCAACCCCGACAATGCAACTTCCAAGTAAAGCTGATCCTGCAAATATCACAGCTATTGCTACGGGATATGTCATAATTAACTCGGCAGAACAGACTCTCACACATTCACTGCTCAGTTATTTACCATCTGTAGCATCCTTACACTTTACAACAGGTGTACTCGGATAGTTCCCTTGTCTCCTTCCCATGCATGAGAACACAACCAAACACAGCCTGATCTTTTGAACGCGGACTGTTCCCGAGGCGTTTGATTGGCCTCCTCCACTCCCAGAAAAGAGACGCCCAAAAACACGGTTTATCTGTCAGTGACACCGAACTCACACACAACCGCCAGCCATTGAACATTTGGCATTGTGCCCTGGCATACAACAATTATTACATTGCAGATCACAACTACAAGCAATTTTCAAGACAAGTAACTGTACAACAAACAAGAAACAACATCGACTGAAAACAAAGAAAGTGCATCCGATACAACGTATGGCAGTGACAATATGCCTGAGTGTACATCCAATATGACGCCTTTTTGAATGAGGCTGTCCTGTGGCCAACTTGGCTTCCAAACGGCTGTTGCTGGATTTGAGCTTGATCTTCTCTGTTGTACCACAGGGCGGTACACACAGGAAAACAAATATTTGTTCCAAAGGTCACAACAGCACTCAGTTCAGTTCATTATCACAGACAAAGACGAGGTTCCAATATTATGATGTGATGGTGGTACAGTTCTGATGATGAAATGAATGAATTGCATTGCAAGTGCCTTGTCATTTCCTTTTCAGGTACTTCAGTACATTCTCCTGAACAAAAGCTGCCATGCTCCCCAGTTCAGCGTCAGTTAGAGCGTCATGCAGCTCCTGGAGGGTCCTGCCTCCCTGGCTCCTCCACCTCCTCAACATCTGATACGCACACATGCTGGTGTTCTGTGCAATGCCAGGAGGGAAGTCACTTCTCAGCTGATCCAGGACAGCAGGATCCACGTCCAGGAAGATCCCAATCCTGTACCACTGGCTGGCTGACTGGTCTGCAACTTTTTGAAAGAATGCTTCTCTGATGTCCTCAGTTTTGAGCTGCAGAATGATTCCGGACACCTGCAAAACGCAACTGTGTGATGTTATGCAAGACAGAACATTGGGTTTAGCAATGTTTCATTGTGGTGAAGGTCTACTGAGGAGCTGGGAATGAGGTGCATCTCGCGTCTTTCTGAAGGTTACCCACGGACATGAATCACAACAAACTCACGTATGTACCATTCGCAAACAAGCGAGCCTTCTCGCATGGCACTGTGCATGATAAGAAATCATTTTTGTGTTCAGGTTGTCAGGATGCTCAGTCAACACAGCACGCGAAAAATACGGTCAGGTTTACCTGTGACCCAGTTGAGCTGTTTGGAGACACGAACGCTGCTGCGCCCACAGCTCCATTGTCTGAAGGAACATCTTTCGCTTCTTCCTGTGGACAAACAGAACCACATGGTCACTGTTGGGGCCAAGACAAACAAGCGAAAAGATCAACGCACAAATCTGTCCCGGTTTGCTGTGGTGCAGTGGTCGTTGAGCCCAAACTCACCATGTCCCTGGGGACTTTGACCTGCATCTGCAACGCAGCATCATTGAGGTCTTCCTCCCCGCTTTCGCTGTCTCGCTTTTTGGGCTTGGTTGCCACGCCGTGGAGTGTGAAGTCGAAGGTCCCACTGAAGTTTGGCATGATACCCCTGGCGACTGTGTGCATGTTCATGGCGTACTCATAGTCCACGTCACCGGGTCTGCAGGTGTGGCAGCCATCGAAGTCCAACAGGTCGTCCAGTTGACATTTCTGAAATTGCGTAGAAACCAAACAATACATTATTTGCATTATTTGGACGAAAAGGCTTTTGGAGTGGGCGTGACACAAGGCTACAAATGAGTCAACAGTGTACCTTTGCGAACCCTGTGCCTGTCCAGAACATGGCATCTGGACGTCTCGGTCCCCACTCTGCTCCCTCAGCTGTCAGCTTCATCGTGACCTTAGTTCTCTCAAGGTCATCGCAATCACGTGGCAGTCTTACAGTTTCATTGGCAATCAGACTGTAGTCCAATTTGCTCTCAAATTCCATCAGCACCTACAAACAGGGCAGACGAAACAATTTTTACAAACATACGCAATCTCTGCAAACAAAAGTGTCCTGAAAATCGTCAAAATCCTCTTTCGTTTGTTCAGACTTGGGGGTGAACATTGTGTTCAGTGAAAGGAACCGGGGCTTCTTGAGACCCTTGTTGGCATGACCAAAATATTTATGTCACAGTCATTGACGTGGCTCAGGAGTCAAGGATCGAGTTGAGGTGACTTACATCTGAGAACTCTTGCAACCGGAAGAGGTTGCTCCCAAGGATGACCCGGAAGTCCAGCGTGGTGAGGCCTCTGCTTCGCATTCGATCAAGTTTCCCCAAGAGGAAGACCAGGACTCGGGCTCTGCAGACAATCTTTCCACACGTGCACACAAACTTGCTGAAGTTGTTGGTGCTGATGTGAACCAGGTCCTCAGTCACCAGGAATGTGTCAAGAGAAGAAGTGTCACTGGTCCCATTGTCCTGAGTCAAGTATTCTGGTTGGTTGTTGGCTTCATGCCAGTGTGCCACCCTGGCATTTTGCAATGTTGCTTTGTTTTCCAGGCAGTGAGGTACAGCCAAGGTGCATCTCTGCCTGGGATGAGTTTCATCAGAGTTGACTTCCAGAGGAGAGAATTTTGCTGCCACAAGTGGTGAGACAATACACTCTTCAACTGGAATTTGCTCAAGCAGTTTGGAATTGTTTGGGTGCACCTGAGTGAGGTAGATGCCTGGAGCTCCCTCTGGGATATGGAGACAGACATTTGAGCCTGTCTGCTGAAGGATTCTTGGTTCCCCCAAGGAGACAGTTGCTGCAAACTTCCTGTAGCCCTTGTGGCTGGTGGCTGGGCATGGACCCCAAGAGGAGAAGTCAGACAGTCCTTGTTCAAGAAGGTTGCTGTCCAAGTAGCCTGGAAAAAGTCCAAAATATCCTGTTCAAGACTTTATGACCAACCACAAAATGCAATATTGGAAACATACAACTGTATTTCTTTTGAATCAGTCATTTTACTGGTATCAACTGACAACAATTTTCCTTCTTCGTGTTGGGCTTGCCTGCCAAATTTTAAAAGGGAAGGGGGAGGGGGTTGTTCTCTGATGTGTGCAGAAGATTCATTGAGTCTTTCTTCACGAACAAGGTGATTTCAGAAAAAAAAAGTCCAGCCTACATGTCAGAATGTTTTTGTGTGGAGGTTGCCTCCTTACGAAACTTTCCAGTGGAGGTCAAACCCTTCCACCACTGTCCCGAATGAATTGAGGCTGCAAATGATCATCATGTGCGAAACATGTGTTCTCTTTCTTGAATGTTCTTGTGGGCCGATTACGACCCCATCTACGGAAACTAATCGGTGGTCTGAGCAGAAATACTCACCAAAGGCAAGTTGCCGCAGTGGAATGACTTCCTCCTTCTTTGGACAAGGCGTAGAAGGTTGAGGCTCCTCACCATCAAAGGCTTTGAGTTGGTACACCCCCGAATCCCCTTGTTTGACGGCAGTGTGGTGGAAGCGACACTCAGGACACTCCATGCGGTTGTTCCTCACAATCTGTTTCAAGCACAAATCACAGACTGTGTGGTTACACAGCAGGCGTCTGCAGGTGTGATCCCCAGAGTCTGTGTATACCTCCAAACAGACACTGCACTCAGGGTCAGGAGGGAACCGACCTCTGAAAGTCAGTACTGAAAGATGGTAAACCCCTGCCTGGTCCCTTTCTACAGCATGTTGGAAGTGACACTCAGGACACTCCATGCAGTTGTTCCTCACAATCTGCCTGAGGCACCAGTCACAGATGGTGTGGTTACAGAGTAGGCATCTACAGGTGTGATCCCCAGTGTCTGTCTCACAGCAGACACTGCACTCAGGGTCAGGAGGGAACCGACCTCTGAATGCCAACACTGGAAAACCAAATGAAATAACATGAGTGCTTGAATAACTGTGAGTTTAGATACTGATTTGGAGACTGGCCTCCAGAGTTGTATTTTTAGAATGTTCTTCCCTTTGGAACTGTACAACTTCAGAAAATCAGCTCAAATAGATCAATACACATTGCACTTGTGAAAACCTATTGCACCCAAAAGCAAGATATATTTCCTCTGGGCTGTCAGCACAATTTTCAGCAAGCTGAATGTTACTGGTTCAAAGTGAAATTTGGACACAAGAACCAAACATGATACAAGACAACATCAATAGTTTGCCAGGCCGCAACCAATGTTGGACTCAGGAGTGATGCAATCATCTCACCTGTGTGGTGGCATGAACATGATGGCTCGTCAAACTGGAACTGAACCAGCAGTTGGGACTTCCTACTGAGTTGAGCTTTCACCAGGTTGAACCATGTTTCTTCAGGCTTCCAGGATGGGCACAGGACCTTGAACATTTTTCCCTGGGGAACACCACAAGAACCTAGTTCACCAGACACTGTTGATGCAATCTGTATGAGAAGGTCATGAGGGTTCTGTGACAGACACTTTGGTTCAGCCCAGACTGAGACTTCCACAATGGATGCATGAGGCATTGAGACTGTCAAGGTGATGCCCTTCTCAACTTGGAATGCTGCATGCCCATATGAGAGACTGTCATCCTCAATGAGGGGCCACAGTCTGGCACACTTTGTGATGAACCGAGAGAAGGTACCAATGTAAATCAGCTCACTGTGCTCTGCCAGGTACCTTGCCCTGTAAATCAATGTTGAACCTGTGGAAGGTTTTGTTGTTTCAGAATCAATGGTTTTTGTGTGGCAGCATGCTTGGGACCAAGAAATGCTGAGGTTGTCCCACAACAGAGTTCATGTCAACAACCAAGTCAAACTTCTGCAGCAGTTCCATGAGGAAATGTACATCTGTATTGAGCCAGATCTGATCTAGGGCATTGTGATCTACCCTGCCTTTCAGTAACATTTCAGCAATGTCTCGTGAGCTAGCCTTCTTCAGGAAAGACTCAGGAGTGATGATCACCTTGAGGCTGTCAATCAACCACTGTGGATGAGTAATGACTGTTTCCTTGAGACCTTCATCAGAGAAGTAAACAAAGTCTCCCATTGTGTGTTGGAACTGCAGGAAAGATTGTACCTCAGCTTCATTCATGTGGTACACTTTTGCAAGCTTCATCACATCTTCCAGCTGCAAGTACTTGGCTCCAGTCACAGATTGTGTTCTGTAAATGTCAGCTTCAAGGTTGAGCCATCTCACTGGTCTTGGAGCTCCCCAACTGTTGGTATCTTTCTGGTACATCACTCCCACCTTCTGTTCTTTGATCATTTGAAAAAGACATTCCTGGATGTTCCCAAAGTTCTCTTTCTCTTCCTGGCTGTCAACTACAAATATTTTGTTTTGTGGGATTGTGGGCAAGATGTTGTCTTGAATTGTGCAGAGTAAAGACCTTCTGAAGTCTGCAATGTCTTCTGCTGGGATCATATCTGTGTGTGTGAGAATCAGAACAACATTGTTCAACTGCTGCCCTTGTATTTCAGCTTTCATCTGAATGTTTCTCAACCAGTAGCATAGCATATCTTCCTGTGAAGTTGGCATTCCAACTTTGGACCCTGCTGGACTTGAATCTGCAATGGGATCCTTCAGGCCTTTGCTGATGTCCATCACAATGATGTTGATAGCATTGGCATCCAGAAACAGATGGTGAGTGGTGTAGAACTCTGACTGTCCTCCAAAGTCCCAAAGCTGAACGATTCCTGTTGGCTTCTCTTTTGTTTCACCCCTGTCTTTCAAAGCTTGAAGAACTCCTGATTGCACTGCTGCCATCCTGTCACTCACTTGGTGACTCTTGTCCTGATCTTTGTTCAACTGTGATGACACTTCCCTGGTTGTCACTTGAGAAATATCTTCTCTGACAGTGCCTTTCCCCTGTTTCCCTCCTTTCAGTTGATCCCTGCTGATTTCTTTCTTAGATGGTTCTTTCATTCTGACATCTTCTTTCTCTTTTTGTACCCTGTCACTCACTTGGTGACTCTTGTACTGGAATGTGTCTTGATCTTTGTTCAACTGTGATGACACTTCTTTGCCAATGCCTTCCCTTTCTTTTCCTCCTTGCAGCTGATCCCAGACAACTTCTTTCTGAATTGGTTGTTTCTCTCTGATATCTTCTTGCCTTTTTGCTCCTTCTGGACAGTGGGATGTCAGAGCGCTTTGCTGCTCAGGACTTTGTTTGAACTCAGTTGTTTGTTGAGGAGTTCTGGCCTGCACAGAAGCTGCTATTTCTGCAAGCTTTTCCTTCTGAAGTGCTTTGTCACTACAAGAGATCTGTGACCAAAAAGTATCATTTGTCAGATCAACCTCAACCCTGTGAGTCTCAATCCCATTTGTACTGCCAAAGTCTGTACTGAAGGCCTCTCCCAGTAGTCTCTTGGTCAGGGTTGTCTTCCCTGCCCCACTGTGCCCAATGATGTTGATTCTTGCTCTGTAGCTGGGCTGCTGCCCATGCTTCAGGGCGTTCTGATACGCTTCTGCAACAAACAGGAATTCTGGTTCTTCCAAACAAAAATCAAATGCAGTAGACTCTATTCGTGTTTTGTTGTGATTTTGTGCAGAATGTCTCAGAATGAAATCCGAAAAACGAAACTGCAATCAAGTCAGACAGAAGCAGTGAAAAAAACAGAGACGCACATTTTCACTCAAACCATCAACAAATCAAACGTGGAGGAAGCACTGACACAAGCAAGCATATTTTGAGAGTTGTACGCAAGTGGCTGCCGCTCAAACTCAAAGCTCAAGGCGCTAACTCATCCTGAAGGAGGAAAGTCCCACGCACTGAGGACATCAGAGCACTGTATAAACCACGACCCATGTGAAAGGGGTTTTCACATTGGGTGACGCGCGGTCGTATTTTGGGCTGACGTCAAAAATTCCACCATTGCGTTCAATGCCTTTTTTGACACCGACGTCAAAAAACGACAGTGCGTCACTGAAGTGAAAACCGCTTCAGTTGTGCTGTCACTACATTTCACGAGTTCTGAAGGCATTATTCACCCATGTCGAATTTCACAGAAAATACGCTTTGCAGAGGAGAAAGAGAGCAGACGGACAGCGAAAACTTACCATTCAGACGAGCAAACTCTTCTGCTTCCTGAAAAGAGAACAAAAGAACACAAATTGCTTCGAATGTGCTGAAGAACAAAACGGTAAAACAAATTTGAGGGGAGGGCCTGGCCACTCTGCCACTCTGGCCGTGTGCAATGAAAACCACACTCAAACTTTCCTTCATTGACTGTTCAGATCATAAAACGCAAGCCAAATCAGTCATTGCTAGTCGTTTGGTGTTCTTTGAGACAAGTCGAAAACGCGTTTGTGCGATCGGTTGGAAGTGTTTGGCTCTACACAGACGGATGCAGGAGAGAATGTCAAAATTTGCGCCCTCTGTGCTCATGACCACAAAAAGCTTCCAACAAACCGTCCTCACCTCTTCCTGCCTCAGACGCTGTAGCTCTTCAACCACCTGGGCTGCGGTGGGTCGCTGTGCGGGCTCCACGTGGGTCATTCTGCGGATCAGTCTCCGGATGTTGGTCACCAGGTCATGTTTGGAGTCGTCAATCTTAACTGCTTCCAGAGGGCTCACTTTGTGTCTCATTCTCTCCGAGATAAGGTGACCAATTAGCATGTTCGGTTCACATCGATCTTGTGGGGTTTCAATTTCGGGTATCAACCACACATTCTCTTGGATCATGGCGAGGAATGTCAGGCCCATCGCAAAGATGTCAATGCTTCGATCGTAGGACAACTCTCCTTCAGCTGTTGTCATATAAAATTCAGGTGCTTGGAATGCTTCAGTTCCAACATCGGCAGACATCAGCCCCAATGATTCTGCAGGAAACGAACAGAAACTAAAGCCTGAGAGTTTTGCAGCGGGAGGTGAACCAGTCACCAGAACGTTGCTCGGCCTTATGTCCCTGTGAACAATGTCACAGCTGTGGAGATATTCAACTCCTCTGCTGATGTCCAGCATCAGCTTCAATTTCTCACCTCCAGAGATGCAATTTGTGTCATCAAAATAGTGAACCAAGTCTATTTTGTCACAGTGGTCCATGAAAATCCAAACCTTACTTCCCTGCTGGATGACATCGTGAACTTTGACCACATTTTGGTGATCAAGCTGCTTCAACCTTCTGAAGTCACTTACTCCTTCTGTTGCCGCAGTTTCATGTAAAAAGTAAATCGGCTTGGCTGCCACAAGGTCCCCCGTCCCATTTGTTGCCTTGCAAACTGGTCCAAGATATCCGCGGCCCACAATGTTGTCCCTGTCCACAGTGTACTCTCCAACCCGGACTGCCATGTCGTGCAAGTCGTTGCGCTGTCGTCAGACGAAATCGAGGCTCGTCTCACTTGTCCTGCGCACAAGAGACAAACCACATTCCAGACACCACTTTTCATCAAACGTTGCTCATCGATTGGAAACCACAGTGCAATGGGTCTACGCTTGAGTTTGTGGACGAGCAGAGCAAGGAGAGATCACGCGTATATCAACAGAACGCGTGCTGACTGAACCAAATACTTTTGAGCGTTATGAATTGCACGCGAAATAGCCGATAATTACGGAAACGTTGATTCCCCTGCGCGCTTACCTGTGAAATGGCCGACTCTCTTGTCTCAGACGATTCTTGACTGCATTTCGAGCACCGTGATTGGTCAGAACTGCTCACGCGATCCTTATCAGTATCTTATCTGTGACGCACACAGGTGCTCGACTGAATTTGGCGTTCTGTCATTGTCTCTCACAGCTCACGCCTTTCTTATCGCCGCAGAGACACAGCGCGCTTGGTGCTTGACTCTATTGTGAGCTCTGTGATTGGCCCTTGCAGATCACGCCACCGTTATCAGTCGTGTCCTCAAGTCTTGAGTGGCGCGAGACTCACTTTGGAGGCCTCTGATTGGTTCTCGCTGCTCAGGCGACACTTATCAGTGTGTTATCAGTGACGTGCGAGGACACGTGTCCTCTTCGTGCACTCATCGTGAGGCACGTGTACAATACTCACGTTTCGCAGATTCATTTGAAAACTGGTCTGAGTCCCGCCAGAAACCGACAATTCTCTCAAATGACAATTCTGACACCAATGACCAATTCGATTTCCCATCTGCATTGACGTTCTTCATTTCTCTGCATTCCAAAGCAAATGATTTGCACGAGCATGCAGTACGCTCTGTCATGTACCAAACTGCAGAGAAAGGTAGAAGCTCAGCATAGAGCATGGCAAATCGAACACGGTTTTCACACAGGCAGAGCGGCGTCAGATTTTTTGACACTGGCTTCACAATTTTGATGGGTGGGAAAATTTAACATGACGCCCAATGGAGACCATCAAGAAAACGGTCCAGTCCGTTCCTGGCATCACGTCAGACGCCATATGGCTGAGAAGAACCAGACGTACAATTCCGGATGAATTCAACCTTTCTCTGCGTTACTTGAAAATACTGATGCAACCCATCTTCGCGCCCCCACTGGACAGTCGTAGCCCCTTGACCACACCATGAACCCCTGTTTCTCTCAGGCGCACTGAATGCACCTCCCAATCGCCACGTGAGATCGCTGTGAGTCTTGCACATTGGGAGTTTCAGCAAAACATGGGTTTTTGCAGCTTTTACCGGGAAGGATTTTGGATTTTTTCATGCAGCATAAAATTATCTTTTGTTACAACAGATAGGACACAAATGTAGCTGTCGTAGGAGAAACCCGCGATCGAAATTCACGTGGAAAACGTCAAACGCGCGGTTGAAAAATCAAACACGTGATGACAATTTTGAAAATCAACTGCTTTCTTCATTTCTGTCGACAACGATCGCGAATACAAATTGGTATAAAAATCAAATGTTGTCCGCAAAGACGACGCACCAAAAAACGCAACGAACAAAAGCGTGCAAGGCAAATTGTTTCACAATGGCGTCAAATCTTGGATATTTTTTTCAAACGATTTATCTTGGATACGCAAAAGAAAATCATTTGTTTCGTTGGCTTCTTGCTTCATTGACCTGTTCTTGCATCGTACGGTGTAGAGATACAGGAAACTTTAAACTGCTGTGAAACCTTAATTTCTACAGATACGCGTTTCTAACACCAACAATATAGCGGTAAAGATCAAGCAGCTACCAGATAATTTTTGCCCCTTTTGTTGGACGCAAAAAACAAAAAAAAATTCCAGTGCAGGAACAAACCAGCGAAAGATGAAGGGCACAATGAACGCCGCACCGCGCAAACAGTGATCATGCAAATGAAAATTGTCTGGCAAATCTGGGAAGGGTGGGGGCTGACACAGATCTGAGCCACCGTCCTGCAGAAACAAAAAGAACAAATTTCTTGTTGAATTGACAAGCGACAGCCATGCAATCGTGATTTTCTCGTCCAGTACAAAATTTGACTTCAAGCCAACAGGATCCAACACTGAGACAAAAAATAATATCTGACCCTTTCGAGAAACACTGATCCGTGAGTGAACTTTTGTTGGAATGCTGAAAACAGGCAACGCTATGGCAGCGAACGTTTCCTGAGAACTTCTTGGCGAAACATTTTTTGGCTCGTTTCTTGGGTTAAACATCTTTGGGCAAGTTTTCTCCGACTGGTTACAAATGCAAGTTACAGCAAATATACACACGGTGTCAACATGAGTGAGAATGTCGTTCTGAAGACACCTTCGAATGAACAAAACGTTTCAGCTGGGGAAGTATTGGACTTATTAAACATGAAGTGATCGAACAGTTGGACTGGTCGAACATGTGAAATGGTCGAACAAGTGAACTCTCAAAACATTCGAACAACGCGAACACTACAATACAATGCGACAACTCAGGCCAATAAAACACACGCCTCTAATTTGTTGACAACACACACAGTACAGCGATTGGTGTACGATCGTTTCACCTGCACCCTCGATCCGTGGTGAACACGCCTTTCGTCAGGGTGCGGACACACTGAAGCGTTGCGTTGTGCTGCCCCATCCTGCTGTTGCGTACCCCCATTGGGTCAGCATTGGACTGCTTTTGCATTGCCCTAACTGCTGGAGTTGTCAGGGTGATGCAACAGCAGCCCTATACAAACCCAATGGGGCGACGCCACAGCACGACGGGGCAGCACGACGCTGGTTGCAGCCACAACATCAATACATTTTCTGCGGTCGTCATGACACCCAATGCACTGACGTGACCACGAGGGTTGACAGCTGAAATGCGTGTGTTAAAAGCCAACTGGATCTCACGGGGAGCAAGTCAAGCGTTGGTGCGACTCGCACACACACACATGCACAGATTGACGTTTTTGTGTGTGCTGGTGACAAACGAAACACGTACCCATCACCCATCATATTCGCCTGCGTTGTGACATATATGAGAAAATTACAGTTCAAAGGACGAAACACTTGCCATAATCAAGCGCAGAAATCGAGTCTGGTACCTCCCAGAGACTTGTCTTGAATACATCTGTTCTTTCACTGCGTGTACTTGCACAGCTAAACCCAAGGAAACTACACGGTTGAATTCGCACAAAGAACAAACGATGAAACAATAGCAGCCAAGGACCAAGATGAGTGACTCATGAGTAAAATATTTACAAAGATACCAGGCCAGGTTCACACCCGATGTGTCGCGCACTTGCGTCCCTGTCCAGTCCCCCCCCCCGCCTTGAAATTACCCAATCGCTGGGAGAGGCGCCAAGTTGTTCCTGTGTCAGTAGAACTGGGCGACAAAAAAGAAATCATTCAGCTGCGCAGTTTCTCCACACAGAGGTCTGCTGAATGGACTCACACAGGAAACCGCAAGGCAGACTCAAAGCTGGAGCGGCTGGGCGAACCTGGTTCCAACACACACACACATACACATACACTCACACACACACACACCACTGTTTATACATCACACGACGCGTCACATGTGAACCTGGCCCAACATCTTGAGATACACAAGCAGGAACAGGTGGGTCTCGCTTTTTCCCACCTTTCCTTCTCTGGCTACAAAACTTCTGATTACGTCGACCCAAACATTCTGCATAAAGCTCCAATATGTTTTGCTTCACTTGAAGGAAAGTTGAATCGAGAAAACGTAAAACAAAAAAGCGTTCAGGTCACTTTGACACCGTCAGTCGACGACAAAAATTTGACGAGCGTTTTTTTCTTTTTCCGCTGACGCAACGTAACACTGGTGAAAGAAATACGCCGACCAAAGACACCAGGCGTTGCAGGACAAAATCGGCGCTGACGTTGAAGCTGCAGGTACACGTGATCGGGAATCTCGCGAGCGGACAAACCGAACGCAACCAGCGTCCACGGGCCTGTTCGTTTCACGTAGCAAATCCACCGTATCGCTTCAGTTCTTCTCCAGCCAACACACTTTTCAGTCCAAGCACTGATGTGTGTCGCTGCAAGTTCAGCACACCACATCAAACGCGCCCACTTTGACGTGCGATGACTGACTCACTCACGCCTCGTCGTGTTTTCGTGGAGTCGCACGTCTCACGTCGCCAGGACGACACACCACGTCTGCGTCGCGAGGTGCCACGAGGTCCTGAAGAAGCAACGCTTGCTCCACGGGTTGTTCCAAAGGCTTTTGTTCCACCACAATCAAGTCTTCCAGTGATTCCTGTCCGAGCTTGTGCACAGTAGGGAAGGGGGGATTCTGAAACACGTCATGGAGCTGGAGATTCCGATGATTTGGGTCCTCTTGAGTTTCATCACGGGAAGCGGACTCCAATCCAGCGGCCAATCCAGTAGTTTTAAAATAGCAAAGTTTTTGCTGCCAAACAATCCACATAAAACAGGGGGAGCTACGAATCCAGGATTCCCACCCACCCCAACCGGAAGCAGTTTGCTGCAGAGAACGAACACCAGTTCCTCAGAGTGCTCGGTCAAGACCAGCAACACTGACGTCTGGACATCCTGGTCTCAAAGCACCTGTTGAACGAGAATTCCTCCAGGAGTTGCCTCTGCAGGACTTTTGTCAGCGTGCCCTCTGCGACTCTTTTGTTTCAGAATGTCCCTCAAGATTCCTGTTTTCTCTTCAAACCCGTGATGTCGGCATGAAACTGTTGTGCCCTCAAAACGTCCACGCGTTAGGAACCGATGAGTTGCTATTCGTGTCAAGTTTCTAATTCCTGGGCTTATGACTCTTGGGAAGTACTTCTTCGTTGTTTTTCTCGTCATCAACTTCATTGTTTTTATCAAAGGTCTTCGTTGTCTTCGTCTAAATCACTGTCATCTTCCGTGCCCTCATCTGCTTATTTCTGCTTGGTTTCTCCACCTTCTTGATCCAGGGGTTTCTCGTCCAGCAGTAGCAACTCCAGCATCATCGTCGGGAGTCCCAGCTTCGGCACCCTGTAGAAGAGGTTTTGGTCACTGACCCTCATCATGTGACCCCTCACGGCGTCCCTGCACAGGGTGAGGAGGCGGGGTGGGGCCTCAGGGTCCAGCTTCAGGAAAGGGTCCAGAGAGATGCCTTGTCTTGCAGCAATCATCACTGGTGTTCCTCCATTCTTGACGGCCTTGTTCACATCAGCTCCTGCTGACAAAAGAAGCTGCGTAGCACGTGGATTGTGATCCTCCTGGTCGTCCACTGAGAAGGACAAAGCCGTCTCCCCATAGCTATTGGCCGTGTTCACATCAGCTCCTGCTCTCAACAAACAGCGCAGGAGAGTGCACCGATCCGCATTGCCACAATTTTGCTGCATCAACCACGGATTTGACTTCTTTCTCAACTGACACACAGAAACAAGAGGCGTGCTGCCATCATGATCAGATTGGTTCACATCAGCTCCAGCATCGATAAGGAGTTTCACTATCTCCTCTTTCCTCCACCCCACTGCTTCCAGTAATGGCGTATGGCCCAAATGACATTGATCCCAACTGCATGTGTTGACGTCAGCTCCCCATTCGATGAGCTTGATGGCAGCACTTTCATTTCTCCTACGCATTGCCACAAGCAATGGTGATTCTCCCGACTCATTCAGAGCGTTCAGGTCAGCTCCAGCAAATTTCAGCACACTCAAGGCATCCACCTTCCTTTCCGAAGCTGCCACGTGTAGAGGAGTGTTGCCCTGCCTGTCTGCAATGTTCACATCGGCTCCGGCAGAAATCAACTTGCTGAGGAGATCAACATGGTCCCTGTCACACCACAGCAACAGAAGAGATTCTCCCTCTGAGTTTCGGAAGTTAACATCAGCTCCAGAGTATATGAATCTGTCAGTCAGGTCCAGCATAGTCGCAAAGTCCCTTGTGTACATCGCCATCTGCATACTTGTGCTCAAAGCATTCACGTGGACTATTTCCTTCAAACTTTTGCGTTTTATCTGTTCATAGCGACTCTGTAGGAGCTTTTCTGGCGGTTTCCTCATGTTGTGTCTCACAAACACATCAGCTCCTGCTTCGATCAACTTCCACACTTTCTCAGTGGCCTCCCGTGAGTTCTTCTCTGGATTGTAGATGGGAGAGAGTTCCCGATTCGTCAGTGTCATGGTGAAAGGAGTCTTCCCGTCCTTACTGACTCGGCTCACATCAGCTCCTTTCTCAATCAGTTTCCCTGCAGCTTCAATGTAGGGTTTTGCGATAGCCACTTCCAGGCAAGTCCATCCGTCCTGTTCAACAAAGTTCACATCGGCTCCTGCGGTTATCAGTTTCTCCACCACCACATCGTTGTTCTGTTCAACTGCATCCCGCAATGACTTGCACGGCCGTCCTTTGATCAGGTACTCGTCAGCATGTGCTTCTTTGATCAGCCTGATACATTCGTCAAATCCACCTTCTGTTGCAAGCACGAGAGCAGACTCCCCACGAAGATTCACCAGGTTCACATGAGCTCCTGATGTCAACAGGAGCCGCACACATTCAGCGTGTCCAGCTTTGGCTGCGTGCATCACTGCTGACATGTGCTCCTGATCAGTCTTGTTCACATCAGCTCCTCCTGAGATCAGCATATCTAGGCACTTGTTGCTCCCAGCTTTGGCAGCAGCCATGAGCGCGGTCACCCCTTGTGGATCCGCCCAATTTACATCGGCTCCTGCATCCACCTGCAGCTTCACACTCTCCTCGTCTTCCAAACCTGCTGCAGCAAGGAGTCCTGCAGCCAGTCCAGAATCGAGGCCGGAAGTGAGGGCGGACGCCACGTCGGTTCTTCCGGTGGAAGTCGTGCGGAGCCAGGCATGCGCCGCGAGGTGCCACTTCTCCATCGTTCACTGAAACGAACACATATAACGTGAGGAGCAGACAACCACAGGGAAGAGACCAAGTGGAAAATCCCCTCAACAACCCCCTCCTGCAACCCAACCTGAATGAAGTAGTTCTGTCATCCATTCTTTGCGCCACAGCATCACACGGATTATTTTGTTCTGAAGTGGGAGTGGAGCAAGCCCTGTGTCGATTTGCCCTCCGCACAAGAATTCTAAAATGCAGATCCGTGTGTGAATCCCCTTCAGGTTCACGCAGAGAAGGAGTCTCAGGAGCAGAGCGGGAACACACAGGGGGGGGGGGGGGGGCTCGGATCACAACATCAGTAAAACCAAGTCGTCAACATTCCTTCCTTTTCCTGGTGGTGATCTCACAATCAATGTAATTTTTCTTTCGAGTTTGTGACGTGGTCCCTGTCTCAGCCCAAATCGCTGCACCGAGTTGGTTTTTCCAATTGTTGATGCCAGACGTCAAGTGTAAGTGTCGAGCTTTGCGTCAGACGTGTCACTTTTGTTGCATAAGGCACTGCAGATCGTGGGGACAGCTTGTTGTGCTAAGTCCCTTGAGCGCGAAGCACCATGTGGTAGTGCAGTACATGGCAGTTGGGTTGAAATATCCCCTGTCCCCTCCCCCTTGACCACCCTCCCCCTCCCCCTGCTTGAACCCCCCCCCCTGTGGCCAGACCACCCCCTTACAGCTGGACCCCCCTGTGGACAGCATGACAAGTCGAAGATAAGGAGGACAATGAAGAATTGATGAACAAGGAAGAATTGATGACATTACCGACGCCGCAAGGGACTTCACACTGCAGTTGCCTTGAACACTGCTTCTTGTTGATCGGGATGGGGATGGGCACAGGTACAGAAGGTGGATTTGACTTGATGGCAATTTTCAAACGGACAAGAACATTTACGTGTTGAAGCCCGGTGGTCACGATGAAGAAAAGGGAGGCTCCACAAAGTGAAGCCTGACGTGGACGCAGACGTGAAAATGTCAGGTTCTACGCCACGTCATAACGCAAAACCCAACCTTTTCAGGTCAAGACCTTGCATGGACAAAACACCTCATGATTGCGCAGTTCTTTCAGTCTGTTATTGTAATTTCATACGAGTATTTAGAACACATAAATGTTGTCTGTTGGCAATTCAAACGTGGTGGCTTGTGACGGGGGTTTCCCTGATTGTTCCACGTCTTTGCTGACGGGCTCATCTACGACTTGCTGTGAGGAACCTTTCAGCGCAATGTATAATTTGAGAAGCAGTCCAATTTCACACACATACACACAATTTTTTTTTCAACCTGAAAAAATATTTTGCGCCGTTTAGACCCCAAACCAAATTGAACTCGTCAGGTGGTTTTCCAACTCGGGGTGTGTTGGTGCAATGTTTTTGTTCTGCATCATTTCATTTCATGAATTGGGAACCGATTGTTGCACACATCGAAAATGTTCGATAAAAACACACACAGTGTCACACACACACACACTGTGTCACACACACAACACACACACACTGAGAAGCCATGGATAGCAATCGCCTCTGTTTCTCTATGGAGTTCAGAGCCAGAAAGACAATGGGCTGTGTAATTCATTTGTGCAGAAAAAATGCCCATGAATGATAACTCATCCATGTTGGGCCCCTCAGTACAATCTCACCAGCTGATCCACCCCCATTGTCTCCCTGCGTGAGGCGTGTACACATGTGCATGTGTGTTTTCCTGTGTGTGTGTGTGTGTTTGTGTGTGTGTGTGTGTGTGTGTGTGTGTGTGTGTACATGTCAGTTGTGTGGGTTGGGAATCACATTTTTTAACAGGATAGCACCGGTTTGTCTTTCACACATCATGTCTCGCCACACCAAGTGGTCCGTCTCTTCTGATTGATCGCAATGCATGGGGGGTTGGGGTTTAGTAGTCAACCCCTGACTTCTTCTCAGTGACCACCACGATCATTAATTGTTATTAGAGAGTTTAAACACGACGTTGAGGCAAAATGTCGCCTTTGATGTTTGACATTTGGATTTTGAACTTCAAACTTCAAACCTCAAACTTGGCTCACAGTCCAAAAAACAGCATAAGTTCACAAGCATTTTGAACAAGTAAATGATCCTTTCCAATATTAAATTTTGCAACAAATGTGTAGAAAAACATCTGAATTTTACTTGGTAAAGACCTCAAATGATAATGTTTCAAAATGTTATAGTAACACATTACCAAAAATCCAAATGTGAGAAAGTGATTTTTGACGTTTGAAATGACGTTTGAAGTTTGAAAGTGAAACGTCGCTGTTTAAACTCCCTATTTTACCCCCCCCCCCCTTCCGCAGGGTTGATCGCCGCAACTACTGTCAAGGCACAACACAGGCTCACACGCCAAGATGCACCAGTGTAACAAAATGCGACATTTTCCTCAAACAACTGGGGTCAGATTCACCACACCAACTTGTAGGGTCAAGAGAATGATATCCTCTCTTCACCGATGGCCATTCAGATCACCTTGTGTGAACATCACCTTGTGTGTTCACATTTCCGTCATGGGAGAATTCTCCTTCGTGTGTGTGTGTGTGTATGTGTGTGTGTGTGTGTGTGTGTGTGTGTGTGTGTGTGTGTGTGTGACTTGGGGTGACACCTGTGTCACCCTCCCAAACCATGAGGTCAAAACAACTTCCCCCCGACCCCCGCCCCCAGCCCGGACAACCGAAAGGAAGCCCGTCGGCCCCCTGAAGCGAAACGTCAGACTGCGCTGCCATCACAAACTCCACAAATTACGCTCAACTTACGTTTTTACGTTTCTCTTTCTGTCGACTTCGAACCTTGTGCGTCTGCGGGCTGTTTCTGTGAACCCTGGAAAAACACAATTTTTTGAGTTGAGAAGGTGTTGACAGATATCTTCTGAAAATCTGTACCATCCAGTACACAAATCTGACAAGAGATCGAAGATGAACCAGCGCACTGCCACAATCAGGCAGCCAGACTTGAAATGGGAAGTTGAGAACAATGTTTTTCCGGGGGTTTTTATTGGCTGGTTTACCTCCCAGGGTTACCCAGCCAATTTGGTTTCCACAGCGTAAAGCAGCGAGAATCAAAACGAAATGTAACAGTTACCAACCAGGCTGTCATTGAATCATTGAATCATGCTGGTTTGCCCCCCCCCCCGCCCATGCGATGGGGAAACTAGCGAAAGTTGCTTTGCACACACAGTGAGTCCATAAAGGGAGAGTTACCCAAACAAGCGAAAATGAGTGGCCACGCATGGAAGTTTTCCTTACTGGGTGGCTATTTCGTGTTTAAAGGCACGGTTTTGACCCCCTGTTGCTCGAGGCTGCGATTGACTTTGCCCAGGGAAAAAAACATCTCACCAGACATGTTTTGACGCGCGAAAACCATGCACTCAACATCAAAGTCCAGGTTGTATCAAATATCAGCTGGAATGATCATGTTCTGCGACGATCGGTCGGTGCCAAAAAGATCGATATGTTGAGGACGAATGTTGGTGCGGATTGGTCACCCTGTCAGCCAGTTCAGAGGTCAATCTGTCAACATTGCATAACACACCGCAGAGGTCGGCACAAGTCAGTCACAGTTGCAGAACATGGTGAATCCAGCTTATAAGGATGTTTCAACTTCTGGCGAATGAATTGCATGTTGAGCGTTCATGTTCATACACTTGGACACATCAAGTTGACACAGTCCCTTCAGTACACAGGAAACAAATTGATCATGATTCTACATGCAATTTATTCGCCAGAAGTTGAAACATCCTCGTATTGGAGACGCCAGTGTCGAGGGTAGCCGCCACAAGAAAAGTTTCAAATTCCGGGAATCGCTCGAGCAGCAATTCCAGCCAACTACAGAAGCTGACATCTGACACATTGCACATGGTCTCATCTCCAGTGGCCATGAGACTGATGTTGCGAGGACGGGGTGGGGGAGGTGTAGTTCAAACTCGTCAGCAAGGATACGTAACTGTCTGCTGGTGACCGATTGCAGAGGGGTCAAATTTCTATGAAGGCCACAACATCTACACGAGTCTTTTTCTTTCGGGGTACTTGTACCGATGGACCCTTTGGGTCAGTGGAGAACACACTGTACCCCACAAGAGTTGTTGTAGTTGTTGGTTGTTAATTACATTTTTCCAGATTTTTGCCCCATCCTATCCAAACAACCTTGCTCAGAATCAAGTAAATTTCCCAAGACAAGGAAACAGGTTTGATACAACAAGAAGGCTACCACCCGAAAAGCACACAGTCTGCTTCGGGCCAGTCAGTTTCTCGCATGGCCAAAGTTGAGTTGCCCCTCGCACAAAATCCAACATGGGTGCCATACTGTGTGACCCAAATACACAGTTTCACTCATAGACATGCGGGACCTCGGGGGCAGTGGTGTAACTCAACCATGCCAAAAAAGTTTCTTTTAATGGGATTAAAATTGCATAAAAATCTTTTTTAGTACAGTTGAGTTGCCGCCCCACCCCTGCGGTTGAGTGGGGCTAACTCAACCAAAAGTGACCTCACACATACACACACAAACTCAGTCATTCCAGGAAATGCACGTCCAATCAGCAGAGCTGGACCACGCGCTCAAGAAGTGTCAACACACACAGAGCAGCGCCGAAAATTTTCCGAGTCCAAAACCCCCAACAAAATTGAATTTTTTTTTCACTTCAGGTCTGCATCTCTCATCAAATTTCCCAGACAGGGGGGGGGTCCCTCAAGACCCAAAATTTTTTTAGTCTGTAAACACGGGGGGTGCCACAAAAACCAAAATTTTGT
>JAAUXT010024489.1_pt1 | contig 20119 bp, 23 predicted proteins | sample 7278171 | NCBI WGS metagenome assembly JAAUXT01 (sample SAMN14350112, study PRJNA611818) | marine sediment metagenome | isolation source: surface marine sediment (1.8m) | place: French Polynesia: Moorea | collected 2018-08 | reverse complement strand
TCCTCAGAATCCGTGGAATGAACTTTGCACAAACCAGTCTGAGATTCAAGTCCTTCTTCAGAATTCGGTGGACTGTGGCAGTGGGGATGTTGGATTCTTCAGACAAAGTCCGGACAGATTTGCGTTGGTCTTGCAAGAGGAGGTTGTGGATCACTCCAATGGATGCTGGTGAATGCCCACTGTGTGGCCTGCCCGTCCTGGGTTTGTCCTTGACAGGTGTGTCGATGTCCTCTCTGAATCTCTTGTGCCACTTCCTGACCGCCGTTTTGCCAAAAGCTGCTTCTCCATAAGCTGTTTGCAGGAAATTCCAAGCCTGGATGGGTGTGGTCTGCGATCTCACTAATCCCTTCAACACAGTTCTCTGCTCCAAATCGACCTCCCGGGGCATTGCCAGAATCAGGAACCAAAGCAAACTCATGTCGGAAAATTGTGAGCACCTTCAATGTGGCACCTGTGCAAAGTGAGCATCGCGGAATGCGACAGGCACAACTTTGTTGACCCCATTTTCGATCCCAGACAGACTGAGGCGATCCTCAGATTGCATGGGGGAAGACCAGGGCATTGCCATCCTTGATCCCAAGTATCAAAATTTTGTTGCCCAAATAAATCTGGAAATCGCCCCAAAAACGCGAAATATTGAGACATGCCTCGTATGTCCGAAACAAATGGCAAAAAGCAAGCCGCGGGCCTGAAAGTGTCACAGCGTCACTTCGATTTTTTTTTGTGAGGAAGTGAGCTCTTCATTTCAGGATTTCTGTACAAAGGGGACATGACGTTGATGGGCCTGTCCGGCGACGTGATGCAGACGGCGCTGAACGGGACGATCGCATGGAACGCTACAACTGTGCTACGGTAACAGCGAACGACAAAACTCCTCCAACGAGACTGCCGCTTCAACAAATTGGGCCATTCGATGTCTGTTTTATGATGCTGTAACCACTTTGGTCTGGCTTTATTGCGTGGTATGGTATATAAGCGTGAGTGTTTTTTTTTTGTGAATGTATGGCAGAAGACAAATTTGAAGAGCAGAATGAACTTGTCAGTTTCAATTGTATCTGGATGGAAGAAGCTGCACGCACAAGCAGAATCTATATAAATTTGATATTGAAAAGGTGGCCACAAAAAATAGTTTTCCAGTGCGGTGAGGAAAGTTGTGTGTCGTGGTGTGGTGGCACAATGCGGTTTTGTCTACGGCCTTCAGGTCTGGTCAGACATTTTTCAATGGCCCATGAACACAGTTTTTCTTGATTGTGCGCTCCACGTTTTCACTGTGTCTGCAGCAACACACTGTACAGATTCTGGGACGCATCGATATACTGTTCCAAGTCACGTTGTCAGTTTCGTCCAGTTGATATATTTTTGAATTTTATGACGTATGTTTTCATTGAAATGTCTTGTGGGAAACCAGTTGGTCGTGTGGCAAAAAAAAAAAAAAACTTGACGGGATTTCCGCACAAAAGAGAGGCGAGCATGTACAGAAACGATGCCATGGCAACGCTCCGTCGCGCTATTGACGCGACAAAAGTTGAAAATCTGCCACGAAGGTGTCTCTTCGTTTGTAAAGTTGCATTTGATGCTCGGCCACAAGTGTCGGGCGAAGATCTCAAGACAGCAGCCAACATCTCTGTAGTTTGAGCGCACTTTTCTCGTGTCTGATGCAAAAAGAAACGTTCGGCAGCACCTCGTCTGAAGGAGTGAAGAGCCAGAGCTGCTTCTCTCACAAGGCGACCCGCGCAATGCTTTGATATCTCAGAAAATTGACAACAAGTCCGACGAACTCTTTGTTCATACAGCCCAGAAAGCAAACCTTGGGAGAACTCTTTCAGGGGAGTAAGCAGTTGGACAATATGCTGTGCATTGTGCGATTTGGTTCTTTTGTCCCATTTGTCTCAAACTTCTCGTTTTGAGTGACGTTTATTTGTACAGACAGTTCCATGGCAATGTACAGGATGAAATAAAGCATTGCAGATCTTTCAAAGCTGCTCGGCACTTTGGAAATTACTTGCTGAACTGGGACATCACTCACCAGCCTTGTCCGTGGAGAAAAGTCGTGGTAATTTTCGGACCAAGAAATGGAGAGATTCATCATGTCGTGTCGCGCAGAAAGCTCGAGCAAATACAATCCTTTTCCCTCAAGGCTTCAAAATGATTTTCAGTCGTTCTAACAATGAGTGTTCGTGCAATGAAATGGGCCTGACGGGCGGTGGGCTTTTATTGCATTTAGGTTTGGGATGTGGATAATGGATTTTACCTGTCGTGTTTTCGCTCCGGTCGCGGGGTTGAAGCCGTCCGTACCACAGGCGCCAGCAAATGCGCAGCGATGTTTTCGGTTCGAGTCGCGATGTTCCCATCAGGCTGGGAATTTAAGGGAAGTGGGACTGAATGAAGTCCTCGCGCCCTGCTCGACAGTGTCTCTTGCAGGTAAGAGACTTGCAAAAGTCATTCAACCCGTTGCGTTGTTCAACAGACACGAGTCGTTGTCGTGGTTTGTGTAAAAGAAAGATGACAGCGAACTTCCTCTCCTGTTGAGTTGCTGCTCCTCTGGATGGGGAAGGACGGAGAGCACCTCTGAACCTGGGTGCATGAAATAATTGAGTCGGTTCATCAGGCGCAGCTTTGATCGCCTCTTCCAGTTCTGATTAATTTGAACTGCAGTGCTGATTAAGCGTCGGGTTTTGCGCTTTGCGTCTCTGTTGAGCCACATGATGAGAATTAGGTGGAAACAGCAGTGTTCTCAGTATGTGTTCAGGTGCACGAGGCTGCACGTGAAACACTTGGTTCGGTTGTTGGACTGCATACTCAAAGAACGACCCGCTCGTGTGAAACCTTGGAAAGTTGCTCTATTCAACATTCTGTTTCTTCAAGTTGAATGTCAGCTGCTTTCAAAACCTTGATGTGTCCTCGCAACACCTGCAATAAAGATATGGCTCTGAGGCAATCCACACTGTGCAAAAGGACCAAGAGCCTGGCTGCCTGATCTTCTGTGGTTTTCAGAAGATAATGTCACAGGCACGTGAACGGACCTGTTCTTCGATGTCACACTTGCAGATATGGCATCCAGTCGCTGTACTTGAAATCCTTGAAGAGTTTTGCACCAACAGGCCGCACGCAACAACGTAGAGCGTTCATGAGAGCAGCAGGCTTCGCAACCTCGCGGCAACGTACGCCGCTTCGGTAGATATCGCTCGTGACACGTTGAAGGGTGGTGCTTTGAATTTCAGAAAATAACCTGCCAGGCCCACAAATCGGATCCCATTTCGCGTGCGCACGTCGCTTTGGTGAATTAGATCTACGGAAGGTTCACAAGTGCAGACTACGGATCGCGTGCCATCTGACATCCTCCGTGTTACAATATTCATGTCGCGTCGTTCCTCCTCAGGCATTTATGACTGGAACCAGGGAGGGAACTTCAATTCAAGACGGACTGCAAATGAACTTGTAACTGAAAGGCCTGGTGGACCTTTTTGTTTCCAAGCAACCTTGAGCTTGCATTTTGTTACTCTTTCTGTTCTTTGTGTTGGCGCGTGCTTTTGACGAGTTGTTCTGCCCGCTTGGGTACAGTGTGCACCCTGAACCTGTTTCCAGATTGTAAATATGTTGGTCACTATCGACATCCCATCGGGGTGACTGATCCTGAATGTGTTTCTGATGAACGTAAACACTGGTACAATTTTCCAGCGCAGGCCTAAATGGCTCTGGCAGTACAAATTGCCTCGGCAGACATAATGGAAGAGTTCTTTGAAGCCCGTATGACATTTCAGGTCCTCGATGTTGTCTCGTTGACTGCAGCAGACCTCCATTACCCCGTCACGAAAGCGGTGTGGAGACGCGCATCTGACATTTCACATATTCTTCTGTCCACATGCCAACATCTCTTCGGATTAGGGGAGACTCTCAGCACCTTTGACAATGGAACCTGGTTACTGCCTGAAGCAGGTTGACTTCGCGTGAGACAAAGACTGGGGAGGAAGAAGTTGAAGACAATGCGTCTGTGCAAAAAATTCCAGTTTCTTAGAATCTCTCTCGATGAAAAGAATTGTGTTGCTTCTGAAATGAACGTGAAAAATGGTCAATGAATGCAGCTGGTGGTCCGGAATCGGAATCGGGGAGTTTAATAAGGTTTCCATTGATCGCCCTCGCGCTGTGTCTGGGGAAGAAAACCCAGGAGAACAACTCGAACACGAAGACATCGCTGTTTCAATTGCTTCAGTCGTGAACGCAAGGGAATCAAGATTCAATTGGTTTCACAATTTACAGTGGCGCAACATCTCTCTCTCTCTCTCTCTCTCTCTCTCTCTCTCTCTCTCTCTCTCTCTCTGAAAAACTTTCGAGTTCGGGTGAATTAAGAACCAGCTGTCTCATCTGTTTGGGAGTAATTTTCCTCTGTCCACATGGGAATCGTAAAACAACGGGAAATGATGGATCAGCTTTTGCAAACAATATGGATATTTCCTGCAAATGATTCTCTTTGTACTGACAACACACGGAGTTCATGTTCTGTACGAGCTGCCTTTTGCCAGATTGACGCCCATTGATGTCAAGAACCCAAAAGACTTCACGGCTCGCGCCGTCATATGACTCGTGCGCGAGTGCTTCCAAATGCTGAAAGACTCTTTCTGTAACCTGCACTTGACAACAAAAAGCAATCACAGCAGAAATTGCCTGTACAGATTTCCGTGACCCGAGGAGGAAGAGCCACCTCGTTCTGTTGAGCAGCCACTGTGATAGATGGGAACACACCAAAGAGAGATTTGCAGGTGCATCTGGACAAAAACTTTGTTGTTGAACCTCATAAAGAACGTGATAAATTCTGTTCGAAGATGCAAAAACTCCAAACGAATCCGTATGCAAACACCTGCAAGCTATTCGATTGATGTTTGCATTTTGTTTGGCATCACCACCGCCCTCCAGCGGATCGCCCTCGGTGGACAGCTGCGATCTGGCGCAGCAACCTGAGACTTGTTTGGGTCGATCGCTGACGCGACGCACAATTTCTCATTGAAGCTGAAGAGACAAGCGTTCAGGTTCTCAACCCTTTGTTCAATGCCAGAATGGAAGGATACTCAACCATTCGACCCCAAACAAATCATCAGGAAGACGACCAAGAAAGCACCACTGTTCCTCATTCAGCCTGTCCTGGAAAAGCAGGCTTTTTGCGATGCAAAACGAGGAGGTTTTACGCTGAGTGCGGCGTCCCATCCACGAGGCAGATCCGCCGTCTCCTTCTGGGAGTCACAAATGGCAGTTTAGCCGTGAGCCGTCTCGATGCAGCTCGAGTGTTAGAGTGCTTTTGGAGCTCACCAGAGCCTCTTGATACCAAATAATTGTCTTTCCGCAATAAAGTCTAATATCTTTTTCTTGGTAGATCGTTTCGGCAGACATTATTGGGGATGGTTTGCCTGGACTGCATACAAACCACGCACTGTTTACAGAACAACTACTTTGATGAGGCCCTCAAATTTCCCAAAGTGTGATAGGATCCACCAGGAACCACCAGACATCTTCACAGCTCCATGATTGCAACATGTGCAAGGAGACAGAAACGCTCTCTTGTTCGTGTTTGTAAAAGCATATTGCGATCAGTTTCTGTTCTGAACCTCGCAGAATTGAGGCTCCTCTGAGTGGTGGGCCACGCTGCTCGCGGAGCAGATGCTGAAACCCGAACTCTGGATTTGGGGCTTCAGAGAGCTCAGCTTCCTGCATGTCCCAACTGCAACTATGGGATTCACAAATTGTGATGTGTTTCCGCCCAAAGCCAGTCTGACCGAGCGACCACATCAATGTTTATATTTCTAATTCATCCCGCAGAGAAGCTCATCCCGAGCCTGAGTCAAAGGTCCGATGGGTCCGGGGAATCTGTTGCGCAGAGCTGGCACCATCCAGATTGCATCTTCGTGCAGTCTTCACCTTCATCGTGAGGGAAATTTGTCTGGAGAAGACATCTGTGAGGATCCCTTTCATGGAAGGAAATTCGTCATTAAATCAGGCTTTGTGTCTTTATTTTGCTCTGTGAGAGAGCACACGTTCCTCGGCTTGCTTGCGCCTTTCAATTTGCGATGCCTTATCCGGGATTCCACAGACAGAACACATTTTTGTTGGCGCAGAGATTTAAAGCTTTTCATTTCTTCAAGCCCTTTCATCTTTCTCCCTCTTGGATGTCTCCCAGCTTGCCACCTGATGTTGCGACCGTCTCGTTGCAGAACTTGGCCAGACGGTTGAAGCCACTGAGCGTGTCACAGCAGGAACTCCAAAGCCATCCGTGTTCAAAATGCTCTTGGGTGATCAAATGAAAACCGCCCCTTTCAGCGCAGTCGTACATCCCACACATTTTCAGAGCAAAAGTGAACAAACTACATGAGATCGACGTGACCTGCGCGTCCTGGAGCTGCAGTTCCCTCTTTTGTGCAAAACAAACCGAGTGGAGAACGTTCCACAATCTTTCCCCTCCGATTCTATGTGATATCAACATTGTGACACCTTCTCACATAATGTCTCTCAAACGCTTTTGTGTGTCGGTACGTGGCGGTTTATTGTGTTGGATTCATTTTGCCTGAATTTCCAGGCGGGAGATTTGTCATTCAGTTTCACCGCACATGTGTGTGAAGCTGCATCCAGTGGGCGCGGATATAACAACTTGCACGGTGAGCGGGCCTCGCCACAAGACGCGCATCCAAACGGCAAAACTGCCAAACGAGCTCGCCGTTTGAAAGAACACGACCAGTACATGGAGTTTGATGTCTCTGTGGGAAAGTACTTGTCAGCACAAACATCTGGATTTCTTTCAGATTCAGAGAGGTAAGAAATATTTTCAAGTTGTGTCCTGTTGGCTTCGCCATTTTCCAGAGAAGGGGGGCAGCGCAAAGCATCTGGGAATGTTCGAGGCAACAACTTTCCCTTGGTCAGCCTTTGCAGACAAATCCACTTGGCTCAGTCAGTTGCTGAGGTGTTGCACACACCTAAATTTGCGGTCATGTGCTTTCTTTGTTTCGTCGGAAATGGGCACAAGGAGACAAACTTTCCGAGACTGTTCTCGAGTTGTACGATGAACTTCAGCTGCTCCGAAACCTGTCGTTGCATCCCGTCCTACTCTTGGCAAAACTTTTCTGCCTTCTGTGCTGTAAAACGCCGAACATGGCTGAATCGTTCTGTCCCTGGAACCCTGGAATCATCTCTCCTCCCAGGTGTGTCTCGCTCGATTTCGGGTCACTGAACGCGAACTGGTAGCCGCGACAACAACCGGAAGCGGAAGCTCTGGCTGCTTCCGGAGACGCGATCATCGTCTGGCTGGAGCCGCGTCTATAATGTGTCATTTGCAAGAACAGTGGTTGTCGCCACCGAATCTGATGTGAAAAGCTTGTCTCAACCATCCCATTGAAGAAGACGCACAGCTGCATGTGTCTTTTCGCGCACAATTCTTTACAAATTGTCTTCCTTTCAGCACAACTAATGCGACGCGATGTGACATTTTCTGTCGCAGTTTCCTTCGTCCAGGAGAACGTCTCAGCTCAGCCACACGTGTCGTGATTGACGAAAGCCTTGAATATGAACAGATCCAGCTCGAGCCCTCGCGTCGCGAGCTGCCGGAATCTTAAGACGGCTCCTCATCATGATTTGCGTAATGGGAAATATTTGTTCATCTTTGTCTTGTCAAAGGACGGCACTTTCCGTGATACTTCCGGACGTGGCTGTCTGCATTTCAGAAGGAGGCACAAACACGTACCGCCAAACCGACACGTGAAACTGAAATAGATGTTCAAGTTTCATTTCTGGAACGGCCCTTCAGGAGCGAGACTGATGAGACAAAACTTGAGTCCGTTTCATTTCCGTGGGCTCAATTGCCTCAGCGAAGAACCTGAAATTGTTGAGAAGGAAACACGTTCGGCGTGGAGCGAGACGAAGAGATGACCAGTTTGTGGTGACTTCGTCCACTTCGGGCTCATTCGGCCCCAGTGAACCAGCGGGTGAAGTTTCAGCTCAAGCTGGAGCGAAACTTGAAACTGGACATTGATTTCAGCGCCACTGTGAGGATTGTCCATGCAGGGATCTGATTGCGCATCCGTGGCGTGCGCCGCAGTGCTGTCGAGCCAAGAATGTTGCGTGGGTGACGTCGATTTAGTTTGGCTGCTCGGTTGGCACAAGGAGCCCTTCTGTCCCAGGTTTGCCATTTCTCGACCTGGGGCCCCGGGCCATGTCACTGCCTTCTGTGCTTCCTCCTTGTCAAAGGTGCCGCGTCGTTAGCTTCAGAGACAGACCTAAATGGTCTTCATCCCATCCCCATGACAAGTGATCTCACGAGCTTTTTCGTCCCACTCTGCAGCTTTTCTGTGCAGAATTGGGACTCAGGTTGCTAGAGGCAGTGGTAATAGATGGATTACATTATGAAGGCCTGATACGGTGCATTTATTGCGGGAAACTTCAGCCCCAGCTGTCTCGTATTCAAGGAGGCAAAACATTAGTCATTGTACCTCAAAATTGGGTCCTGCCTTGAAATGATGGATGACAGAGCGCGAGCGCTGCGACAGCAAACATCAACCATGAGAACGTCTCAACAAGTTCTCCTCTGCCTCAGTTTCCTCAGTTTTTCATCCATTTGCATTTGACAGAATCAAACAGAAAATAATCATCAACTCGATGTCCAAGCATCTTACAAAGCTGTGGCAGAAAACTGTTCTCTGTCAAACAAAGACTGGAACGATGTGTGCAGGTTCAGCGAACTCAGGATGCGCCATCATTCGACAATTACGGGAGCGATTGCCTGAGACTCGCTCAGCCAGGAAATAGCCAGATGCATCGGTTTGGTGGCTCGGTGGACAAATCCTTCCAATTTGTGATTCCCATGAATCTCCGAGATGAAGGAGAGTTTTAAGAGACGCATGCAGAGCTTTTGCTTCGGTCACTCTCACTTTGCTGACCGCTGCTTTTCTCAGACATTGCGTTCAACTTCACAACAAACTGAGCGTACTTGTAGCTCAAGTTCCGGAACTTTCAGGGCAAAACACTGTGTCATTGATCCGTCATCTCGACCAAGATGTCGCCTGTCCTGTCCCATCCCCAAGTGGTCACCACTGCTCTCACCACTTGCGTGGCCTGTCTCAGTGTGGTGTGTCAGAGCAATTTGTAGAAATGAACCAACTGAGGGAACCAACTGAGGAGTGAAAGAACCAGACTTGGAGCTCACGTTGGCCATTGTGGCTGTGTTGTTTTCCAAAGTCTAGGTCAGTCAACAAAAGAATGCAGTGCAAGAGTACTTGTCCTATCTGTTTCTAATACTTTTTGGCCCTTTTTCCTTGTTGATCCATTGTGTTGTGTTTCGTGTTGTGCCACTTTCACGTTCGTTGCAGAGGCTGGCACTGATGAACCACAAAACATGAAGCTTACTTTTGGTTCGTGATCAAAACAGTCAAGGAAGAAATATCCTCTATCAGAGCCCTGAGACTCTTTCTTGGGAATCAAACAAAAGTCTTCCTCAGGCGGTACAGAAAAGGGGACAAGGACCAAGTCCAAAATGAGATTGCTTTTGCTTTGGTGTTTGCAGCCGCGTTGTGATCCTTTGAACAAGTTCATATTGGACCTGCAGGCAGGACTCAAGCAGAAACTGCTTGCAGTCTCTCGTTCACACTTTTTGAGACACAAAATGAAACTACTAATGGCCCATTTGCACACGAAAGGGTTCATAACTCAGCAAAAAACGGGTGAAGCTGTGTGCTGTTCCTGTCAGTGCAAGGCGAACTTTTGGCAAGGGTCGTTTTCCACATCGATTTGGAGAAAGGCCTTTTGGCCTGCAGCTGGACGGACGGGACCGCCCACAACGCGCATGCAGGCTCACTTCCCAATTATTTCCGCAACATCCACAAACTCTGTCCGCTGACAATTTCAAAGAAATTTTGGAAAACTCTCTGACAGTCTTGTAGTGTGTGAATATTTCGGGTGAGTGGTTCTCTGAAATCACAGCAATCCAGGACTGGTCGTTTGAATCTCATTTTGCAGCACAATCAGCTGATTCTGTTTTGTCCTTAAGCCTGTGGGCCGCAGATTCTCAAGTTGACCAGGTATTCATGAGAGCAGGTGAAGGCGTCGTCACGTTTTCCTGAAAATGAAACTTGAAGATGATCTTGCTTCTTGGTTTCTGTCACTTCAGATTGAAGGGTGGCCTCACGAGACTCCGACCACAGTGACATCTCGAACCCCTCATGGCAGTGAGAAGGCGCACCAAGTTCGACTACATTCTCTATCAAGGTACCAGAACCTTCTGCTCCCACTTCCGTCTCCAAGTTGATTTCCCAGAACAAAATCCTTCATCGGCTCAAAAGAGCGAAAAAGGCCTGCAGCAACTTGTGGGTGATTTCATGCAGGCTTTCAAAATATCAATTTTAGAATGAACATAATCCGCCTGATGTTTTCGCCCGCACGCTGTGGAGAACCCGATTCTCCCGTCAGGCACCCAAACATCTGACAAATGCAAATTTTTCTTCAGACATCATCACAGAACGCAATCTTCAGAAATTTAAATCTACTGGATAGATCTCAAGTTTCTCTCCATTGAATTTGCCTGCTGGAGAAAATTTCATTTCAAATGTCAATTTTCAAAATTGTACAGCTTCTTAAATACGTGAAAATGAAATCTGCATACAGTTGAGAATAGCTCGAGAACTGAGGCAGATTCTCGCTGGAAACGTTTCGGCGTTTCAGAACTTTCAATTTTGGTTTTGCAGGAGAGGGGGATGATGGCATCAGCACCGGACTCCCCGATTCAAACAAACACGACCACAACTCACTCAAGTCCAGTCATGTCCGCAGCTGGTCTTCCATCTGGACCGAGTTCAGACTCAAGACAACTGCTCATGGAATCCCCAATATTGACCACGCGCAAGGTAGTGTCAACTTGCATTATTTGATCTGGACAAACGAACCGTTCACTTGAGCAGACCACGATATTGACTTTGAGGCCACCAGAACGGAAGAATCGGCCTGCCATCAGGAGCGGGTCTGGAGCTCAAGCGCTGCCCTGGGAGTACGCGCCGCGCCGCCATTGCCCTCCCCCACTAACAGCCCGGAATTGAAGCTCCGTACATCCAGAGCTTCTCCAAAAAGTGTTTCGCCCAACACTGCAAGGCAACGCAACTGCAAAAGCGCTTCCCTTTGCTGTGCGCAGGTTTCACGCGACGAGCATTGTGGACGGCGGCCTTTCTCCTCGGCCTCATCGGCTGCTTCATAAACGCGTCCAGTTTGCTGCAGAGATACGTCCATCGAGGTGTCGTTCTGTCCACCAAGGTCCGGTATGAAAAGCAACTCAACTTCCCTGCCGTGACAGGTTTGACTCGTTCCCACATTGCATCAATTGACTTCTGTGAATCAAGAAGAATTTTCCGAGATCAGAAGACTTTCCGTTTGTTGATGTTCAACAAAGGCAAACGACTTTCCGCCACTTTTCTCTTGCTCAAATTGCAGTTTGCAACGCCAACCCCATCTTGCTCTCAAAGATAGCGCATCACAGAGAGCTGAGCGCTCTGTGGGACCAGTACAAGAAGTCCAGGCTGCGACTGACTTCGGCTCAAGATTCCGCTCCAAAGGATTATCCGTCAAAAGCTCGCGTCAAGAGAGATGCAGAAAGTTGGTTTTTTTCTCCTGAAGCTTTTCAGATTTGTTGTTCGCTTGTGCAACTCGTTCGCTGTTCTCACTGAGTCGACTTTGGCTTCCCCACAAAGCACCATGAGCCCCTATTTTGACTCATTCTTGCAGTTCCGCCCTTACCTCCAGAAGACTACGAGGAGTTTCCTTATCCAGACCCAGCTGGTGTCGAATCCAACATGTCTACCCATCAAACCGGACAGGAGAAACCTCAACCTTCAGTTTTGGAGCCGATTGGGGCTCAAAATGTTGAACATTCGACACGGAAGCAGGCCAACACCAACACCCCTACAGTCAAAGACCCCTTGATGGGGACACCAGAGCACATCTCAGACGTTCCAGCAGGCTTCAGCTCAACATCGCAACCAACAAATGAACATTCACCCAAAACTCTAAAGAACAATTTGGCGCTCAGGAACGACAAGGCTCTGCACAAGGACAAAGGCGAAGTGGCTGACAATCACAACACGACCAACAAACCGGTGAAACCAGAACTTCAACAAAAGAATTCAAACCACATGGAGGTCCAGAGCCAACAGTCCACGGAGCAACTTCCACTGGACTCTGAACAAGAAACAAATGTAGTTGAGGTGCCTCCAGATCCAAAGTCAATTGTCTCCAGCACACGCTCACCTTCAACAACATCGCAGGACAAAATCCTGCAAACATCAACGCACAAAATGCAGAAGCAACCCTTTGCGGAACCTGTCGAGAAACCTGTGGACCTTTCGCACAGCGTGAAAATGAAAATTGCCATGCAGGATCTGAATGCAAAAGTTGAGGATTTGCAGCAAAGCTTCTTTGCCACATTAGCGCGGCTCCCTCAGCGGGAAAGGATTCAACTCTCCGTGGACAAAAGTCAGTTTTTCGTGAGATGTTCCTTCTTGGGCCACTCCTGCAACTTGACGTGAGTTCACAACTTTTTTTTTTATCTTCATCTTTCAAACCTTCTCAGAAAAATGGAAGAAAAATTTTAATTATTTCCATTGTCACGTTCTCATGTTCGTCTCCTTTAATCTGGTGTTTGGGATCTCGGATTGTGAAACTCTCAACCTGCTTCCTCACGTGACAAACGCGAGACGACACTCTTTGTATTGTGTGTCACTGTGCATTTGCAGCGACGATTTTGACACGTTGTACGACGCGGAGTGGGGGAACTGCTTCACGTTCAACTCGGGACGCCGCAACGCGTCGCTTGGTGACGCCACCCTCGGGAGACGCTCCGGTGAGTGGCGGTCAGAGACCTTTTCCACTGCATCATGCATCTAAAGCCACACATGGAACCTCCTCTCTTGTATTTATTTACAAGCTGGCGCCAGGCAGGAACAAAACATCATCTGCCTTCCATGCAAACTGCGTGTTGCGTTGTGGTAGGGTCAATGGTACACCACTCATGTTGGTTCCATCTCTGCATCCCTAACAGCTGAACTCACTGGAACAAAGTGGTCCCGCTGACTGAAGCTCATCGCTTCTGATTCTCTTTTGGAATTTGTCAAAAGGTGGAATGTGAAACCAACATACTGGCGCCCACCAAGCGACGCAAAACTTGAATCACGGACAGTTGACACGAAATTTGACCAAGAATACAAGTCAGAAGCACGAGCGTCTGTTTAGTCACGACCCACGCACGAGATATGAAATACGTTTCTCTTGTCTTCCCTCGCACACGTGTTGACTCTCGTACTGAAACTGAATCGCCTTGTGCTGCTGCTGCCCGCAGGTCTGCACCTGACGCTGCGGGTCGAGCCCGGGGAGGACGCCGCCGCGGACCTGCTGGACGCCGTCGGGGCTCGGGTCGCTGTGCACCCGCGGGGAACAAGGCCGCTGCCCACGGAGGAAGGACTCTCCGCTCCGCCCGGATTCCTCACGTACATCGGTCTGAAAAAGGTAGATTTGCACAAGGGATGAAGGAAATGAAACATCTGTCAGAAGTCTGCAGTCGCTGCGCAACATCGTGCGAAGAAAGCTTTGATTAAAGAACTGACAAACACAAAAGATTTGCTGTCAATATGAGGGATGCAAAGAAGCTAATTGCCATTTCAGAAAGTAATTTTGCGACACGAAACTTCCTGCCGAAAAGACATAAAGATAGGCACATCACAGACTCCGTCTGCTGAAACGCCCGGAGAAACACAGAGCCTCAAAGCAAGTATCACTTGTGACTTCCTTTGCCACTACAACAAAAGAAAACTCGCAACACTTCGTTGATTGAAAAAAAATCTTACGATGTAGAAAGAGCTGCTGTTTGCAGGATTGCTTCAAAAGCTGCTACCTGAGACACGTCATTGAGAGATGTGGCTGCACCGATCCAGGATCACTTCTTCAAATTAAACCATGCCAACTACTCAACTGTTCGCAAGGTGAACCTATCTGATCCCAGGTTTCACTTGGAAGAAAAACACGTTTCATTTGCAAGAACATCCACGAAGATTACGATTCAACTTGTGCAGCTAATGAGGGCGGCGTCTCTATTCCGAAGCTGAACAAGTCCTCACAGTGACAAACGATCCAACCTCTTCGGCGTGAAAGTCTTGATAGCAGACATTTCTTTGCAATTGCAGTGAACTGTTGTCGGGCAATGGAAGCGGCGTACAGTGCGGGTGAAGTCGCGTGTAGCTGTCCAGAGCCCTGCAGGTACGAAGGCTGTCCACCTATTTTCTGTGTCGGCCTGACACAAGAAGCAATCACATTGGCACATTCTCTCCTGACTCGTTAGCAGTTTCCACCTGGTTCATTGCAGGGAAGAAGCCTACGTTCCAACAGTGTCGTCTTTACTTCTGCCGTCCGCATTCAGTCCAGTGAGTCCACACACACACACACACACACACACACACACACACACACACACACACAAACACACACTGCGTGAAACGCAGGTTGCTGAGGGAGTGTAATTTTTCTGAAGGTGCAGCGTCCTCCCGGGGACGCAGAGGAACCGGAAGTCGCTCCCGAGGCGAGAGCGGTGCGACCGGAAGTCGTGAAGCTCGTCATCTACTTCCGGGACCACCATGTCGACGTTTCGGAAGAGGTGCAAACGTACTCGGTGAGCCTCACGAGCCTCCCGTCAACAAAGAACACAACAATCCTTTTTGGCATGGTTCTCCTGCAAAGTACTCGTTTCTATTGCATCGCACAAGGAAAAGATAGGTTGTGTAATTGCTGACTTGATCTTTCCTTCATTAATCACGATCACAACCGTTCAGCTTTGGCTACAACCGTTCACGAAAGCTGGGTCTGCTGTGCGGATTCAAAGCAAAGTCGTCCAAGTTCTCTTGCAACACCCAGACCCATATTCCATGGTGGCTGATTGTCGTCGTGGACAGTTTTCCTTGTCCGGTTTTTGACCCGATAACCGGGACAAGCTCCCGGAGTCCGCGAGGTGATCTCCCAGCGGTCGTCTCCTTTGCTCCAACCATTAATCTTTCGTTTCAGGCTGACAAGCTCTTATCCGATTTGGGAGGAACCTTGGCAGTTTTTATTGGCTTTTCTGCCATAACGCTACTGGAGTGCGGGGAGTTGATGCTTGATTTCCTTGCGCTGGGTCTGATCAAAATGTATAATGTGGCAAATCGGAGGGTGGCGGCTGCGGGGAGGAGGGCGAGCAAGGCGAAGGTGGAGCCGTTTGTCACCAGGGGCAGTTGTGGCGAGGCTCCAGCTGATACTGTGCCGATCAATCAGGACATCTCGAATTCTTCCGCCATTCCATGTCAGATGCAAGATTTGGAGTATTAGATCAGGCTGTGATGTTGTGTGGTTTCTTTTGTCACCGATCTCTTGCTCATCTCAGGGGCAGCAGAGCTCGGACCCCCAACAATTGACATTCTCCTGTTGTACTGTCAGTAATTTGACCAAACGCTTGTTGAAAGAAAGCCGTTGTCCGAATGCACCTCTGAGAACTTGTTCCCAATCCTTGTTCGGACACGGCCAGCAACAGGAACACAGAAAACATTAATTTTTTGTTTTTCGTTTTCCTGCTGCACGCTTTGTTGTGTTTATGTTTTTTCACAAAATTGCTCAGTACACGAGAAACATTTCAAACATTTCTCCAAATGGACAGCAGAAAAACATTGAACCAAACCATGTTCTTGTGGATAAAAAACTAGACTGTCTCCAGTCAACAAGGGAACAACATCGGGCAGGGAAAAATTGCACACAGCATTTGTTACAAAAAGGAAAGGTTCACACTCCTGGATATTTCTTAGTTTGAACCACAAAATATCCAGAAATGGACTGCGTTCAACGCTGTCGCGTCATGTGCGTACTCGTACTCGAGTCAAAGTCAACGTCAAAACTTGTGACAATGAGCGTCAGCTCACGCAAATAAAGCTCACTGAATCTGGACTTGCGTCGGTTTGTGGAAAATGAATTGGACGGGAAATTACGCTCGTCTTTCTCTTTGAAACCAAGAAGAGACGGACGGACACAAAGACACACACTTGTGTCCAAGGATCACCGCTCAAAACACAGAAGTATCACACAAACATGGGAGAGTCTTCAACGCTTCCTCAACGATCACAGGCATCACAGGCAGTTTTGGCACAGCGCGCTCTGCTGTTGGATGTACGTCCTGCAGGGGCAGAGTCTCTCGAGCTGCGGGTCTTCCCCGGCGCAGCTGAACAGCCTGGCCTCGTCCTGCAGGAAGCAGGTCCGCTGCGGCGGCCCCGTCTGTCGCGCCGGGTACAGGTGCCGCGCCGCCGACCCCGTCGACGAGCAGCTGCCGTTACCGAAGTGCTTCCGCAGAGTCGGCATGTTGTTCAGGCTGGGGAAGTGCGCAGGCTCGCACACCAGGTCTGCGGCGGAAAATAGACCCCAATTACCACGATTCTCATCCAAAAACGCCAGTCTTTTCGTGAGAGACTATTTCAATCTTGAGTGGAAGTTGAACAACGACACACCAGAATGTCTGACCTCACTTGAGTATTCTGTTCAAGATGCATTGATTGAGTTCTCAGAAACGCGCAGGGACCATGTTTCAATTGCGAATTCCTCACCATTCAGCCGGCACGTTTCTGTGCACGACACTCCAGCTTTGCTGACAAAGGTCCTTCCCTCGGAGAGAGGAGGCCACACAGGCACGGGGCTCTCACAAAACTTCTGATGCTCTGTGTAAGCGTTCACTCTCTCCAGCATCCCCAGTTGAGTGAACTCTCTCGGAATGAGGCGTCGTGTCTGCAGAAATTGACGACACTTCAACAATTGCTCCACCGAGATGAAAACATTGCCTTTGTTGGAGCAGCCAAGTTGCTCACTGCGAAATGTTCAAATTTACATCAACGCTCATGCCAAGGACCACCTCTTCGTCTTCGTATTGGAATCAATCCAGCGTGCATGAGGTTGTGGGTCGATTTCTTTCTGATGTATTGATGCGAATGTGGTGCCCTGTCAGCACTACCCCCTCCCCGGTTCTGTCAGCACACCCCGCCCCCAACAAACACGAGCGGAAGGGTGTGGGGCTGACTGACCTGGCCGCTGCTGACGGAATGGAGCGCCTCGTCCACGGCCCGCTTCACCTGCTGCACGTCGTGGATGTTGAAGGTGAGAACCTGAGGCGGCCCCAGCGCCTCCAGGTACGGGAGCTGACTCGTCAGCTGCAACAGACACAGCGTCTCGCGGTCAACACCCGAGTCGTGAGTGTCCAGAGGAACAAAGTTCTGCACCATATGCTGCAGGTCAGGTTGAGTGCAATTGGAAGAATGGCAACGGCAGGGATTAGGTCTGACCAAGCTAAAAATTTGGTATTGGATCCAACATTTCTTGCTCACACGAACGCGTTTGATCGTGGTTGACGTTGTCACTAGTCAGCTGACACGCCCACTGTTCTTGTACACCAACTCATGTGTGATCAGCATTGCCGTGGTCGTGCTGACAATTTTGGGACATTCTTTCATGCGACGAGGCAACCAAGCCTCCTTCCCATGCACGGGCTCAGGCTCGTCATGAATCGTACCTTGCGATGAGTTGGTTTGGATTCAAAGAACTTGGTGTTGATCGCATTGTGCGGAGGGTCCAGCTTCGCGTTGAAAAACACGCACCCTTCCGCCAAGGCTTCCAGGGGCGCAGGACCTTCGTACGGAAATCCCATGCCAACAAAAATCTGTTTGGAAAAAAGTACGTTTGATTAAATGTGCGGTGTTCGTGCTCAAAGCGTCAACTTCGGGGTCCTCTGTGTGTGAAAAGGAAATGTTCATCGTTGCGAAGGAACAAAGGCCTTTCACAGCGCACGCAACATCCCTACCTTTGAGTCTCTGAGTATTTCTCTGACTTGAGACGTGCTGAGGAGGCCGTGGTTGTGGACGTACGCGGGGATTTTGTTCTGCTTCTCTTTGATGTAGACGGTCCCGTGCACCTCCAGCCCTTGGCTGTGAATGACGTCGATGTATTGAAAATTCCCCTGCAAAACACAACCTCGTGAAACATGGCGCCTTCCAAGCATCCTTTGTCTGCAAAGGAAAGAGGCGTTTTCGTCTTGTCTGCAGCGGGATATTGGTCGCCTCATCTTCTGTGACTCTTGTTCTGTTCTCAACGGGTCATGTGTGCGACGGGTGTGCTGACGGGATCAGTGTGAGTTCAAGCGGTCACCTTCCACATGTCGGGTTGTTTCCCGTACACCAGAACCTGGTTCTTCTTCGACGTGAGATTGTGCTTCAGGAACTCGCTTTCCTTCACAACAAACCCCATGAAGGAATTGTCCGGAGAGTGTGCTGTTGGTGAGAACAAGCGAAAGCCGGTGAGCATGTGATAAGGCTCCATTGAACAAACCGCGTGCAGGAATCAAGTCTCACAGCGGTGCAGGCGAGGCAAAGAGGAAACACTCACGGAACAGCGTGAAGAACTGTCTGGGGTCGAGATTGCACGACCCGAAGAATTTCTCGATGTTCAAGCTTTTCGCGTACGGTTTCCAGTTGAACTTGGGCTCTGTCCCAAAGGAATCCACCAAGCGAAACACACATCTGAAAAAAATTGACATCTGCAGACGTGCAAACACTTTCACACTGTGATTCACTCGCTGACTTCGCCTTGGTTTTGGAGGATAGGGGCAGGTTCTGCAGTTTGATGTCAACTTTAGTTCACCACTTTGCCGAAGACACAACAGGCTCCGTGTCGCTACAGCTGGGCACACAAAACAGGACTTCCGGCACACAAAACAGAACTTCCGGTCCTCAGGCAGACCAAGTTCCTCACCTGTTCGCTTCCAACACTTTGGGATCCAGTCTTTCTTCCATTTGCTTGAAACCAAAAATGTCAGTGTAAATCAGATCCACGAAGAACTTGTCCTGTTCTGCTCCGCAAGGCATGTACAAGAGCTGCGTCTTGGCGAGGTAGCTGAAAAGGAGACGAAGCAAACGATGAACTTCGACCTCACATCCACGCATTTTTCCAAGACATTCAGTTTGTTGTCACCACCGACGTACATGCAGTGGACCAGACTTTTTGTGCGGCCTTCTATGAGCCTGAGCGTGTCTCTCGCATCTCTGGTCGGCTTGAGCACTAACTTGAGCATGTCTGAGACGTCAGACACCACAGTGACGTCATAACCCAGCAGGAAGAGAGTCGTGATGACGTCACTCCACTGCACCAACTCCCCCAAGGGACCGCCTGCAAAGGGACAGGTGACGTCGTACTGGGCCAAAACAATGCCGTGCGGACAAAATAGCAAAGAAACACCACAAAACTTTCCTGCACGCTGTACTTCAAGTGTGTGAAATTTATCATGAATGCGAACTTTGGTAAAATTCACCAACAATCATTTGATTCTGATTCCAGGTTGTCACAGCAAAAATTTTGCGTTTGTGAAGCAAATTGATCAAACCTGATTTGACAACATCAGCGAACCTGCCACCAGGTGTGTTCGTTAGCAATCCGAGGTGGACTAAAATCTGAAATGTGCCACTCTTCGTAAGTGAACGAATTGAACCATGTCACACGATTGCCGTCTTAACCTGGGGCCTTAAACCGAACACCTACGTGGGGAAAATACCTTTCCGGATTGAGCCGGAGAATCTCGCACCGGGAGTGTTTGACAGAAGACCCAGATAAACGAGAATCTGACCAGAAAGACAACACGACAATATATTTCAGGTGTTGGACGATTTGTTTTCAGCGCCAGACTCTGTCTTTCAAAGGTGTGTGTGTGTGTGTGTGTGTGTGTGTGTGTGTGTGTGTGTGTGTGTGTGTGAGGTGTGAGTGCATCTCAAAAGTACAATGAGCTGCAAGTTTGGCATTTCACAACAAGACAGAGTGGTCACGAGCGCTGCTGGTTTCGCGGAAGATCTGTGATTCTGACCTTCAAGCTACCGGTAGACCCGTGCACCATGCAACTGTGGACCGAACAACTCACAGCTCAAGGGAATAGGCTTGGGACGAGGCTTGCTCATTTCAACGGGGCAATACCTTCCCAGCCCAAAGGAAAACACGTCCCAGCCCCAGCCCCAGCCCCAGCCCCAGCCCCAGCCCCAGCCCCAGCCCCAGCCCCAGCCCCAGCCCCAGCCCC
>JAAUXT010144281.1_pt1 | contig 20126 bp, 16 predicted proteins | sample 7278171 | NCBI WGS metagenome assembly JAAUXT01 (sample SAMN14350112, study PRJNA611818) | marine sediment metagenome | isolation source: surface marine sediment (1.8m) | place: French Polynesia: Moorea | collected 2018-08 | reverse complement strand
GCTGCACCCCCCAGATGGAAAACAAAGTCCACGGCCAAGTAGCCAACCACAGCCTGCAGGTGAAACACACATTCGTCCGCTGCAACCTCGGCAGATTTTTTGCACCATACATGGATTTTAATCAAATTTTTTTTTAATAAGATTCAAAAATTCCAAAACAGCAGAAAATGGAAAACGGAATATTTTACTTTACCATTCATTGGTAATGCAAAATTGAAAACATTTCTATTTAGCGTTTATCTCTCATGGAATATTTTGCAGCAAAACGTTACTCGCAAACGCATCTCTCGAGAAAACGGAAAAAACGGGAAAAACGGATAAAAGTTCCGTTACAAAACGGCAAACGCGTTACAGTGAAGGTTTGCCTTGTGAGGAAATACGAACTCACAATGCGCTTAGTCATTGCGCACAAGGGTTTGTCCCAACTGTTCCTGCTTCCGCGACCTTTCGCACAAAAAACTTGAGCTCGTTTGGTCAATTTCTTACGTTGAGCAGCAAAACAATACACGCGACTGCAAATGGCTGCCGAATACAACCATAAAACCTGGAAAACATGTACCAAAGTGTCATCAGTGTTATTGCTGTTTTGTCCTCAAAGATTCAGAAGTTGTACACCAGTTTGCAGTTGAAAGCACAGATTGTCTATTTGTCAGTTTGTTGTTGTATCCAGTGTGGAACAAAACACTTGAATGAATGTATAAGGCAAAAACACACAAGTGCACATGTTTGTCAAACATGGCAAGCAGCATTTGGAATGAAAACCTCTGCTTGAGCTATGTATGTTTCAAGTTCAGTAAGGTGTGAAAACACACCATTCAATGTGAAGTGGCGTGTTCGTCTTGCACAAAACACACATTCCTTTTGAAGAAGTTTGAAGGATGTAGAAGAACCCTGTTCCTTGGTTTGTCACTTGATATCCACACTTGGAAAAGAGACTCCCATTGCTCTCATTCAGTCTGTTCTAACAATGTCTGGTTCCTTGGCCAACACCTCCATGACAATGCGATGCAGTCCTGCTTTGATCAAGGCATCCTTCAGCAGAATAAAGGCCTGCCTGTCATCAGGAACACTTTCTCTGAATGACTGAAGAACCTTGTACACAACCTCACTGAAGATGCGATTGTTATTGAAAGCTCCCTGAACCTTGTACTTAGAAACTTTGAGGTAGTATCCCAACATCCTGATATGTGAGGGACAGCTGAGTCTGTCAGACACTTTGATCAAGTCAATGAGATACAGATCCCTCTGGAAAGCACAACAACATTGAAATCATGTCATGGATACTTCCAATGCTGTTATTCCTGGTAAAAATGAACATGTTTGTCAAATTGTGCTCACAGTGACAATACCACATTTGAATTGATGAAACAATGCTTCAAGAAAAGGGAACAAGAATTTGTGTCAGAAGGAGTTGAATACCAATTTCAGTCCAGCCCTCCGTGCCCGCACACTCTCAAGTCCAACTCAATGCAGAGTGTTGCAACTGAAAAGTGCTCGTTTGAGTCTCAATTCCTAGACAAAACATGATTATGCTCTGACAGTCTCTGCACCAATGTTTGTTTTTATCAAACATGATGCCATACAGGGTGATGATCTGGGTGTTCAAAACACTCTCATCCATTCCTACCAGTGCAATGTTGAAAGCAGTTTTGATTGACGCTGGTGCAGTCTGAAGGGACTGACATGGAACAGTGTCTGTGTTCCGATTGATTGCCTTATGTGAAAAAATTGCAAGCATGTGCATCGCAAGATGATATCAGGTTCCAGCAATGGATAACTCTCTTCCGATGTGTTTCTGATGTTGGGTTGTTCAGGCCCAATCACCAGGCATCTCTTCCCTGCTTGAACTCACAATTCCTTCAGGTAGTAAGGGTGAAAGTGTGGTCCGGAGAAGCTGCCTGTTGTCACAGAGCCAGAACTCACCACTGCTCCCATCGCCTCCACTGCTGCCGCTGTTGCCGTTGTTGTTTCCGATCCCTGTGTCTTTGACGCTGTTGCTGTTTCTTCTTCTGCCTCTTGCATTGTTGTTGCTGCTGCCTGTGTTGCTGTTGCTGCTGTTGTTGCTGTTGGTGTCTGTCTTGTTGTTGCTGCTGCCTGTGCTGCTGTTGTTGCTGTTGGTGTCTGTTTTGTTGTTGTGGTCTTTGGTGTCTTTGGTGTTGTCTGTGTGGTTGTCTTTGGTTTTGTTGCTGCTGTGTTTGCCAATGCTGTAGTGGGTGGTGTTGTTGTTGCAACAAGTGTTGGTGCCTTTGTTGGTGTTGTGGTTGCTGCTGTTGTTGCTGTTGTCTTTGTTGTTGTTGCTGCTGTTGCTGTCTTTCATGCACCTGTCTTGGATGGTGCTGTTGTTGTTGTTGAAATTGTTGGTGGGCACAGGTAGCTATGTTTTGTTTTTGCTGTTGCTGCTGTTGCTCTTGGTGGTGTCCTTTGTGTTGATGTTTTCTCACAAGCTGTTGCTGCTGTGGTGACTGCCTTTGGTGTGGCTGCTGTCCTTGTTGTTGTTTGTCCAGGTGCTGTTTCTGGTGTTGTTGCACTTTCTGATGTTTTGGTTTGCGCTGTGGTCCATGTCCTGAAAGCTGCTGCTGCTCTGCTGCCTGTTTTTTTTGGTTTTGCCGGTGCTGCAACAGTTGTTGCTTTCTGTGTCTTCGTTTGTCTTGTCGTTCTTTTTGTTTCAGAATTTCTGCCTTCTGCTCGCCCCAGAACACAAAGTCAGTCTCTGAAATACTCTGCCTGAATTCGTTCGCAAGGTCAAGCAAATGACTCCCAAAGGAGGGGTGCCATGGCTTGTCAAGCAGTGTGTGGTTCCAGATTTCCTGAATCACTTGTTGCTCTTGCTGTAGTTTCCTTTCGTATTTCACCATCCACTTCTCGTCCTCTGACAGCAGAATTTGCTCCACTGCCATGAGGTCGCTTTGTGTCATGTCTCTGAGTAATCCCTCTGTTTCTGCTCTCGACAATGCCTGATACAGCACCTGCACCAGATAAAAACAGAATTACAATGACACCATGCAGCCTCTGCATGTGTGTCACATGTGAGTGCACACACTTAAAATCTGGAATGCAATGTGACGTCAACCACATCTGTGCAAAAGCTTGTCAAAATGTCTGCCCTGAGGCCGCAATAGCTGCGCAATTTTGTGTGTGCATGTGCGATAATCTTTGAGGGCCCAACAGTTTCATCACTTGGAGTCTGCTTGGTGTCAAGAGAAACCTTCATTTGGATCACATAAAAATGAAACCTCACAGAACTTGTATCACAAGATGAAGCTTGAACCATCTTGAAGATGAGAAACACAAAGCTCAAGTCCAAAACTACCAGAAGAACAATCAAGTAGCTATTGGATCTGACCTTTCTTGAGTTCCCCTCGACACTGGTCTTGTTCCTGAAGCAGATGAGCAGTTCCCTCTTGTAACGGGCTGAGTTCCCGATGTTGTCCATCCTCATTGTCCTGGCCTCTGCATAGCTGATGTTAAAATACGCAAGGGCGAGAGTCTCCAAGGTCTCAGGGGTGAAGTGACCAGCGAGGCGGGCAACATCCTGATCAGTCAGAGTCTGAAGGCAGAAACCATCAGGCATGATTCACAAACAGAATTCGAATGCATGAAATAAATTTTGTTTTCGAGCAGTGTGGAAGAAGAGCTATCAAAGAACACGAGTGGGTTCTTGGGACACAATTAGAAATCTCTGCTGTTCTCCTTCATGAAGGTTTTGTGAACAGTTTTGTCATTTTGCCGTGTCTTCCACGAAAAGCTTACTTTGTCAAGTGATCTATGTCCAGCATCCAGATTCGTCTCACTGAATACCTTCGGTTCTTGGGGAAACCTCGGGATCTTGATGCCACAAAACTGAAACACAGGAGGAACTATATAGTACACTTGACAAATGTGACACAGATGGAATTGAGCAGAACTTTGCTGCTGTCATTCACACTGATTTGAGCTTGGTTGCTACTTGCAAGATATTACGTGATTCAATGCAAACTCACAATCACACTGTCGTTCTCCTCTGCCTTTCTCTTCCTGGAAATCGTGGAATGTGACGAAAATGAAAACCTGCCCTTGTTGCCTTTGTCAGTTGTGTGCTGTGAAACAAACTGCCAGGTTTAATTTCTTGTGACAGGTTGTGACAGGTTGTGCTCAGGTATCATGACATCGGGGACTGGCCAATGGGTTCACACATCATTGGACGATACCTACCAACATCAAGGCTTGTTCACCTGCTCTATGCTTATGCAACCGACAACTGAAACAATGCCTCCAAATATTTTCCCTCACTCCCCAAAAATGAGTCACAAAACGTGCAAAAAGTCCAGTACCTGCGAAAGGCTTGAGAACGTGAGAGGTACGATCATCGGTGAGCTCTCTGTCAGGGATGCAGGTGCAGGAGTTCCAGGTTTCCCACAATCTTTCTGCTGCAGAATAGGCTGCACCTTATCTGTTTCTTGTCTCGGCTGAGGCCCTTGACACGGATCGTTTGGTGAAGGCTGAACTGTTATTTTTGCCTGAAACCTGCCTCTGAACAATGCATTGTGATGTGTTTCTGCAACCAGGCGGAATATTGTAACTTCTTTTGGATTGGATCTGCAGATGTGGTTGTCATGGATACTCAGCACATCACACAGGGGTTTGATCTGCAAACAAACATAATCAGGAATTTGTGACCCTGACAAAAATGCAAATGCATTGACCCAAAAAACTGTGTGTCATTTTGCAACAAAGCTGTCATGGAAACAAACCTGCAGAAATGTTTTATTTTGCCAAGTTTCTTCTTCAAACAGGGGTTGCCATTCAGAACCAAGAACCTCAAGTGACAAACTCATCTTGCCTGTGGCTGGGTCAATATTCTGAATTTTGATGGGTAAGCTGCCTTCAGTGATGTAGTTGAGATTCATCTCAGCCACATTGGATATCAGAGCCTGAACAGCAAGAGAGTTTGAGTTGCTGTGATCAAACATGATGCAAGGAATCTAAACAACATGAAATTGGGAAAATAGCATGAATTCCTTGCTCTCTATTCATTGCAATAATGTGCCCTTGTCTCACCTGTTGGAAGTCCTTTATCTCTGCATAAGGGATGCTGCAGAAATATGGTCGAATTTCCACTTCATGTTTTTCTTTGCTGTCTTCAACAATGTTTTCAAACTTTCCAAAAAAGAAGCTGGTGGCTCTGTCAAGGCAGTGAAGGGGAGTTTGACATATTGTACATACCACTTTGCAGAAGTGTGCAGTATGAAGCTTTATGAAACTGTGATCAATGTCATAGAACAATATGCCATCTGTGCATTTGTCCCTTGGAGGTACATCCACAATAGCATGGACAGGTTTCCTGTTTTCATGCCACATTCTGACTTTCACATTGTTTCTGTCATCACCTTCACTCAAACAGTGAGGTATTGTCAGGACATAGGCTGATGTCTTGGTTCTAGCAGGAGCCAGAACATCTATCACAGGAGCAATGAAGCACTCATTGTCTGGGATGATGGAGGCAAAGTTGGACAGGTCAGTCCTGACTTCCATGTAATGAGCTCTTTTGGGACAGCCAGCTATGATGTGGAGTTGAACATCTGAATTGTCTCCCTGGCATTGGACATCCTTTCCCTTCACAACTGTTGCCACATATCTTCTGCCATTTTGCACTGTTGTCATGGGGAAAAAACCTGCAAGAAGTGATGTATAACTTTTACATTGCAGTGTGCAAACAAATTCAGACATAGTTGGCCCCTCACCACTTCCTGGTGACATGTTGATTGTTTTTGATGACTCTGAAGGGTGATAAAATATTGTCATTGTCATATGTGCCCAAGATGAGATTTCCTTCTGCAGCACCTTGTGACTCAGAGACTGTTCTGCCAATTTGGTCAAAGGCTCAGGAGAATGTCTGCCATGGTGCAATAGAACACCTGAAATGAAACACATGCATTTTGTGTGTAAATTCTTTGTTGTCAAAAATATCTGCAAAAATGATTTCAAACATCATCACTGAAGACACACATTCACCCAACAACTGTTTGAATTTCACAAACATGGTCAATGTGTAATAGGCTGGCCTTAGTTGTTTACCCTTGAGTACAGAGTATCCTTGTTTAGATCTTGCATTCCCTGGAATGACTCCTGCATCAAAATATATTTCTTCAAGTTGCCCAGTGTGTGCTCCTATCCCCTTGGAAGTGGGCCCTGATGACTTGTCGCTGTTTCTCCTGACATTGATATCTGCGCCAGCATTAATCAGATAGTTCACACACATTTTTGAGTTTGCTCTGGTTGCAATGTCTAATGCAGTATTTCCCTTGTCATCCGTCAGGTTGAGATCAGCACCAAAAGAGACTAACTCTTTTAAGCAGTCCAAATATTTTCCCTCTGCAGCCAATATCAATGGTGTTTGATCCTGGTTGTCCTGTGCATTTGGATCAGCTCCAGCATTTATCAACAAGCTCAAATTTAGAACAAATCCATTTGCAGCAGCATGGTGCAGTGCAGTTCTTTTATTGTGTGAAAGAATACTGATATCAGCTTCATTAGAAAGCAATGCTTTCACACATTCATGGTGATCATTTGCTTCTGCAGCCCAGTGCAAGGCAGTTTTTCCTGTTCTATCTTGAGTATTTACATCAGCCCCTGCCTTTATGAGCACATGAACCATGTCAGCAGTGTTATATGCTGCAAGCTTTGCAAAAGTTTGAGCCACAAGTTGAGATGGTCCAAACATGTACCTGGATGTGTCATACAGCCATTCCAAACATTCTTTTGAACATCCTTTGGAAGTCAGCATGAGAGGTGTTTCTCCATTCCAGTTTTTCACTTTCTCTCCTCCTTGAATAATTGAGAGGACTTCTTTCAAATTGACAGTTGTTTCAGACTTTGAAATGTGAGTTTCATGCACATCAGTTTGTCCATCCTTTATATTGTAGAGAAGCATGAACTGAATACTGTTTGGAACAGGCAGTTTTGGCACTTTTTCATAGAGGCTCTGCTGACATCTGGTGTTCACAAGATGTTGTCAGATGAAAAGAATACAAATGTCAACCAGTGTTTGTTTCTCACTTATTTGTTCACTTGGGTCAAGTTGTGTTTGTTGTGCAGAAGGAAATATCTGTTGTTTTTCTGCTCTCAGAACAGCTCCTTCCCTGAGGAGTGCTTGAGCACACTTAGCATGTCCTTTCTTGATTGCAAAGTGCAGAGGTGTGCATCCATCACCAACAGCTGAGTTTACATCTGCTCCATGTTCAATGAGCAACTGAACAATGTGTTTATTCCCTTTCTGAGCTGCAAACAACAGAGGTGTCCACAGCTCTGTTGTTCTCAAGTTGGGATCAGCTCCTTCAGTGAGCAGTATCTCTACACACTGTGCATCTCCTGCAGTGGCAGCTCTGAAGAGTGGTGTGCACCCATTCTTATCTGACAAGTTCACATCAGCTCCTGCAGCAAGGAGAGCTGCCACACACTCTGTGTGTCCATGCACAACAGCTTTGTCTAGTGCTGTGCATCCCTCTTCATCTGTTGCATTCATATCTGCTCCATGCTGACTCAATATTCCAAGAACATCCTTGTGTCCTTGTCTAGCTGCTGTTGCAAGAGCTGTGTTTTTTATGTGTGGCAAGATGAGATCAGCTCCTTTTGTGAGCAATATTTCCACACACTGGGTGTGTCCCTTCATTGCAGCCCAGTGGAGAGGTGTGAAACCATTGTCATCTATTTTTTTCCAATCAGCTCCTGCAGAAAGAAGAGTCTTCACACAATGTGTATGGCCTTGCATGGCAGCTTCAAACAGAGGTGTGTGTCCTTTCTTGTCTGTTGAATTCACAAGTACATTGTGTCCAATCAACTGAACAATGACATCCTTTTGTCCATGTTTTGAAGCAAGAGCAAGAGCTGTGTGTTTACCTGATGTCTTCAGGTTTACATTTGCTCCTGCAGTCAGCAGTGTCTTGACACACTGTGTGTGACCATTTTGGGCTGCTAAGGAAAGAGGAGTGAATCCCTCATCATCAGCTGAATTCACATTGGCTGCACATTGCTTCCTCTGTTTTGTTGCCTTGTTGATGCCTTGCTTTACCCTTGTGTGTACAACTGGCCACTTGTTTTTTGTCTGAAGTTTGTCACCTGTGCCAGGAGCAAGAAGTGTTTCAACACAGTGTGTGTGTCCCTTCATGGCAGCCCAGTGGAGAGCATTCCTTCCTTTCTCATCCAATGAGTTTACATCTGCTCCATGCTGCAGCAGAATTTCAATTGCTTTGTTTGTTCCACATCCAGTTGCTGCTGATAGACCTTTATGTGTGTTCAGTGTCTGAAAGTTAGAGTCAGGTCCTGTGGTGAGTGGTGTCTCCACACACTGCCCCTTCTTTGTCACTAAAAGTAGTGGTGTGTATCCATTCTTATCTTTTGAGTTCACATTGGCTCCATGTTGACACAGCAATCCAATGACTTCATCATTTCCATATTCAGCTGCAGTTGACAGAGCTGTGTTTTTTCTCCTTTGCTTCAGGCAGGAATGAGTTCGTGCTGTGAGCAGTGTCTTCACAGACTGTGTATGTCCATTCTTGGATGCTAACTGGAGTGCTGTGTGTCCATTCACATCTGTTGAGTTTACCTTGGCTCCATTTTTCATCAGTATTCTTATGACTTCACTGTATCCACTTTCAGCTGCAACTGAAAGAGCTGATTGTTTGCTGTAAGATGTCAGGTTGGGATCAGCTCCTGCATCAACAAGTGTCTTTACACACTTTGTGTGTCCCTTCTCAGCAGCTTCAAACAGAGGTGTCCTTCCTGTGAGATCTGTTGGGTTCACATCAGCAAAGAACTTCCTCTGAATGAACTTCCTCAGAATTCTTCTTATCACATTATTGTGTCCATTCTGAGCTGCAATTGCTAGAGGCGTTTCTTGTTTCTTGGTCATCAGGTTTGGATCAGCTCCAGCAGTGAGCAGGGTATCTACACACAGGGTATGTCCCTCTTGTGATGCCAAGTAGAGAGGTGTGAATCCTTCATAACCACCTGCTTCATTTACACCAGTACCATGTTTGATCAGCAGTTGCACAGCATCATTCTGTCCAAAATATGCTGCATTGTCCAGAGCTGACCTTTGGTTCCTGGTTCGCAACTTGTGATCTGCTCTTGCATGCAGCAGTGTTTCTATAACTGTTGTGTTTCCCACCTCAGCAGCCAAGTGAAGGGCAGTGCATCCCTCAACATTTGCCAAATTGACATTTGCTCCATGTTGAATCAGCAGTTTGATTGTTTCCAACTGTCCTTCCTCAGGTGCACAATCTGTTGATGTGAATGCCTGATTTCTCAAGTCTTTCTTGGGAGAAAGACATTGTTTTGTTGGAGTTATTTCACTATGGCTTTGAATAACTGCGCACATCAAAGCTGTATTTCCACCTTTTCTTTTAATGTCACAGTCCACACCATTGTTGAGAAGTGCCTTCACACAAGCAAGTTGCGTCTTCATTGCAGCACAAATAAGAGCTGAGTCTTTGTCTGAGTCAGTGAGATTTGTATTTGTCCCATTTTGCAACAGCAGGTCAAGGCAAGTAGTATGCCCAAAGAATGCTGCCAAAGATAATGCAGAAATACCATGGTAATCAGTCAAGTTGACATCAGCTGCTGCATCAATCATCTGGGCAAGACACTGAACATGACCATGAGATGCAGCAATCATCAAAGCTGTTCTGCCCTGGACATTTGATTTGCCTTGGTCTGAGCCAGCTTTCAGCAGCTCTTTTACTATATTTACATGTCCTGCTAGCGAAGCAGCCATCAGAGCTGTCCACCCATCCAAGCTGTTCATGTTCACATCAGCCCTGGCTGTTATGAGCTCCTTCACAACTGTAAAGTGGCCCTTGTAGCTAGCATGCATGAGAGCTGTCCAGCCATAAATGCTATTTTTGTCTAGTTCAGCTGCACTGTGGATCAGCTCTCTCACACAATCAATATGCCCATTGTTAGCTGCCCAAAACAATGCTGTCCATCCCTGGTCATTGACATCATTCACTTTGGCTGCAGAATGGATTAAGGCTCTCACACAGTCAATATGACCTCTGCCAGATGCTGCCATAAGAGGAGTATCACCATGTGTGCCTTTTTGATTTATATGGCAACCTAAAGTAATTAAATCCTGCAATTGCTTGAACTCACCACTTTTTGCTGCTGACATAACTTGATGTTTTATCAGCACATTCAGACAATCCAGGTTTCCCTTTGATGATGCCATAGTTATTGCTGTTTGCCCTTCATTATTTTCAATGTCCAGATCAGCTCCAGCTTTCATCAACTCATTGACACAGTCAATATATCCTTTCACAGAAGCAACCATAAGAGCAGTTTCTCCTTTGATATTTCTCGTATTTACACACACTCCTTCAGCAACCAACTCCTTGACACATTCCACATGTCCATGAATGACAGCATACATCAGAGCTGTGTTGCCTTGCTTGTCTGTGGCATTTATGTTGACTCCTGATTGAATGGTGTTTCTCATCAATTGAATATCACCATTGAACACATGGAGGATGAGCCTTTTGAACTTCCTTTTGTCAGAAGCAGTGCTGGGGCCAGTCTCATGAAGCTTTTCACTCTTCATTTTTATTTTTCCATCTGTTGACATGATCTCAAATGCACAAGCACAGTCTTGGTGTTTCCTCTGCAAGGCAATATGCAAAGCAGTTGCCTTATTGATGTTTTGTAATTTGATGTTGGTTCCTGCCTGGATAAGTTTGTGCACAGAATCCTGGTCTCCAACTTCAGCAGCCCACATGAGAGCTGTCCAGCCATGCCTGTTCTGTGTGTTCACATCTGCTCCAGCACCAAGCAAGATTCTCACACTTTTGTGGTCTTTCTTTATGACAGACCACATAAGTGGAGTGAAACCTTTGTGACCTTGTGTGTCAAAGTCAGCTCCAGCCTCAAGCAAAATCTTAACACATTCAAATTGTTGTCCAATGGCAGCACAGATCAGAGCTGTGTCACAATCTTTGTCAATGTGTTCAAGATAAGTTCCAGCTGCTACAAGTGCTTGCAGACATTGCATGTGCCCAAAGAATGAGGCCAGAGACAATGCCGTGATGTAGTGATTGTCAGCCTGATTGACATCAGCTCCAGCATCAATGAGCTGTGCAAGGCAGTTGTGATGACCTTGGTGAGCAGCCAGCATCAAAGCTGTTCTACCCTGATGAGTTTGTTTGCTGTGATCAGCTCCAGCTTTCAGCATCTCCTCAAGACATTGCACTTTTCCTGCTGAGGCAGCCACCATGAGAGCTGTCCACCCATCTGTACCCTCGATGTTCGCATCTGCACTAGCTTGGATCAGCTCTTGCACAACTATCAAATGGCCCTTGTAGCCAGCATGCATCAGAGCTGTCCAGCCATAGATGCTCTTGTTGTTCACATCAGCTCCATTCTTGATCAATTCCCTCACACAGTCAACATGTCCATTGTCAGCTGCCCAGAACAGAGCAGTCCAACCCAGCCTGTTATTCTTGTTGACATCAGCACCAGCCTGAATAAGTTCCTTCACACATTCAACATAGCCCATGCTGCAAGCTGCAGTGAGAGCAGTGTGATGATCTTTAGTTTTGGCACTGAGATCAGCTCCTTGCCTGATCACTTCCCTCATACACTGAACATTTCCCTTTGTACAAGCAGCAATCAGAACTGTATATTTCTGCCTGGTCTTGGTATTAGCATCAGCTCCAGCAGCCAATAACTGCTTCACACACTTCACTCTCCCTTTATAAGCTGCATAGATGAGAGAAGTCAGTCCCTTGGCCCCATATTTCTCACTATTCTCTTTGGTCAGAGGAAACACACAGTGATTGCAAGTTCCTTCTATTGTGATTGGACTGCACTGTCAGAACAATAAATGTCCACTTCAAAAGGATTCTGTTCTATTGCAATGCTCCACAACCAACAACATATGCCCATACGAAATATACGTGGGTCTCCTTGTCAACAACAATGTGAGTGATGATCCAGAGAATATAAGAAAATCCAGAAGTTTCATTTTCTGCACTAATCCAGACACAAGCACAGGCATACACGCCTTCCCGTGTCTGTCTGTCTGTCTGTCTGTCTGTCTGTCTGTCCGTCTGTCTGTCTGTCTGTCTGTCTGTTCCAGTTCCAGGTTAGAATTCATCCACTTGTTGCTTTGAGCTCTTCTACGAGTAAAGCTTTCAGAGCAAAACCTGAGCTCTTAGAACTGTGGCAGTGTTGTTCATTTACAACCCGAATGTTCGCAGCAGTTGTTCAAGAAATTTCACAAGAAACATCTTCAATGATCTCTCTGGTGCACGCAGAGTCAGGTTGATTACCTCTTTTTGTCGACAGGTTCTTTCTGTTGAAGTTTTGCTTCTGTTCCCTTTGCCTTCAACATGTTTGGCACACAAAGCTGAGTTCTGCAGGCAAGCACTCACACTTTGTCCACCAATCCAGCACACGCACGCACATGTGTGCATGCACGTGCCTAAGTGGGTGTTCGTGTGGTTTTGTGTGCAGTGCATGCGTGTGTGTCCATGCCTGTGCGTGTGGCTGTCTGTCTATTTCCCTGTCTGTCTCAATAAGGGTTTTCACATTGGTGACGCAGCCACAAAAAATTGATGCCCGCGTCAAAAATTTGTGATCGGTCTGGACCAATAATTTGATGCTCTCCATTGGGCATCATGTTGACTTTGACACCTGCGCATCAAAATTTTGATGCGAGCATCAAAATTTCTGACGCTGCCCAGCCAATGTGAAAACCCTTAATCAGTTCTGCTTGTTTGTATATATATGTGTGTGTGTGCGTGTGTCTGTTTGTCTGTATCTGTCCCAACCCCTGCAGGTTGAAAGTCGTCCATATGTTACTCGTGCAACCCACTCACTGATTGACACAGGCACGGTATGTTGCCCACTCACGTGTTCAGCTGCTGCAGCAAACGTCCGTCATTCTCGTTCTGGTTCAGGTGCCCTATTTGACAGAACTGAAACACTGACCGCACGCACCATGTCCATAAAGATTTCCTTTCCCAAATAACCCTGACTCACGCCTTACACTTGTTCAGTCGTGCACCAAACACCCAAGCACCCGTCCACTGACGACAGCCATTCTTGCTGTAACGCTTCCTTGCCCACCGAACCCCCATCCGGGCATCTGGACGACGTGACGACGCAGGCACAGACGCGATGGTGACGCAGCGATGCGGTGACGTCATAACATCGGGCAGTTCCCGCCTCCCTCCAGCTCACCACACCCCCAAGGGCCCTCACCACTCTCCCATTGCATCTACTCACCGGTCCGGCGATCCAGTACCTACTGACGTCGTCGAGACAGACGCAGCGTCTGATGACGTCACTGACGCAGGGTCAGACGCGTTCAGCGGAACTGCTTCGAGCGATGCGCCTGCAGGTCAGGAGCTTCCCCTGGAAAACACACGTCAGCGTGGTTTGAGACTACAGTCAATCCAAAATTGTGGCAGGAGGGGTGATCGCGACAGTGCATGTTGGCTGTCAATCAACCCTCACAAGATCAACTGTTTGGGTGGGTTGTGGGTGACCAATGCAAGGGCGGGTCAGATGGTGCCCAACCTCAGAATGAAAATTTTGCGCGTGACACCCCCCCTCCCCGAGAGGTAGACTGGGTGGGCCAGTCCAAAACCTGGCCTGTTGCTCACACTCGCACGAGCACGTTTTGTCAATCCAGCTCGCGGCATGCATGCAAGACACCTCACCCAAATGGCGCGAAAACAGAGAGATAAAAGGAGAACAAACAGAAAACGAATCGGATGTTTCAGTGTCCAAACTTGCTGCAATTTAGAAAACTTTTCCAGCATTCGAGTTGCAACTTCTGTGAAACTTGGCCCTCTGCATGTCGTTTCTTGTTTCACAATGTACGCATCAAGGTTTACTGCGCGGATCGCAGTGATGGTGTGTCATGGACTTCGGGTCGCGAAAAAAGTCCTGCCCGAATTCCAAAGGATTTTCTGAGCTGCGCTCAAGTTCCCGAACTTCTGGAGCATCGAGAAAATCTGGGATCAGGTGGCGCCCTGGTTTTGGGTGACAGGACGGGTTGAGGCTTTCGTATTTCGGGGGGGGGGGGATTCTGACATCCATGTTTCTGGCATTTTGGTTGTGACTTCTATGTTCTGTAAAACTTGGCCCTCTGCTTGTCGTTTCTGGTTTAACAATGGACGCATCAAGGTTTAGGACGCAAAAAAAAGTTTCTCACGGGTATGCAATGCCAAAAATCTGGAAATAAATTTTCCCGTCAAAAATAACAAACAGGTTTTCATTGAGAAAGAAGGAGCCTCAGAACTGAAGCACTCTGTCCACGTACGTATCATCGAGAGGTGACATTTTTCGTACAAACGCTTGTTGTCTGGATCTTCACAGGGTTGTTCATGGGAACCGCGCTGATCCACGCGGAAAACGTTCCCAATATTTGGGTCTTCACTTCTATGTTTTCCAAACTTGGCGCTTTACATGTCCTTACTGGGTAAAAAAAAAGTTCTCACACGCAATGCAAGTCATGATGAAATCTCCGACAAGGAGAAAACAGACCTGTGTGTAAGTGTGCGTGCGCATCTGCACGTGTGCGTGCGTGTGTGTGTGTGTGTCACCACAACAATAGTGCACACGATCTTATGACACGCATCTCAACCTTGTGGCTGTCAAGAAGAACCAATGGCCTCATCCAGGGACCTTCTTGTTGTTGAGAGGGGGGGGGGGTGAGTTCATTTTTCTACTGTGTTCTTAAAATTGGGGACTGCGATGCAAAGTTTACCGGTTGAATATTGTTTTCAAGGGACTTGGGAACACTGCTGCCAGCATCTGCGCGCGCACGTCTCATGGAACACGCGTACACTCGAAATATTCAATACACACACACACACACACACACACACGCACACACACACACACACACACACACGCGCGCGCGCGCACACACACATTTACAAGTTTCTGCTGAGGCAGCCAACGAGTGGAGAGAACAGACAGACAGACAGACAGACAGACACAGACAGACAGACAGACAGACAGACAGACAGACAGACAGACAGACAGACAGACAGACACGCCTTCTCTAACTGAGCCAGTTTATCTACAAATCATGCACCTGGCCCTCCACACTAGTGTGCGTTGCTCTTGTTTTGGATCGAGACTTCTTGATAATATCAGGCAGTCAAACACCTGAACCGCTCTTGGTTTGTTTGCAGCACTTCATCTGTCACAAAATCATCGCGGGCCGATCCAAAATTGGCACAAAGGTGTCAATTCATTGGAGAGATTGTCAGCTGGATCAAACGACCGGCTCAAATAAGTGGCGTAGTTTCCCAAAATGCATAAAAGCAAGAAAAATAACGTCCAAAATTTGGACGTCGCGGTGATTTTCGGCATGTCGCAAAATGGGCTGTGCGTTTTGAAACTAGAGCAGACGCACCTAAGTCGGGCCGCTTCTAAGTCGGGCGGCTTCTAACTCGGGCCAGTTGATGTCATCAATACAATAGGTTTTCAATGGAGATTTTGACGTGGAAATGGCGTCATTAGATGACAATCGACGTTGTTTCGTCACAACGTTCATCTCAGGACGCTCCACCATTTCTGAGGCAAAATTCAACTCGATTGTTTCCATCGCCAATTTAGCACCTTTGAGACATCAAAGCAGCGAAATCAAGGTATCTTAATTCGGGCCTTTGATCAGAGCACCAGTTCATCCATCTAAATTGGTTTAATTAAGCCACAAATAGATGGATTTTGAGAAAAAAGATCTGAGATTCACCCGATGTGGCTCCCACCTCCTCCATATTGGATTTTGGAGCTCTTCAGCCCCCGCCCGACTTAGGATCAAATTTAGGGTACATTTCTAACTCGGGCCGGCCAAGATCAAAGGAACATCAAAGTGATCAACATACCTAATTAATTACCAAAACTAATTGGCAAATTAAGCCAATTAAGAGTGAAATCCGTGTGTTTTTCCAAATATTCAAATTTCGTGGAGGCGCGCAAGTTGTACACAACCCAGTTGCCCGGATGTGACCCAGTTTCAATTCTGCTGAAGCAACTTTGCCATTCAAGGGGGGGGTACGTCACGCATCTGTCGGACATTGTGTTTTTTAGAATCCAAACTGGCATAGCCTGAAAGTCCTCTCCATGGGCTTTACAAATCTGTTCGCGGTTTTCAGATATCTCAAGCGGTTGCGAAGTTAGAGACCAAAACGTGTTTTGACCCCCAAACCCCTCAAAACCCCCAGAAACCCCAACCTGAAACCCCACCTGAAACCCAACCCGAAACCCCACCTGAAACCATGTGCGTAACAATTTTTCGGTCATTGACCGGAGAGGTTTCAGTTTGGTCACACCACTTGTTGTGGGTAACGCACTTTTTGCCACTGGCGGTAAACATTTGCACAGAAGTCACATTGCATTTTTTCATTTTCAAAATCATTCTTCATCATGTCTTCATCATTTTTTCTACTTACAGGTCGCATCTGGCTGAACAAGTTTAAGAAGCGGCACCCAGAGCTCTCACTGCGTGCCCCGTCGAAAGTGTCAGTTGGTGCAGCGATGGTCACCGAGGGCCAGATTCGTTGCTGGTTTGCTCGCACCGAGGAAACGATATGCAACATTCCGGGTGGCGACGCAGCACTTGGCAATCCAAAGCGTATGTTCAACTGCGACGAGAGTGGTTTTCCACTCGACGCATCGACTGGCCGTGTGCGGAAAGTGTTCGCAGCGAAAGGGGCACGTCATGTCCATCAGCGCTCAACAGGAACGAAGGAACAGATAACTGTTCTGGGATGTGCGAATGCAGCTGGGGACTTTATGCCCCCATTCTTTGTTTACCCGGGGGCGAACCTGACCCGCACCCACACTGAAGCGATGAAGGGCTTCCCTGAGGCGTACATCGGCCTCAACGAGAGTGGGTGGATGAAGGCAGCGACGTACGTAGCTTGGCTACAGGAGTTTGTGAATTTCGTCGATGCGCATGGCATCGAGAAACCAGTCATTTTGTTCAACGATTCGCACGCATCGCACCTCAGCCTAGATGCCTGCCGTTTCTGCCGCGACAATGGAATCATCTACCACGCTCTGCTGGAAAATTCGACGTTCATTACTCAGCCGTTCGATGTGGGCATCTACTCCGAGCTGAAGACGCACTGGAAGAAGGTGGTTGGTGCCTGGGCGTTCGCCAACATGGGGTGCGTTGTCGACAAATGTACATTCCCAGGCATCTTTCGCAACGCTTGGATTCCAGTGGCCACGAGGGAAAATGGCTGCAAGGCATTCCAGCGATCTGGACTGTTTCCGTTCAATCCTGACAATGTCGACTACACACGTCTGGTGACCAGTGCGGATGAGGTTCATGACCGGAACAGACAGCAGGAAAGAGAGTCGGAGCAGCTGCTTGAGATCACACCAAGACGGGGCAAGGCTACACAGCTCACGATCAAGATCACGCCTGATGGGAAACTGACCATCAACATGCCAGACGCTGACCGACTGACGACACCGAGTGATGCCGTGCCAGATGTAGAGGACATCCTAGCCATGCCACTGGAGATCTTTGATGACCCGGACACCTCGCTTCCAGATGTGGACGTCGATGCTCTGTGTAAGTAGAAAAAATGATGAAGACATGATGAAGAATGATTTTGAAAATGAAAAAATGCAATGTGACTTCTGTGAAAATGTTTACCGCCAGTGGCAAAAAGTGCGTTACCCACAACGAGTGGTGTGACCAAACTGAAACCTCTCCGGTCAATGACCGAAAAATTGTTACGCACATGGTTTCAGGTGGGGTTTCAGGTTTCATTTCATTTTTTCAACAGTGGACTCGATCGACAGCGAGAGTGATGATGTCATTCCACCAACACCTCCACCACGGGTCCTAGCACCCGACACACCTGAGCACCTGCAGGTCCGGAGGGTTCCTGCAACATCTACAGAGACGCGCCCACCAGCACCAGCAACTGTTACAGCTCCGCCACCAACACCGACACCAACTCTGACACCAGCACCAGCGACACCAATTTCAAGAGCGACCGCGACTGTGATGCGCCCAAGCCTGCCCAAGCCGATGATGTCTACAACTGTCACACAATACCTCCACCGTCGGGAGCAGGAGGTGAAGGCAGCGTACACGCTCAAGAAAGGTGGCGATGGCCCAAAACGGCAACGACTGCCACATTGCCTGTCTGGCAATCTGGCAATTGCGATGCAGGAGGAGGCAGAGGAAAAGAAGGCAATGAAGGCGAGAGAAGTGGTTGAATGGAAAGAGCGAATGGAGGAGAACCGAAAGCGCAAAGCCGAGGAAAAGCGTCGAAAAGAGGAGCAGCGTGTGATCAACCTTCAAAAAAGGCTCGAGAAGAAATCGGCTGCAGACGCACTCAAAGCTGCCAAGAAGGTAGCTGCCGAATGACGCAAGGCTGCAAACGCAGCAAAACGACGCGAGGAGCTTGCAGCCAGAGAAGCAGCAAAAGCATTAGTCGGGCTGCGTGAGACGAGGAAAAACCCAAAAAAGAAAAGGAAGTTCGATGAGTGGGTCTCCGACGCATCATCCTCAGAAGAAGAAGACAACATCGATCAGAATGTGTGTGCGAAGTGTGGCGAGAGATTTGCCGAACCAAACAAGGCGATCAGGTGCAACAACTGCCGCCGCTGGTTTCATCCGGACTGCATGCTGCCGACATTCCACATGTATATGTCCGACGGCACCAACCCAGAGGATGTCCCCTTCGACTGCGACTATTGCTAGGTACGTAGAAAAAATGAAGACATGTTGAAGAATGATTTTGAAAATGAAAAAATGCAATGTGACTTCTGTGCAAATGTTTACCGCCAGTGGCAAAAAGTTCATTACCCACAACGAGTGGTGTGACCAAACTGAAACCTCTCTGGTCAATGACCGAAAAATTGTTACGCACATGGTTTCAGGTGGGGTTTCGGGTTGGGTTTCAGGTTGGGTTTCAGGTTGGGTTTCAGGTGGGGTTTCAGGTGGGGTTTCAGGTTGGGGTTTCTGGGGGTTTTGGGGGGTTTGGGGGTCAAAACACGTTTTGGTCTCTAACTTCGCAACCACTTGAGATATCTGAAAACCGCAAACAGATTTGTAAAGCCCATGGAAAGGGCTTTCAGGCTATGCCAGTTTGGATTCTAAAAAACACAATATCCGACGGATGCATGACATACGCACCCCCCTTGAATGGCAAACTTTCTAGTACATCCGGGCAACTGACCCAATTCCCAAAATTTTCCCAAATGCCAGGATGTGCGCACTAGTGTCATGGTGGTCAAAGTCCAAAAAGTTGAATTTTGCGAGTTGAATTTTGGAAATATCAGTCTTATTAATGGATGCACAGCAGGATCGCCTCCAAATCAAGTCAGTTATGTGTTTTTCTTGCTTTTCATGGCTTCAGATGAGTGATCAAGCCCAACAACACAGAGCGGACGAAATTCTTTGGTGGAGACTCCAGGCACCCACCCTGGTCGAAGTCGAAGTGAAAGAAACTCTCCGACAATTGCTTTTGCATGGAGCAAAAGTTGATCAAACTCTGAAATTGACTGTAGCAGATGAACTGGAGACTGTCTGGGCAAAGTTGATGTCAGACAAAAACAGAATTTTGAGGATTAAGCCTGTTTTTTTGGAGCTTTGGAGGAGGGTGGAAGGGAGGCTGGAAAAGGCAAATGCCTGACATACGAGGTCCATTGACTCTCTCACAAAGGTCTACCAGGCATTGGCAAGGATGTACAGGCAGTTAATGTTCCAATAAAACAAGTTGCAAAGAGAGGCCCGACTTAGATTCATCTGTTTTGCCATTGGCCCGAGTTAGAATCAGAGGCCCGAGTTAGGATCATGGAGGCTCCCCCAAAATGGCTGTTTTCCCAAAGAAGGAAACAAATTTCAGGGTTGATTTGAACATATGTTGGAGCCCTTTTTGATGGGCTTTCATTTGGTGTAGGTTTCATTCAGATCGGTTGAAAACTCTCGGAGGTACACCGTGTCGACCAAAAAGTCGACAAAACAGGCCCGACTTAGGTGTGTCTACTCTAAATCCCTCGGGAGCTTCTATTGCACTCAATTTTAACGGAACCAAAAGAATGGAAAGTTACAAAAATGAAAAATCAAACATTCTTACACCTAATTACAAACAAATGAACCTAACTCT